>Ga0315901_10003563_pt1 | contig 20159 bp, 13 predicted proteins | sample LakEriMetagenome_10_FD_203761 | JGI IMG/M metagenome (GOLD analysis project Ga0315901, IMG submission 203761) | Freshwater fungal communities from buoy surface, Lake Erie, Ohio, United States - Buoy 2 MA116 | ecosystem: Environmental > Aquatic > Freshwater > Lake | place: USA: Lake Erie, Ohio... | reverse complement strand
TGCAAGGTATTACTAGGCGAACTAGTCCCCACGCCCACGAGCCCTGCCGAGGTGATGCGGAGGCGTTCTTGAACAGCTCCAGATCCAGGGTAAGTCCAAAAACTTAAGTTAGATGGAGTACCATCATGAGAATACGCGCCAACTGTCGCAACATAATCACTATTGTCATATCCCAAAGAAATAGCAGTTCCAGAAGATTTCTGAAAGCGCCCTACTTCATAAAAATTGCCAGACCATATATTACCTCCAACAGCGTGGAGCTTTGTTCCTTGCGTGCCACCAGTGCCAACACCTACATCACCATTTGAATTGATGAACAACCTGCCAGACCCACCAGTGCTGATGGCTACTTGGTCTGCTCCGGGGGAGTACAGTCCAGTATTTGCGTCCCCGCTAAAAAATAGTCCTGGCGTGGAAGCGCTGCCTGCAATGATACCTAGCGCGCCAGTCATCGTGTCGCCAGTTGTGTTTACGAACTCACCAGCTTCACTACGCCATGCGCTGCCGTCCCAAATCTTGAAGACGTAAGTACCACCACTGGTATCAAGCCATTGCTCGCCAAGGCTATTACCAGCAGTGCCGCCACTTGCAGGGCTAACATTCGGAGCGCCGCTGCCAACATGCACAGGCCCCACTTTTACCAGACTTCCATTGCTGTCCTTGAAAAACATTCCAGGACTGCCGCTTGCATAGTTAATGGCAAATTGCCCATCAACCATAGAAGCAGGATTAGGACGCTTATTAAGTGTCGATGAACGCAGATGCTGAAGAACACCAGCCATGATTAAAGCCTTTCGGAATTACAGAAGACTAATAAGTCTTTCGCAATTCTAAAAGGCTTTATTTGTCATTGATTAGAAAGTTCCTTCATCAATGGTGGCATCAATGGTACCAGCGGAGAAATTACCGCTACTATCACGAGCAACAATTGCGCTTACAGTGTTGGCACTGGTGGCAGTGGTGGCGCTGTTGCTAACTTTTCCTGCAGTGGAAATCGTATTCAGCTTGGTATCAGCAATGCTGCCAGCAAGCATCGTATTGGTAACAGTGCCAGTATCTCCCGTAGTGATAATTGTGCCAGTTACGTTGGGAAGCGTGACCGTGCGATCAGCCGTAGCGTCTGCAGCAGCAAGTTGAATTTCAAAAGCATCATCAGTAGAGCCTTCAAAAAGCAACGTACCAGCGCTGCTAATGACCACTTCGCCAGTGATGGTGCCACCAGCCCTGGGCAATGCAGCATTGGCCAAGTCAAACGCACTTTTCACTGCAGTGGCAGTAGCAGCAAGCGTAGAACTTGTAGTAGACGTGCTGTCAGTAAGAATGACAGTGCCACGAACGCTTGTCGTGGCGTCAGGAATGGAAATAACAGCATTCGTAGTGCCGCTCACGACAGTGAGAGGAGAATTCACACTCACTGACAGAACAGTGCCGCTTGAAGGCGTGGTCCAATGCACGCCTCCGCCAAAAGCTGAATTAGCCGTAAGCACTTGTCCATTGGTCCCAACTGCTTGCCTAACAAGCGTTGTTCCACTGGCAACAAGAATGTCGCCTTTCGTGTAGGTATTAAAGCCCGTGCCGCCATAACCAGTGGTCAAAATACCACTTGCCACGTTGTTAATATTGCGGCATTCAGTATTAACTTCTTCAATTGCGGATTGCACATTGGTGCTTCCAATGGTTCCAGCAGGAGCGAACGCAACGTTAGAAGCAGTTTGCGACAGATAGGTGGAGCTAACATCAAGTTCCACCCATGCCGTACCATTACAAAGCAGGATGTCGGGCGGCTGCAAGACAGTTTCGGGAGCAGGCGATGTTCCCGTTCCACCACTCGCCACCACAACGTAATAGCGATTAAAAGTAGTTGAAGCGGCGGGCAGTGGTTGACCAATAGACAAACCAATACCAGCACCATCGGCGCTAACACTGGCAATTGTATTTCCAGAAGCGTTGTAAGTGCCACCAAAAATAATCTCCCCCACTGAAATGCCAACTGGGTTCCAAACGTTACCATCCCATAGATAGAGATCTTTCTCCAATGGATTGAAGAAGAATTGTCCAATAAAATCAGCAACTGGTGGCGCTTCACCAAACTGACTCACTGAATAGTTGGCAAGCTTAGAAGCAAGAATTGCTTCGTCTTCAATAAATCCACTGCCAAATGTGCCAGTGGTAATTTTGCTTGCGGGAATGCTTGGAATATCATCAGCGACGAGAGAGGCTTCGCCAGCGCTAACGTGTCCTTGCTCATCTACCGTCACTTTGTAATAAGTGCCAGAAGCCACGCTGTTTGCGTGATTGAAAATGCCGCTAACAGTGACCAAACCTGTACCAGCTTGCGCCACGCCTAATGCGGCAGTAGTTGCTTTTGGGAGATCGTCTGCAGTGATTGCCCGGAAAGTTGGAGCAGCATCAGCATTACCACTTGCCGGGCCAGCAAAAAAGCGTGTTGCTACTTGCGTGTTTAACGAAGGGACAATGGAAGCACTGAATTCATCGGGGTAAGACGTGGTGTAAGCGTAAACAGTGTCGCCCGAAATAACAGTGGTGGCGAGGCCACTTTGACGGCGCCATTCGCTTCCTGTCCAGGTGTATTCAACGCCAGTATTTGTATTGAGCCATTGCTGACCAATGAAATCGCCATCACCAGTGGGGGTGGAGCCAGCAACAACAGCAGCGGAATTATCAGACAGCTTTGCAGCGGTTACGCCGCTGTCAACAATCTTTGCCGTGGTAATTGCATTATTGAGAATCTTGACAGTCGTGACAGCATCATTAGCAATGGTGGTAGTGAATCCAGCAGTGCCAGTGCCCGTAACGTCTCCCGAAAGAGTGATAGTTTGATCGCCAGTATTGGTGCCAGTGGAAGTACCAGAGAAGCTTCCATTTTGTGTGGCAAGCGTACCAAGGCCAAGCGTAGTGCGAATGTCAGCGACGCTCGCATCGTCAAGAATGGAGCGAGCTGCGGAAGTGCAAGGAATCTCCTCTACCGTGCCACCACTTGCAGAAAAGCGACCAAGGATGACATCGCTTGAGCTTGTAGCCTGAATTTTGCTGTAAGAAACTGCTGCATTAGCAATTTTGGCAGTTGTAACATTGCTGTCAACAATCTTGACAGTAGTAACTGAATCACTCGCAAGCTTGGCTGCCGTAACGTTTGCATCAACAATCTTGACAGTAGTAACGCCACTATCAACAAGCTTTGCAGTGGTAATTGCACTATCGGCAATGTTGGCGGTGACAATGGAAGACGAATCATAGTCGCCGCTTCCAACTGTATTTTTTACGGCTAGCGAACCAAGGCCAAGCGTTGTACGCTGTGCGCTTGCATCAGCATCATCAAGAATGGCACGACCAGCAGCAGTGATCGTACTAGTGGCGTAAGTGTCAGAAGCAGTGGTATAAATGAGCTGACCAGATGCAGTGGTAAGTCCTGCAATTGAAGCAAGCGCTGCATCATAGGCCTGCACGTCAGTGCCAATAGCCAAGCCAAGATTGGTGCGAGCGCCAGAAGCAGTAGATGCGCCTGTACCGCCATCTGCAACTGCGAGATCAGTGATGCCACTGATGACACCCCCATTGATCGTTGCATAAGAAATGGTGCCACTACTAAGCACGGCTGTGCCGCCAGTGATTGCCACGCCAGAAGCAGCTTGCACTGCCATGGTGTCAAGGCCAAGCGTTGTGCGCTGAGCAGCAGCATCTGCATCGTCTAGAAGCGCTCTACCAGCTTCTGTGAGCGTGATGCTTTCTACGTTGCCGCTACCAGCAGAAGCACGACCAAGAAGCACGCCACTTGCTACTTGCTGAATTTTGGCAAATGTAACGGCATTGTCTTCAATGGCAGCAGTGGGAATAGAACCACTTACATAGCTTCCAGAAGGGATGGAACTGGCAGTAATAACCGCACCAGAAAGCTCTCCAGAAGAAAGACTTAGCTTGCTAATTGTGACAGCACCAGATGCAAGCTTTGCAGTGGTAATTCCGCTGTCAACAAGCTGTGCAGTATTGACGCTGCCGCTTGCTATCTTGGCGAGAGTTACGGCGGAATCGACAATGTTAATCGTGTCAATAGAACCACTTGCAAGCTTGCTTTGAGTGATGCCGCTATCGATGACGTTGATAGTGGCAACAGCGTTTGCAGCAAGCTTCGTTTGCGTAACGCCACTATCCAAGATATTAATAGTGGCCACTGCATCAGCAGCAAGCTTGCTTTGCGTGATGCCGCTATCGACGAACTGCGCAGTGCCAACACTGCCGCTTGCCATCTTTGCGAGAGTAACAGCGCTATCAACAATATTGATTGTTGCAACACTGCCGCTTGCTAATTTGACCTGCGTAACTCCACTGTCAATGATATTAATTGTTGCTACGCTTCCAGAAGCTAGTTTTGCTTGCGTAACTCCACTGTCAATGATGTTGACGGTGGCAATGGATGAAGCAGCAAGTTTTGCTTGCGTGATGCCGCTATCAACTAACTGTGTGGTACCAACTGAACTCGCTGCCATCTTCGCGAGTGTGACGCCACTAGCAGCAATATGCACAGTGTCAATGGCACCAGCACTTACATTGCTTCCAGTGATGCCACTGGTTTGAATTTTTGCAGAAGTGACAGCACCATCAAGAATTTTTGCCGTCTCCACTGCATCAGCAGCAAGCTTACCAGCAGTGACAGCTAGGTTATTAATCTTGCCAGTGGTAACACTTAAATCCTCAAGAAGGCTTGTGTTGACAGTGTTGCCAGTGGCAACCACTCCCAGTTCCAATGTGGAACGAGCGCCAGCAGCGTCAGCGTCATCAAGAAGCGTACGAATATAAACAGTGCAATCAATCTCTTCTACATTGCCAGTAGAAGCACTGCGACCAAGCAGCTTGTTCGCACTTACTTGCTGGATCTTGTCGTAAGTGAGAGTATTGGTGGCAATGGACGTGCCAGTAAGTTTTGCGGCGCTCGCCTGATTAATCTTTGAAATATCTAACGTCGATGCGTCGGCAATGTTAAAGCCTGCTTGAATCAGGCTCTTTACCTGCACCTTCTTGGTTTGACTGGCGCTAATGTCTGCAATAGGCAGCACATCATTTGAAGCTACGCCTCCCTGAGGAAGTTCGACGAGTTCCGTAATTCTTTGATCGGCCATCTCTCAAAAAGGCAGGGCTAAATACAGTCTAGTCTCTCTCGATAATAGCTATTATCGCTTGCTCATCCTTGCTTTATTAATCAGTCACTTCTTTCAGCAGGTAATCAAGGCCCTGCTCAAGATAAATGGCATCATTATCCTCCTTGAGAATGTACTCAGGAGGAACGCCCACTCTAATCTTGAATTCGCCCGTGGTAACAAAGTCAACAGAGCAAGCGACCAGCGCATCAGAAGTGACTGTTACTCCCGCCCTCGTCACCACTGCTTCAATGTCGTAATAGACCTCTTCCCTGAAAGTGGCTGATTGTTCCACTGAAGACAGCGCAAGCAATGCCTTGAAGCTACTGCCCACATCCAAGCGATTAATCACTTGCAACAAGAACAATGGCACGTCCTGATCTGCCACTGTTTCATAGCTAAATAAGCATTCAATGCTACCATTGCCACTTAATAAGCCAGCCGAATACTGCTGCTTGAATCGGTCGGACAGACTTGTCGTTTCCATGGCAGCCCTGTCAGTATTGATTTCAAACGAGGTGACGGAGCCGAGAGTGTTGTACCTTGTATCCCTCACTCCAACTGTAATTGCAATGGGCTCGCCGTAGAATTCGGCCAAAGCATATTCGTTCGCTCTTTCATTATTAACAGCATCGCCAAAATCTTCAAATAAACGAATGCCGCCCACGCGGTTTACGTTGGCATAGGCTCTAATATTGTCGGCAACAATATAATCGCTCAGCCTGAATTCGTCATACCCCTCAGGAGGCAGGTCGCTGCTAGTCGTAATATCATCATCTAAATATCCCGATATTGCGACAGTGCTTCCCGAGGAAAATACGGCTGCGCTATAGCCATCAACGTCTGGCCCTGGAATACTCCAGAACGTAGCTGGCATGAATAAAAGCCCCCTGGGATCTTCGGTTGAAATCTCCAGAAGATCGCCGGTGATTAAATTATCATCGCTTCCTTCAAAGCTAAAGCGATTCAACGCAGTGTTTACATCACTAGGCGAGACAGTAGTTGTGAAAGTGTTTTCACCTCCTCGCTGAAGCTTGATAGCGCCTGTATGGCCAACAAAAAATGTCATCTCGCTTCAGCGACTATTCTTCCATTGTACGAACAATGCAAATTGTAAATTAAGCTTTCTATCAAGTGGTACCAGTGAGAACCACTGCATCAAGGGGACCATCAACCGTAAAGTTAAACGAAACGGTGGTCAGCTCGTCAGTGGAGGAAGTGATGCTTGCACTGTTAATGTAAGCATCAGCATTAAATGTCTGGCTTGTCCCCACTTCAAAAGTGAGGTTGACGCGGTCGCTTTCAGTGACGGCGCCAGTTTTAGTGATCTTCTCAAGAAGATTGGTCACGTCAGTAGTATCGCCATTGTAATAAGACAGCGTGGCGCTACCAGTGGCGCTAAATAGACCAGGCGTGAATGTATTGGCAGTGTCTCCAAGCGCCGTGGTATCCAGCATGTTGACGGAGGTGTCAAGCGTCCAGTTGCGCACTTTCGACACTTCGCTGCCACCAAGACGCAATTTGCCAGTGCGGCCAGTATAAAAGGGCATCGTCTTAAAGCTTTTGTTTTAATCTTAGCACTTTTGGGAATAGTCAATCAATGCGATATAGCGATGGGTCAAAGCGAACAATTTTGGACTTCGTTTGCCCGCCTTCTTCTTCGCATGGGTGCTCAATGGCTCTCACTGTAATTTCACCTTCTTCCTCCATTGACACTTCAGTTACGCGGAAAACACGCTTGGCAGTTACTGCAGTGCCAAGTACAAACAACCATCCTTCGTATGCAGCAAGGGAGGATGATTGACTGTCTGCCACTGACACTGAAAGCTTTACAATTCCTTCATTAGGGCTGCCGCTATACAGAAGCGCTGTGTAGGAGCCGTTGATTGGATCCTCGGCCAATGGCGTGTTTAGTCTGCCGTCTGCTTCAACAATACCACTACGGAAATCGTCCCATTGATTCTGGTCTGTTTGCACATAAATGTAGCTGCCAGGCTCGATAGGGCTTTCAGTGGGGAAGGTTTTAAATTCAACGGCTCGCCTTGAAAGTCTACGTTGCTGGCAAAGCAACATTCCATAATGCAGCGCTTGCACTCTTCTTGTGACAAAATCTGACAAATTAAACGTCTGGCGAACACTATTGCTCTCCGATGCATCGGCCAGCATGATTGTCAAGCTTGTATTGCTCGGAAATACATTGTCATTTTCTGTGTTGCGGTAGACGATGGTGGCAATCAAATCTTGCGTATTGTCGCCATAGTCAAGAAACTCTTCTTTGTAGCTGTCCTCAAGAATGTTTCCTTGATTGAATAATGCGGAAATAGAAATATTTCTGGTGACATTACCAAAAGTGTCATAAGGCACGGCTGGAACCAGCGTTTCTTTTCCACCAATCCGCGCAAACTCAAGAAGAGAAAACGGTGCAACAGTGCTCCAAAATTCTCGCCATGATTGCGGCTCCGCAATCACTCCATCCATGTAGTAGCCATTGGCCCGGCAGAATTTTTGTGCCAAACCAAGGCGCACCGTATCAATGCCATTGACATTAGCATAGGCACCAATGCCATTTTTCTCGTCAAGAATGGTGTCAAGAAAAATCTCGGGAGCATAACTTGTTGACGAAACAAGGCTAGACGAATAGCTTCCGCTATCAGAAAGTTTCCGAACCTTCTTGCCTTTTGTCACCCATGCACTAAGAGAGCGCAAATCTTGCACACCTTGGCCGCTATAAATATTCAAACCAAGCAGAACAAGATCTTGGTAAAGATTGGACGAAAAGCTTTCAAGCTGCTGTTCAGTTACTGCGACCAAGGAATTTTCAGGGCCGCCATCAAAAGAAAAAGAAATTTGCGTGTCAGAACGCAAAGAGAAAAGCCCCCATTCATCAATAAACTTTGGCGTGCGATTTAAACGAGGCCGCAAACGGATGGTCCGGCGAATCGTGCCACGAAAAATAAGTCTATGTCCACCATCAAGATCCACTCCTTTTTGCTTGTCATTTAATCCATAGCCAAAAGTACGAAGATAAAGAATGTCGATATTTTGCGCATCATTGTGAGTGCGCAGCTCTGCTGGCAGGTCGACAATGGGCTCAAATCTAAACTGCCATTTTTCTTTTGATGCAGCAATAAAACGAAGATGGGTGTAAATATCAACTTCCTTGCCATTGCGAATGGCTAGCACGTACTTTGCTCTTGTATAACGAGAGTCCCCTGGTTTCTTATAAAGCATCCAAAACATTGACGTACGATTGCGCACACCGTTGTCGCTATCCTTGTGCCCTTGCATGTCTTCTTCTGCATATTTACTTTGCCTTCCTTGAATGCGCTGGAAGATTTTGCTCTTAAAACAAAAGTTAACAATGTCGCATTTAGTAGTAGCTTCGTAACTAATTTCGTCGATCTTTGCAATGCATTTTGTGTTGAAATAGTCGTTCCAATTATCCGTATTCTTTAGTTCCGCTTCTGTTTCTCGCAATTCTCTTGTTGCTTCGTCGTACTGTTGTTGCCATGCCCGCTGCGCCGCTGTTTCCGCTGGAATATCCCGCTGATTGCGCATGAGCTCGTCAATGGCGCGCCTGATTTGACGACGCTCCTTGCGCATGGCACGCAGCTCATCTTTTAAATTAGTCCTTGGTGAGCCATCAAATAAACCCTCTTCAATCGCCCTTGGCATGAGACGACGAACAATCTCGTTAATCTGTCGTCTGCTTTCTTTTTTGGCGGTTGTTTGATCGCGAATTGCTTGCCTTTTTTCACCTCTCTTTTCCTTGAGTTTCGCAATTCTTTCTCTTTGATTGTCAGTAAAAGGTCTTTCGGCCAAAAGGTCTTGAATCGTTGAATTAATATCTTCTAGTTCCTCGCGACGTGCATCAATAATCCTATTGCGCTCCCTGATGTCATCTTCTAGATTGTTAATTTGCACATTTGCTTCTTGGAAGGCGCCAGTTGAATCAAGGAGATCCCTAAAGTCCCGAGAAGAAATATCTCCTTTTCTGATGGCAGAAGCAAGTAAAATATTTTCATCTACTTGCTCCAATCTTGTAGCGTATTGATCAATTTGAGCTGCAGTGGCACCATTGATTTTATTCCCAAAAGCTATTCCTTTGCCAATAAGAAGCTGAGTGATGAGATCCTCTAATTGCTTTTTTTTCGCTCGCAGCTCTTCACCGTTTTCCTGGTAATTAAGCGTGCCATAATCTTCTTCGCATAGCACACCAGCTTCAATACATTTAAATGTAAATCGACCCTCAATGTCAACATCGTCCCTAATATCACTGGAAATCATTTGTAACTTGGCTGCACCAAGCTTATACACGCTAGAAGAATCAAAAACGGAAATATAAGAACTGCGTAAATCAACAGCGGCTCTTTCCACGTCTTCATCAACGCTCTTGCCATCCTCTTCATTAAAAATAATCGTCAATCTTTCCCCAATTGGCAACGCGGGACGCTCTCCTACAACAGGCCAGCTTGCTGGCCAATACCGACCTCTGTCCGACATGGTAATTCCAAGTCTGTCACGCTCCTCATTTCCTTCGTCATCCCTATCTTCCACTTGTACATTGATGGGCACCACGTCATAAGCTCCCAATGAGGTGCCTGTCGTAGGAGAAAAAGCTTGGCTAAAGCCCTCTGGTCTTCGCAGTCCAGACGTGTTTGCTTTGTAAACTGCATCGGACGGAGTAATTCCTTCCCTTGATGGATCATCATCGTTTAGAGGCTCTGGATATCTGTTATGAAGGAAAGCAAGGCGCCCGCCCTCTGGTTGTGCATAAAGCCAGAAGCGTTGTGCAGGAATGTCTCTTAATGGCGTTTGACCAAAAGCCGTGCGACCATAGCCAAATTCTTCAATAGGACCAGCGCCCACCACTGCAAGCATTTGCATAAATTGGTTAGTTCCAAGACTATGCACTGCAGACCATACCAGCGAAGTATTAACCCTTACGCCACCACTTGTAGTATTTTCTGCGATGTTGGTATAAATGAGATTGACCGGATCACCGTAACGGGCCACTTCCTGAAAGGAATTGAAACCATATCGAGGAGCAAAGAATAAATTCCTGCTCCGCCGTCCCATTGTTGCGCTGGGAGCTTCTGGCTTGGGAGCAAGTAACGCAGCGCCAACTTGCGCCAAGGTTCCAATGATGGTGAGAACCAATGCTATGGTTCCCACCTCGTTCCTTACGTCAAAAACAGTTCCTTCTTTATTGTCGCGATAATTCAACCGCGCTAAATAAAATTGCCAGTATTCCTCTTCCGAGATTTGCAGGGCTTCAATCAGGGCTTTTTCGTAAGGAAGAAGCTTGCGCATCGCTATCTCGGCCTAAACCAATGAGCGTATGATAATACGCTTTCGTTGCATTCAATGCTAACGCTTCTTCCCCTAGGTGCTATACAAAAAGCTCTTCCTCCCGCTGCAGTTATCAGCGCAGCTTTATCAATGCACATTCCCACGTCTCCATCTTTTATTGAATCAATGGGAAAAGAATTTTTCTTTAGCCATCGAAGCAGTAATCGCCAAGAAAAACTTTTTTCGTCGTATTGCTCATATGCCCACGCAAAAATGGATGCGTAGTCTTTCAAGCCTAAGCGTCGTCTGATAGTACAGCAAAGCTGAAAGCAATCAGACTTCCCCTCCCCATCGTCGGGGCTAGCTCCCCATTCATACTGCAAACCAATTAAATCATTCATCGCAGGCTAATTTCTGCATTCAATGGCAAGAATCCAACGTTTTTAGAAGAGAACGTTTGCCTTGGAAACGATGCACCCACGCTATCCATTGCACTCCTGAAGCGCAGTTCTACAGTGGTATCGTCAAATGAAGCGCCGACGCCCACGTAAAATTCCTCGTATTCGGCAGTCTTGGTATAGCTGCCGTAGTCAACGATGGAACCAGTTGTTGCCATCCACACGGTTTTCAAGGAAAGCTTGCTAAGGCGATTGCCTTCTCCGTTTTCAACGAGCGCAATGGTAAAAGCGCTATGCGGAAACAGTACGCGCAGCAAGCTATTTTCTCCATTCAAGGAAGACAACGCTCCTTCCACGCGAAACGGAGCGTGTCTATACGTTGGCGATGCGGTGCCTGGAATGGCCACTGTAGAAGCGCCAGTATTGAAGAAATAGTTTTGATAGTAGTGCGACTGTCCGTTGGCGGTTTCGATGAAAAGGAAATGAGCAATGTGAATAGAAGTTTCCATTATCAAGCGCCAGAATAATCAAGCTCGCCAATCAGTCTCACTGTAACAGTGCTTCGTCCATTGAACACGCTTTCCACTTGCGGAGGTTCGGCATATTCCCAAAGGATGCTAGTAAAAGCCTGTAGAACGCCTTTTAGCTCAGAGGAAATGCCAGAAAAAACAGCATCAGGGAGAGTGAAGCGAGCATAGTTACCAAACTGTCCATAGTAGTGATCAAGAATGGCTTTTGTATTTACGTCAGAAATGTTTTCAAATTGCAGATCGATGACATGGCCAAATGAGCGATTACCAAACACTCGCTTAACAGTGGCGCCTGAAAGGCCACGATAAGTTTTAGTGGGAAATTGCCCTGGCGAATAAGACCGCCCTGTTGGGCGAATAGAAGGGAAAACTGCCATCAGCGAATACCAATGCTAGAGCGAGTGGAGGGGCTTTGTTTAATCTTATCGAGAGTCATTGACATGCCTCGTTGAGCGCCACCTGCAATGGAAGCGCGGCGAGTTTCTGCCATTGCTTGCTCTAATTGTTCGCGGCTAACGTATTCTACGCCATTGATCTTAGTGGTTTCAAACTTCATGCTGAGAGAAGGCGCCTGAGGCATGCCAGGGGCGTTGTCGCCCATCATGTCACGAGCGGAACGTCCGCCGAGCTGCACGGGAATGGAGCGGCCATCGGGAAGGGGTACAACTGCTTCGTTGTACTTACCTTCGCCGATGAGGCTAAGCGTGGGGCCTGTGACAATGCCGCCATTAGCAAATGCAGGTGGCGCGAACGGCATAGAACCTGGCGCTCCACCTCCTCCCATGCCTCCTGCGTATTGACGTATTCCGGGAAGACTGTCCGAAATACCTCCTCCGCTCCCTGCTGGATTGCCTCCTCCACCAAGGCCAGCAAACAGTTTTGCAATACCAATGGCGATGTAAGTGGCAATCATTTGCGAAGCTGCCTGAGACAATGCTTGACCTACGCTTTGCAAGAAGCTTGCGAATACTTCCTTGGCAGTGGCAGTGCCAGTAATGAGGCTCGCTACGCCCATAGTCAAGGCTTCTCCGAAAGCACTGCCAATTCCATAAATGGACTGTTTGATGGCTTCGTTTCTTGTCTCAAGAAGAGTGAGTTGATTCTGCAGTTCAGCAAAGCGCGACGCTTGATCTTGAGTGGCGTCGCGTCCAATAGCCTCTTCAAATTTTTCTCCAGCGGAACCAATAAAGCCCGCAGAAAGCCCCATCCCTCCCAATGGCGTGGCACGAGTGATTTGCCCGCGAAGAGTGGATTCAGCAGTTTGCTGCTCCAAGCCAAGCCTCTCTCTTAATAGAGGAATGTAATTTGCAAGCGCTTTTTCTTGCTGGCTAATGTAATCAAGTTGTTTTTGGTTTTCTGCCGTTAATTGCTGATTGGTCAGCTTACCTTCGCTGGCCAAAGCGTTATTTTCTTCAATCTTCTTCTTGGCGATGCCAATATTTAAAGTGGCCTTTTCTGTTGCCTCCGCAATTTTCGCCTCCGTCTCCAATCTTTCCCCAAATATCCCCGAAGAAAGAAGCGCAATCCTTTGCTGAACAAGTTGATTCTCCAGTTTTTGTTCTTCTACTGGTGCGATTAGCGCCACTTGCTCTTTAATTAGCGCGGCAATTTTCATCTGCGCTTCAATGTTTGCCTGCTTGATTAGTACTCCTTCTTGCTCTTTTTGATTAAGAGCTGTTTGAGCAGCAAGGGCGGCATTGTAGTCTTTCTTAAGTTCAGCCCTTTGACGTGAAGCAGGCATTCCGCCAGCACCTGGCTCCTGCAGATGTCCCACTTTATACATCTGCCCCTGTGGGCCACGAACATTAGCCGTATACCCAAGGCCTCCTTCCATCCCGGAGCTGACCATGCTGTAGCCAGATGCGAGGTTCAATGGAGTGTTGGCAGCACCAGCGAGATCAATTCCGCGATGGAACGTGCTAGCACCAGGAATGCCAGTGTTACGGGGACCGTAGCCACTTGTCATCTGCAAGCCTCTATTTACGCCAGCGTCAAATAGAGCGCGAGCTTCTGCTTCCGTGATGCGACCACCATCCGCTCGTCGAACATCAAAATGAGGACCACTAGAGATGCCAGTGCTACCTTGAAGAAGGCCAGTCACTCCACCGCCGCTGCCCCCTCCGGCAATATAAGACTTAGCCCCGGCATTGATTTCTGCTTTCGCAGTAGCTTCACGAGCCTTGCGCACTGCTTCAATGCGGCCAATCTCAACGTCTTGCAGTTGCTGTTGAAATTTAATAGCCTGTGACAAGAATGAATTCTCGCCGGCAATAAGGATGTTGTATTTTTCTTGTTGCAGAGATTTCCAATGCTCAAATTGCAAATTATCCAATTCAAGAGCTTGGATGTTATTCATCTTTAGCAAATCACTTTCATACTTTGCTTTATCATCAGCAAGTTTACGGGCGTCTTCTGCGGCTTTTTCGGCTGCTCGTTTAGCCTTTTCGTCTGGCGCCTCCGCCTCGGTCTTAGTGGCAGGAGGAGTAGGAACATTGAGACCAATGTCTTTTGCGACTTGTTGCGCTGTTGTAACGGCTGATTTTGCCTCTTGTAGGCTTACTTTTTGTTCTTGCGCAACCCGACCAAAATCTTGCTGTAGCTGTTGCATTTGCTGGGTCGTAGGAAGCTGCATTTGGCGACGGCCGCCCCTAATTCCTCCGAGCATGCCTTTAGTAAGCTCAGAACCCTGTAATGCAGCGCTTTCTTCTGGAGTTAGTGAAACAGAGAATCCTCCTTCTCGCTGAAGGGCAGTAGATCTGGAGCGAAGATTACGAAGCGTTTCTAGAGCTTTTTTGTCCGCACGACTTTGAGCCAGGATATTTTGCATGCTCATCTGAGCGCCTGCGACATTTCCGCTTGCGGCAGCATCAACGGCAGCTTTTGCCGCATCACGAGATGACTGAGCGGCTTCTTGCGCTCTATCTCTCATTGTGCCAAATGCTCCTGCTATCAGCATAATGCCGCCCACGATGGCGCCAAGAATTGTCGTTGCTGCAAACACGCGAAGAGCAGTGGTGAGTCCTACGGTTTTGACAGTAGCGCCAGTAGCGGCCACGCCGAGCACGTTAAAAGCTCCGGCCAAAGTATTTGCACCAACAGTGGCCGGGCCAAATCCAAGAATAGTGGACAAAGCGCGATAGGTTAAGAGTACTCCCATCAGAGCCATTGCCGCCAAGCGCGCAGTCTGGAAACCAATGTAAAAAGAAGTGATGAGGCTAATAACAGTGGTTAAATTGGTGCCAAGAATATTGAGAATGGGGGATAAAACACTGCCAATCGCTTTGGCTGTGTTCATCACAAAAGTGCCTGCCTTGGCAAGTTCCTGAGTGAACAATTGAATATCTTGTGCTTGCTTGGAAATCGCAGGATCTTGTGCTGCTTGCTGCAGAGTCTTGTATCGTGCAGTCAACGCCGCCACGTTTTGCTCCGCTGCCCTTAATTGGCTTGCGTCAGCGCCACCTGTTCGTAAATCGCCAAGATCTTTCTGTGCTTCCTTGAGCTGCATAAACGTGCGCTCGATTTCGCCAGTGGCGATTTGAGCAGACATTGAAAGCTGTTTCAATGATCCGCCAAGAGGTCCAAGAATTGCCTGCGCTGCTGCATCTGCTAATGGCGCAAAGCTTTCAAGAGTGCGCTTAAAGTCGCCTTGAACAGTGTTGAGCAGACCCTGTAGTGACTTTCCTGCTGCTTGCGCTCCAGTGCCGAAGCGCCTCATAAGCTCATCAGCCACTTTCGCAAACGTATCTCTAAATTTGCTTCCAACAAATTCTCCGTCCTCCATCGCCTTGCTGAATTCCTTGACGGACATACCAGCAGCTTTTGCAAAGATGGCCAAGGCGCCAGGTAGCACATCGCCCAATTGCCCCTTGAGCTCTTCACTCATAATCTGGCCTTTGCTTGCCATTTGCCCGAAGGCGTAGATGACGCGCTCGGCCTTGTCCGGCGTCAGTTGCAAAGCGGCAGTGGCAGCGCTAATGCCAGTAAAAAGTTTTTCAATAGAGCCAGAATCAAAGCCTGTAGGCGCCATAGAGGCATAAAGCCTGGTAAAACCAGTACGTGTGGTTTCAAGATTCAAGCCAAATGCTCGTTGTACATTGTCAACGTACAAAAGTTCTTTCGCGAAAGTACCAGTGTCTTGCGTGGCGGTCTGCAAAGCATTATTGTATTGTTGCTGGCTCTTTGCTGCATTTAAAATTTGCCCAGGTAAACTTTGCACAAAGGCAAGCGCCTTGTATGCAGTACCAAACAAAAGCACTTGTTTAATGGCGAAACCAAATTCGCCAGCAACTTCTCTTAGTCCTCCGACTAAAGGTAGTTGACTTGCCGTAAATTTCGCCGAAGTAGCCCGCGCCATTTCAAGCGCAGCGCTGTATTTTTTGGCGCTTTCAAAATATCCTTCTGGTAATCTTGTAGACGGCGCAAACGGAACAATCGCCCCTCCCCTTTGAGGTGGCTGACCCATCCCTGTCACACGGTCGGAACCGCCGGAACCTCCTATGGGCGGCAAGGCTCTTTGCAGAGGCATTCCAGGTAGTTGAGCACCCTGTCCAAACTCAAAAAACTGACGAGACTGAGCGGGTCTTGTTCCGGGGCCAAACAATCCTTCTTTCAATTGCTGAGAAATTCGCTGAACGAATTGACCTGGCCCCTCTTTTGTCGATGGCAAGTCGGAAACGCTAATCTTTTCGGGGCGGAATAAATTCAGATATTTGATGACAGTTGGAGCATTTTGCGCAAAAGCAATCGCGCTCGCTTTGAGTTTTTCAAAGATACTGCCTTTCCCGCTAGTTATGAGTCCTTGCACGCCTCCTGTTTCTTGGCGTCCGAATGCTCCAATGTTCGCAAGACTGGATTGCAGCTCGCGATTTTTCATTAAGCCAAACGATGATTGCCCTGCCGCAGGCAAGGCTGGCACCCTCATTTGAGCACGTGTTTGCCTTAGCATCTCTCCCGCTTGAGTTCTTGCTTGACGAGCAGCAAAAATTGCAGCTTTTTCTGCGTCGATAGCAGCAGCTTTATCCATCGCTTCTTGGAAGCGTTGTTGTTCTTTCTGTTGGGGGCTTCTGTATGAAGTCTGCCCCGCGCCAGGCAGCAGCAGGCCTTGCATTTGCTGACGCAAGGCATTTTGCATATCAGTTTTAATGGCCTGTGTGATTGCAGCTTGAAATTGACGCTGCTCCATCATGGGCCGCAGCATTTCAGAAGATGGCAATGCGGCAATAGGACCACGAGCGCCAGTGATTGCTTTGATTCCTTGCGACGCCTGCTGCATTGAGGCGGCAAAATTACGAGTGGCACGAGGAAGATAGCTATTCGCTGCAAAATTTTCTTGCAACATGCGTTGTGCATCTTGCATGCCCTTGTAAAAATTTTTAACAACAACATCTTGTCCGCTAACCATGGGCACTGTTGAAATACCAGCAGGAAGCATTCTTCCTGCTGCCTGCGCTAGTGAGCCACGCTCGGAAGTTAATCTTTCTTGACGACGCTCTCTGATTTGAGCGAGCTGTGCATATGCTTGGTCTATTTCTCGTGCAATAGGAGCGGATTCAGGCGCCCCTCCCATGGCAACAAAAGGAAAATCGCTCCGACGAGACGGAGTCATGCGAAGCATTGCTTGAAGCTTGCTTAGTCGCCCTTGAAGCTTGCGCTCAAGCTCATCAAAGGCTCTATCCATAGAGGCAATAGCGCCAAGCTCAAAGCCTTCCCCTACATTCTCACCAATTGCCTTGAATACTTTTGATGGCGAAGCAATGCCAAGAGTGCTCTTGATTGAAGAAATTAAAGACCTGCCAAGACCTTTGGCTGCAACTTTAACCTGCGCATCTCCGCTTTTTAGGCCATTAAGCAAGCCTGCTATAGATTCTTGCCCTACTTCGCTAAGCTCTTTTGAGATTTTAGAGACGTTATTGGCGATGGCATCATTGAACGCAACAATACCAGCCTCTGCTGCCGCTTTATACAAAGGCTTAATATCTTGCCCTAGTTTTTTTAACGCCGCCTGAGAAAATCTTTCGCCTGTCACGCCAGCAATGCCCTGAGCTTTTTGAGCTCTCGGCAAATCTCGCAATGCGTCCGCCAAATCTTTGGCTTTTTTAATTTCTGCGTCTAAGTTTGTTTTGACCTCAAGGGTATAATTCCTGCGTCGAATATTCGCGCCAAGCGCATTTAGCTCATTCTGTACAGAGCGTCGATCGAACTGTACTTTTACGGGGAGATTGTATCCAGCCGCGGTTTGCCCCAGCCCTACTAATTGCTGCCTAAAAAATCCCAGGTCAAGACTTACCTTCAGCTTCAATTCGGCGTCTTGAGCCATTTGCCTATATGCCTACGTTCTCTTCATTCTATAATCATTGTTCCTGATTGCGCCCAGCAAAAGCCTTTAGCTCATCAGCAAGCAACGCAATCACTCTTCCGTCCATCCTCCTCGTCTTCATCAAACGCTGAAGCACAATCAAACTAGCGTCTGTCACGCCATCTTCCTTCTTGAGCTGCTTCGTGTCGAACGGCAGAAAGTCCTCAGGCTTCACCTTACTCTTCTTGCCCGCCATCATTCCTGCTGCCATAGTACCAAGCTTGGCAACGGCAACGCTACTGACGTTGTATTTTGCAACGTCATGCCTATCTAAATATTTCAGGGCACGTTTAACGTCATCGAGCCTCTGGAGGCCAAAATTATTGGCACTCCATCGCTCGTCTTTAAAGTCAGAAGCTGAGAGCCTGAAATAGATTTCGTTCCAATCCGTCAGGCTCTTAAGCTGCTTCCTTGCTTGCGCTTCAAGCTTTTCTGCTACTGAGGACCATTCCTCTTCGTCGCTTTTTTTGCTTCTACGGCCTCCTGTGTCTCAGCATTCTGCTCTTCAGCAATAAATTCCACTACTTTCGCAATGGCTTTGCGCGGCAGATTTTTAGTGTCTTCAATTTCCCAATCACCAAGATCTTGCCATTCACCATCAATGAGACCCTGCCCGCGAGAACGAATGAAAGCAGTGACCATGCGAGCATTTGTAGCTTCCACCGACGAGCCGCTTGTGATCATGCTCAGAGTCTCTTCAGTGAACTCAGAAAGCAACTCCGCTTCCGAAATGGAACCACCGCCCTGCAGAAGCGCAAATGCCTCGTCCAGGGGAATCTCGCGGGATGCAGAAATACGCTTGGCAAGCTGAACGGCGCGAATGGTAGCTTGGCTTTGCAGCTTGCTGATTTCTTCTTGTTCAATGGATTCGGCAACAAGCCAACTGCCATATTTCTTCAGGCGAATTTCAGGCAGCAGCTCAAAATAACCTTCAGTTTTGGTCTGAACCAGAAAGCTGTATTTGCTCATGATCAAGAATGTTAAGCAATGCGTTGAACACCTTCACTCGCTCATGGGAAGAACGAAACTCGGGCGGCACTTCAATCAGCATTGAATGATTGTCGTTGCTAATTCTAATGGTCGTTTCCCTACAGGAAACAAGACAAAGAATGCCCACTTCCAAGGCTGCGCCATCAACTAAGCAATTAATGGCATGAACAGTGTTGTCTGCGCTCCATAAATAGTCAATCTTCATTTGCTGCTCATGGCCATCTTGATTCTGCGCATCAATGCTAGGCGCACGTCACTCGCTTCAAACTTCTGTGGATAATAAAGCTCGTCTGTCCATGGACGAGCAGTGATATTGGTACCTTCTCCTTCATGAACATATCTGGCGTAGGGCTTGCCCGATCCATTTTTAGCATCCCAATTCCATGATGCACTTGCATTGCTTGTTCCCATGGAAAAAGAATAGCTCTCCACGCCACTTCGATAAAGATTGCCGTAGTCAATAATGTCACGGGGATCGCCAGCATTTTCAATGAAGGCTCCGGGATTTTTTCTTTCTGTCGTCCCTCTATACGGCCAATCCTTAAAGATGAATTGCTCCTCCCAATAATCCTCATTAACATCTTTCTCCGCCCACTCTTCAAAAGCCTGCAAAAGCTTACCTTCTAGCGTCTTTGCATTAAGCAGGCTCGCGCCAACAATAACTAGGCTCATGGCGCCACAAGATTGCGAAGGATCAAATCGGGCACTACAAAACGACAGCGCTCATAAGCAATATCATCACCAGGAAAATACCTAGGCGTGGCATCAGGAAATCTGCGGATCATCCTGTCCATAGCCAATGCAAGAGTGTTGGAGCTAGGCGTGTATTGCACCAGAACGATTTCCCATAGTTGATTCACTTTTACGGTGCCTCCCAATGGAGAGCGAGGAGCGAGTTCAGGGAACTCCCTCATTGTCACTTCCAAGCCTTTCACCTTCCATTCTTTGGGCACACTCTGCCTGCCCACTACGTACACTGCGGGAAGTGTGGAATTGTTTGGGAGCGTATAAGTGCCAATCAAATTGGGCGATGCAGAAAGCAGCTCAGTGATGGTCTCACGCAGTTGAGAAATGTTCATTAAAAAAGCCTGCCCCGTAGGGACAGGCTAGCGAAGATTCAATGGAAGAATCAGGAATTAGGAGCAGTCGGGATGATGCTACCAGTCTCCGAAGCATTCTGGTGGATACCAATGCGACCACGGCTGGTCAGATCAAACGTCACTTCCACGAGGTTATCAGCAGGATAGCTCTCGTTGTAGTTCATCACGCAAGCAACAAATGCCACGCGGTCATAGTAGTAAGTGTTACCAGAAGCGCCCAGTTGCTTATTGATTTCCACGTACACTTCGTGGTTCTTGTCATAACGACTAGCGCTAACTGCTTGGAAAGCTTCGTCAAAGCTGTTGGGCAGGAACACAGTGCCATCAACGTCCTTCTGGAA
>Ga0315901_10003555_pt1 | contig 20176 bp, 15 predicted proteins | sample LakEriMetagenome_10_FD_203761 | JGI IMG/M metagenome (GOLD analysis project Ga0315901, IMG submission 203761) | Freshwater fungal communities from buoy surface, Lake Erie, Ohio, United States - Buoy 2 MA116 | ecosystem: Environmental > Aquatic > Freshwater > Lake | place: USA: Lake Erie, Ohio... | reverse complement strand
TGCTCTACAAGGCGACGGACTACTACGCCCCGGCGCACGAGCGGACGATCCTCTGGAACGACCCGACGCTCGCGATCGCCTGGCCGCTGGCGGGCGAGCCGCAGGTCTCGGGGAAGGATGCGGCGGGCGGCTCGTTTCACTCGCCTTCTAAATAACGTGCAGAAGTACTTGACGCAGGAAAAAAGTAACTGGTCCCGGCGATGAAGTACTGCCCATGGTGCTTGACAGCGTCTTGGAGCGTCTTAGTGTTGACGTCGCGTCCTTATCGCAGCCTCCACGTTCGCTTCCAAATGCCCCGTTTGCCAAGCGACGGGCTTTTTTCTGAATGCTATTTCCTGCTCGGGTTTCATTTATCAGACGACTGGCGGAGCCTGTTGGATTCGCATGAAGTCGATCCCACGAACAATCGCCAAGAAAATTCACGACATCCTTGTTCCACGAGGGGTCGATGATCTTTTTCCGGAGATAGCCTTTAGTCTCTACGCATTCGTGACGTTGTTGTACCGAACCGTACGTGGGACGAAAACGCCGATATGGTTTATCTCGCGTGAAGGTCAGCCGCTAATGCGGTTGTACGAAATGTACCGAGGTGGCGAAGGTGATCCGTCACCTCGCTATCTGGAGGTGTCTCGAAGATCCACGTTTCTGCCATCGCTTGGGCCGCTTCATTCCGAATCGTTTGAACGTCTCTTTCGGCAATACTGGGCCATTTCGGTCTGGGATTTTCTGGCCAGTCTCGGCCTGGAGAGACACGCCGTCTCCCTTCAAGACATTATCGGCTTGGACGAAAAGGCGATGCGGCAGAGGGTAGGCCACCTTCCATCCTCGTCGCTTTTTCGGCAGCTGATACAAAGCCGTGATTTCCAGTGTTTGTTCGAGGAGCAACGGGCTATACAACGAAAGGCGCTGCTCGACTATCTGGCTACTTTCTACGATGGCGGGTTGCCAGAAGAGGCGGTGGTTGTGGACGTGGGTTGGAAGGGAACCATTCAAGACAACCTGTTTGCGCTCTTTTCGCAGGAAGGTGGTGGCCCCAGGTGCATCAAAGGCTACTACGTCGGCTTGATCGAATCCGGCTACTCGCAAGAAAAGAACATCAAGGCGGGTCTCTTATTTTCTTGCATCGGCCATACGTCGCGATACTTCCCCACCTTCAATGAGTCTCGTGCGCTGTTTGAAGTGTTACTTGCGGCCGACCACGCCTCCGTTAGTGCATACGAATGCCTTCCATCTGGCAGGGCTCAGCCAATACGGGCCGCGTTCGAGGAACAGTCGATGGTGAGCGACCATGTGGTTCCGATCCAAAGCCGATTCTTCAGACGTTTTTCTGAGTTGTGTGAAGTGGCAGGGACGGAGGAATGGCCAGTGGAAGCGATTATCGCAATGGCATCGGAGTTTCATGCAAGGATGGTGTTTCGGCCAAGCAAGGCTGAACGCCAATGGTTTTCCAATATTTTTCATGTAGAGAACTTCGGCGTATTTGAGCGATCGTGCTTTTCGTCAGACGGTAATGGGCAAGGGCTTGGAGAGCGAGTTCGTTTTGTTGCAGGACTCAGCCGTAGGAGTAATCGCCTGAACCTCGGCTTCTGGCCCTACTTGACGGTTTATGAAAAAGGCGGGCCGTTGCCGGCTTTTGTGTACGGGCTGGTGAGGCGGCTCCAATCCTAGAAAGAATCCATGCGAATTTGCTTTCTGGTTGGCTCAATGGCGATTAGTGGCGGCACGTATGTAATCCTCCAACACGCTGCGCACCTTCGCAAACAAGGGCATTCTGTAACGCTCGCCGTTCAGGATCCGATTACGCCAGAAATGCTTGCGTGGCACGACCAGACATGCCAGCTCGAATGCGTGTCGTTCGCAGAAGGGAAAAAGAAATCCTATGACATGGTCATTGCCACGTGGTGGAAGACTGCCCTTGAAGTAGCGTCATTTAAGGCAGACTGCCGAGCCTATTTCGTTCAGTCGATCGAGTCGCGCTTCTATCCGCCCTGCGAAGTACCTCTGCGGCGATTAGTGGACCGCACCTACGAATTGCCGATGGCGTATGTCACCGAAGCATGTTGGATTCGCGAGCATCTGGAAACACAGTACGCGCAGAGTGCAGCGCTTGTGCGTAATGGAATACGCAAGGATGTCTATCGCGCGTCGGGCGAAGAGAGCTGTCGCAGATCGACATCATCCGGCCTGCGAGTTCTTGTGGAGGGTCATCTGGGGGTGCCCTTCAAAAATACGGCGCTCGCCATAAAGCTGGCACAAAGAGTCGGAATTCGAGACGTGTGGCTTCTGACTGGTTCGCCCATATCGTGGATTCCGGGAGTCAGGCGAGTATTCTCGCGAGTCCCGATGGTTGCCACGCCAGCAATATATGGCGCATGCGATGTCCTGTTGAAACTGAGCACCGTCGAGGGGATGTTCGGCCCGCCGCTCGAGATGTTTCATTGTGGTGGCACAGCCGTTGTTTTCGATGTGACGGGTCATGACGAGTACATTCGCAATAACGAAAACGCGATCGTAGTGCGATGCGGTGACGTAGAGGGGGTGAAAGCGGCCATGCGAAGACTTGCTGGTGATGCATCACTTCTCGAGTCATTGAAGAACGGCGCAAGAACCACGGCGTCGCAGTGGCCATCTTGGGAGCAATCGTCGATTCAGTTTGAAGCGTGGGTCAATGAAACCGCTCTGAGAGCGACGGAGGACACGGCCATGATGCGTAAGCAGGCAACGGCTGCGCTCCGGGAATATCAAGAGAACGAATGTGAACGACGTAAGCGCAATGCCCGTCTTGTCTATGCGGAGCGGGTTGCATCAATCGTGCGGCGATTACCACCTGCTGTAAAGGAGCGGTGCAAGCAAGTGGGTATGGTGTGGGAAGTCATCTCGCCAACGACCCGGGTGCGGTGATGTATCTGCTGCGCACTGTTGACGTATGGGACACACTTCTGCGTCGTGACTGCCACCCGGAATGCATAAAGAAGATCGTGGCGCAGCATGTGTGCCTTCGCTACGCCGCGGACATCGCCGAGGAGTATCGGGATGAAGAGGCCGCTTATGCAGCCCGACTCAGCGTGGAAAGCATGTTGGCCCGCCGGGCTGTAGCCGCTGGAAAAGACGATGAATATTCGATCGGCGAAGTCGTCGAAACCTGGCTTGGTCAAATAGCTCCTAGCGTCAACGCTTCACTGGCCGTGCCGGAAGTCATCGATTACGAATTCGTGGTTGAAGCGGCGCATTCGGTTCCGGATCCGGATATCCGCGAAACGCTCGAAAAACACCCGGCCGCAAAAACGATTTTCCTGTCCGATTTCTATTGGCCAAGCGACTTGCTGCTCAAACTTATTCATAGCAAAAATCTTCACACGCTTGTGAGCGAAGGTGTGACGTCGTGCGACATAGGCCGAAACAAGCGAAGCGGTGGGCTCTATCGATATATTCTTGAAAGCTACAACGTCCAGGCCCACGAAGTTCTGCATATAGGCGACAACCGAGTATCGGATGTCGTTGCTGCACAGAAGCTGGGAATCGCGGCGGTGCACTTTGTGCCCACTGCGAGACATCAAGAACGGTTGCAAAACGAGAAGCGGTTTTCTCGACCCGCATTAGTCTACGAGCAGGCCGCCAAGGAATCGCTGGCGAACGTCAAAAACGTAGCCGAGGAATTAGAAGCCAGCGCTTGCGAAGCGTTTTGTGCCGGAGTGGATGCAGCCAGTCTCTTCATAGGGTTTGCGTTGTATGTGGCCGAAAGTGCGATTCGGAACCGTCTCGACCGAATTTATTTTCTCACGCGCGAGGGCGTATTCCTACATCGTGTTTTTGAAGCGATGTTCCCGCTGGGGTCATGGATTGGCCTGCCACTGCCGGCCACGGCAATCCTGGATGTAAGCCGAGCGTCGACGCAGGCCGCAGCTTTGCAACAACCGACGGAGCAGGTTCTGGATCGACGGCGATGGCCATACCGTGGGCACACTGTTGGCGTATTGTGTGCGGCGATCGGTCTTGACCCCAAGGAGTGTACGTCCGCTCTGTCACGAGTCGGACTGCAAGCGGAGGATGTTATTGCCCATCCGTCGGAGGATGAGCGCGTGCGTCAACTCCTGAAGGATGAGGAAATTATTTGCGCCGCGAAAGCGGCAACCTCGATCCGGCATCGAGAAGCGGTCGCGTATCTTCGCGAGAAAGGACTCGAGGACTCGGGCAGGTATGGAATTGTTGATGTGGGATGGCGAGGCACTATTCAGGATCATGTGGCAGCCATGTTGCCGCGCACGGAATTCCAAGGCTTTTATCTTGCCTTGAAGGATCAACTGACGTCGCCGCTCGGAAACGTGCGCAAAGCCGCCTGTTTCTTCGTCGAGGGTGATGATTGGAAAACCGGGCGACTGCTTGAGACGTATGGATTGATAGAGATGCTGTGCGGATCGTCGGTCGGTAGCGTAACCGGATACGCTCTTTCAGCGGAAGGCACGGTTCCCATACGTGACCTTCGAAATGACGAGTGTCCGTATTTTGCCGCGGTCGTGCAACCATTTCAGGATGGCGTGATTTCCGCGTGTCACGTGTGGCGGAGACATGTGGATCAGAATGGGTTCGGCAGCCGAGCGCTGCACGCCTGTGGCATGTCAGCGTGGCGGCGATTGTCGCAAACATCCAGCGGCGCGATTGTCGAAGCGTTTCTTGCGACGCGAATGCACGACCCCTTTGCCCTGCCGCCTTATTTATTGCCGAGCAGTATGCCGGATTGGCGTTTGCTGATGCGCGCGGCTTACGCACGAGAGGCGAGGAGGGCAGTGTGGGATTATGTTAGGCGGGTGCAGTGGCGTCACGCTATGCGAAGAACACAACACAGGGGGTCGCCATCATCTGTCGTGCTTAGCGGACTGTGCACAGCCGCAACAATATATCGCCAACTTCAGTGGTATCGTCGCCGAGCAACGAGGTGGGGCGAGGGAGCCGTGGGCAGGGGTGCAGTGCGGTGAGGAAGTTAACTTGCGGTCGCGGAAACCCGAACTACAGTTTGCGAGCACCAGCCGTGTACGGCTGGAAGGCTGCTGTGTGACGGCTCAACCTTCGGTCGCAGTGTGAGGTTTTTTATGCAAAACGACAGTGCAGGCGTAACTTGTCCGATATGTCGAAAAGCGATGGTCGCCAAGACGGCGAACTGGTCTTATTTGTGCGAGCCGTGCGACTATTGGTCCGCCACGCTATCACCGGTAAACACGATTATCCCGCAAGGCGCGGGGTATGACATCGCGACCGACGCCGACAATCCCATTGCGCATTTGGATGGCTTGCGCAACGCGAATTACGACAAGTGCTTGGAGCAACTTGTGGCGATTCGCGAACCTTCGGAATGCCGGTTGCTTGAGGTCGGCTGCGGACCGGGGGGCTTTCTTCAAAGAGCCCAGCGATTCGGCTTTCGAGCGGTTGGCATCGAGCCATCGGAGGCATTAATGCTTCAAGCAAGAGCGAAGGGCGTGGAAGTGCGACTCGGCCTGTTCCCTCAATGCCTGCGTGATGACGAGCATTTTGATGTTATCGTATTCAACGACGTGTTTGAACACCTTCCCGATCCGGCGCGAGTCATCGCGACGTGCCGGCGCCACTTGAAGCCCGCGGGCCTCATAGTCATCAACTTGCCAAACGCGCACGGCTTATTTTTTCGTTTGGCGCGACTCGGGGCGATGTGCGGCGTAGCGACGCCATGGGAGCGCATGTGGCAGAAGATGTTCTACACCCCGCACCTGCACTACTTTACACCGGCGAGTCTGGAGGCGCTTTGTGTTGCTTCCGGATTGGAGCCGATGACGCAGCCCATTTGGCTTCAATCTCTCTCCACGAAGGGGTTGTGGAGCAGGATTCGGCTGTCGCAGGAAGCGTCCTTGGCATACTCAATCGCGATTTATGTGGGCGCTCTTGTCTTCAGCATTTTCACGCCGCTGTGCGAGTCGGATTGTATGCTGCGGATTTTCCGCAACACGTCTCGCAACTGATTGAAGATGGCAACGGTGTGGATTGCGGTGCTGTCTGCGGGCTGACTATTGAATCTCGGGACTAATTTTGTGGCGTGGTCGATTCTAAGCCCAGGGGTGTCTCGGCACTGCGACGGGTAGCATTGGAAACGGGTGGCCGTGTTGCGGCGGAGAGGGCGTCCAACCGTCGCAACTCGTCACCAATAGGCCGACGTGGAGTGTTGGCAATGTCATACGCAAGAAACGCCAGCAGCAATTGGACACCAACAATGATGGGAAGAACGGACAGCATGATAGTGCCCACTGGTGTGGTGGCATTGTTGAATATCGCCACTATCCAGTGGTAGGCACCAAACAGGAAGCCGCCGGAAAGAAGGGCCAGTCCACACAGCAATTCGACCGAAGCCACGCTCATGTCGCGTAGAAAATAACTGTAGAAAATACGCTTAAGAAAATTGCGCATGTGCTTCATCAGGAATTCCGGAAGCACTGTTGTGATTTGCAGATTGCTCGTTTCGTCACCGTACATGGCATGCATGGGCATGTCGACGACGACGGCCCGTAGGGTGTTTAGCCGGAACAGTAGATCAGTTTCAAAGAAGAACCGATTGCTCATCTTTTCGAAAGGTAGATGGGCAGCCACGGGAACAGAAATGGCAGTAAATCCGTTGGTGGGATCAAAAAGATGCCAATATCCTGTGGAAAACTTTGCCATGAATGAAAGAGCAGCATTCCCGACAATCCGTATCGCGGGCATTCTGTTGATCTGGGCGAGATCATAGAAGCGATTGCCTTTGACGTAGTCAGCATGGCCGGAAACGATTGGTGCAACGAGGCAGGACACGAGGCGGGGGTCCATTTGCCCGTCACCGTCAACTTTAACCGCAATACTCATCCCATCTCGAATAGCCTGCTTGTATCCCGTCATCACGGCGCCTCCCACTCCGAGATTGACTTCATGACGCAGGACCGTCACTCGGGGATCGCTGCATTCGCGTTCAACCAACTCGGCAGTACCGTCCGGGCAGCAGTCATCTACCACGTAAACTGCCGTTACATCGGGGCCGATGCCTGCAAGCACTGATAATATGTGCTTAGTCACGCGATAGCTGGGTACGATCACGGCAATGCGAGGAATGCCCGCGTATTCGGACGTGTCACGAAATGGTGATCCGGTCGCCATCAAAGGAGCCTTTTGTTGAACCACAAAAATGACCGCTCTGCCTTTTTGTCTGTAAGGATGATCGGCCACAAGGCTATTTGCAAATGCTTCCGGCGGTACCCTGTTTCGTAAGAGTGAAGCTCGAGTGGTTCAGCTGAACGGTTGACGGAACCACTGTGTTTCGACCCTTGAAGTGGCTCATGAGTCGAATTACCGTTCAATAAGGATCCTCAATCCTGGTCATGGCTACCGCACAAGCCTCGGGCAGATAATCCCGTTTATGTCGCCACTTAAGCCACTCGCGAGCTTTCGCCCCATCTCGTCTTCGTCCAGCGGATGCGACGCCGGTCGGCGTGCATTGCTGTTGAGCCTTGCGTATGCAATGCCATGTCTTGTTGTCTGGAACTGGTACCACTACGTCTTCTGGCCGGCAGTGATGCCCCCAGATTCGATAGATCAGTGGTATCAGGCCCTCACGGGTTCCTTTCACGATGCCCATCCCGCGTTTCACACAATGCTGATGGCACCGTTTGCAAGACTCAACCTGTCTCCCGGCATATTTGTCAGCATCCATATTTTTGCCATGGCCATCATAGTGGGCCGCGCAATAGCGATCATGGACGAAGCGGGGCTCACCCGTTATGTGACCGTGCCACTGGTCGTGTTTTTGGCGGCGGTTCCGGCAAATGGCGCAAGTGTAGTTGTCCTACTCAAGGATGCCACCTATTGCGTCGCGTTCGTCCTACTTATGGTTGAGCTGCTAAAAGCCGTCATTTCAGACGGGGCGTCATTGGCGGGCCTTCGATCTTTGGGCCTCCTTGCTGTCAGTGCGATCCTTGTCGCCCTTGTCCGGCACAATGGGCCTCCGGTGGCATTCGGCACATTGCTCGCTCTTCCTTTTGTGTATCGGCGACATTGGAAGCAACTCTTCGGCTGTTTGGCTGTGGCCGTGGGGGCGTGGTGGGGGGTGCGGGGGCCGCTGTTCAGCGCAATCGGCGTTATTCCCGCGGCATCAACCCTGTCGTTGCTACCGTTGCTGCATCAGATTGATGCCCATGTGTATCACGGCACACCACTGACGGCCCCGGAACAGGAACTTGTGCAGCGAATCCACCCGCTTGAAAATGGGAAATGGCCCTATAGCGCGTACTCGCTGGATCCGCTCTCCTTCAGTCCCAAGCTTAACGGGCAATCACTTCATGAGGAGGACGATGCTATCCGCGCTTTATGCGTCAGCTTGATCGCACGCAATCCACAAACCAGCCTACGGCATGCGAAGGCCGTAGCATCGCTGGCATTGAGCATCCAGCGGCCGAAGGACTCGCCATACCGCACGGTGAGTTTTCAGGTGGAAAACCGCCGTATCTATCGGGTGGATCCCGACCAACGCCTCAAGGCTAGCGATCGAGATTGGTCCTTGAAGGAGATCAATCGCATCCCACCGCCGTTGATGTACGAAGCTATGGACGACTCTGTGTCGTGGCTGCTGTGGCGACCGGCGTTGCCGATGTACTTGTTAATCGGCGCGACGATATTTGCAGCGATTCGATGGAGAAGGAGCGACCCGCTGGTGCTCGCCGTCCCCATCGCGATACAGACCGCAGTCATGGCGCTCATATGCCCATCGCAGGAATTCCGCTACCAGTGGCCGGTCTTCCTTTGCGGCTGGCTGATGACGCCGTTTCTACTTTTGTGGAAGCCAGCCGGACAGCGAAAATGAATTAGTCGAGTGTGTGGCAACACCTCCGGCAGGAGCGATCAGAGCGGGCAAGTCATCCTGGTGAGACGGATTCACGTGAGATAAGGTAGCAACGTCGGGCGTCTGCTCCACGCCGGGATTATTTTTTAGCGATCACGAGGAGATTTGCAGCCATGCACAGTAACGATCCATCCTATCCATACACCGTAATGGAAAAACGGGAAAAGACACTTCGTGAACTGTTCGATGCGATATGTGGGGTATGCCAGCCCTCGATTGTGTGTGACGTCGGTGCGTTTAATGGGGACGAAAGTTTTCGTTTCGCCAAGGCGTTGCCCCGATCATCGATCTACGCATTCGAGGCCAGCCACCGGAATTACACGCAGTTTTTCCTGACGAATAAGCGGTTTGACTCGCTCGCAAATTTTACTGCCGTGCATTCCGCAGTGTCTGATAGCGTGGGCACAGCGGACTTTCACATCCTCGAAACAGATACAAACGTGACGGATTGGCGTCGTGCCGCGAACTCACTGTTGCCGCGGAAAGACGAACACAACGCCACCGTGGTTACGGTGCCTTGCACGACGCTCGATGACTACTTCGCGAATCGTGCCAGTGACAACGATTCATTCGCCTTGTGGATAGACGTGGAGGGCGCTCTGGACCGAGTACTCCGAGGGGGTCTCAATGTCTTGAGGCGCACATTTATCGTGCGTGCGGAACTGGAGTGGACGGAGCTATGGCAGGGGCAGGCTTTGGCGCAGCAAATCGTACACGAGTTCGAACGGCTAGGGTTTGTGTTACTTGGGGATACTTATGCGGCGGACGCGTACGCTCAAAGTGACGCTGTGTTCGTCCGACGAAACATATTCACGGTCTTGCGATAACGCGGCGTCTCGCCGACGGAAAGGGGCACGCATGTTTCGTGCTGTTCCCGATCCTATCGCCGCGAGGGCCCTTGCTGTTCCTGAAGCCGAGCGGCAGGTCGGTGTTCGACCGGGCGCTCAATGGGCGGGCACAGTAGCGGCCTCACAAGGGCTTGCATCGAGTAGAGGAATAGACCGAAGGTGATGCCACATGCTGACCCCCAATAACCATTACTGGAAGAATCGCTCTGGACGTGATTACGAGATGCAACAGCGACTTAGAAAGAGGAGGGGGAACCGCGCATACGAACTTCAGGAGCGCTGGTTATCGCAGTATCTCAAAGAGAGACGAGCAGTGTTGGGAAGGCCCTTGCGGTTACTTGATTTTGGGTGCGGTTTTGGACGGATAGCCCGCGTGGTGGCGCGGCTGAGAGGCATTGAATACACCGGTTATGATTTCTCAGCAGCGATGGCAGAGCCACTCTTGGGGGCAATGCCGGGCCGGGGCGTTGAGGATGGTGCGACGCATGTTTTCGTTGGGGACGACCCGATAGCGCTTCTAGGACAGTCTCGGTTTGATATCGTCCTCACGATCTCCGTGCTGATTCACAACGACGAGGCTCAGACACGCCAACTGCTCTCAACCATGGGCTCTTTTTTGGGCGAGGCAGGACAAATGGTGTTGATTGAGAACGCCGTCGTCGGCGCGACGCAAAGGACAAGCGGCTGGCATGCCGGCTGTTGGATGCACGATGTGTTGGCATATGCGGACGGGGATTGGGACGTCTCAGTGTATCCGGATGCGGCGCCGCCGCACGGTATCTACATGCTGACCAGAAAGAGCGAGGAGCACTCGGCCTTTACCGTAATTGGAAACGATGGCCATCCGAGACGAAGTAATCGCTGGGAAATCATCAGGCTCCACGGTGTGTCTCCCGTTCAGGAGGAAACGGCGGGGGAAGCGGCGGAGATGATAGGAGTGTGCAGAGATGCATGTGAACTGCTGGAAGCCGAAAAGGAGCGATCCCAGCGACTTATTCAATTGTTGAAAAAGGCCCGAAAGCGGCATCGGCAGCAGTCGCTATCTCTTGCCAAAGCAGCCGTGGTGCAACGTGCCCAGTCGGAGGAACTGGTAGCGCTACGGGCGGAGGCCGCACGGATTACAACGCAGATGCAGACAGCAGCTCGCGTGAGACACGTATTGAAGAACCATAAACCCGCCGATGTCGCGAACTTGCGGAGTGAGGCAAGGACGAGTGAGCAGCAGCAAGCAGTGGAACCGCTCTATGTCTTTGATGCGACACGAGACACGCAGTGGGCGCAGCCATCCCACCACGCTTTTGCGGACGTGTTATTGGTCTTTAATCAGCAATGGGTCGGCATACGAGCGGCTGCAGGGGGATTTCCGGGCGCGAAGCTCGCGGTATCCGCGCAAGTCGAACTGGGAGTGGAGCACATAAAGGAGATTGCCGCGGAGGCGCGGGAGCGTGGAATTAGGAAGGTGCTTGTTCATGGCTTCAGCGATCCAATGTCACGAAGTCTTCCGGCCTTGAAGGAGGCGCTTGAAGGCGTGCCTTTCTTCGGCGTGTGGCATGGCAGCCTGGCAGCGTGGGCTCTGGACCATGAGAGGGCCCTTGCCACGCGGTACTTAAGTCTTGCGACTTCGGGCGTGTTTCACCGTATCAATATCATGCGCACCGGTGCGCATGTTGTTCATCGTAAGGCGTGGCCTCATGTATTACTGAATGTGCCACCCAACGTCCGCGTAAATAGGACGACACCGCCATTTCAACGCCGTCCATTGCGTGCGTTGTTCCCGAGTTGGAATAACACTTGGAAAAACTTATATGCAAATCTTTATGCTGCAGCCGCCTCAGCTGCCATTGACAACATTCTGACTTATTCGGCTTTTGAGTTGCCAGATTATGATGGCCGGACGAAAGTGACGAAAGTCGCTTATGGAAGCCGTGCGGACCATTTTGACACGCTGGCGGGTGTCGATCTCTGCCTGAACGCCACCATCGTCGATTGCCATCCGATGGTCGAACTCGAGGCGATGGCCGTCGATACCCCGACGCTGCGTAGCAACCTAGATCTCGATTTCGACAAGGTTCATCCATATGCAGCCTTGATGACCGTGGACAGTCCGCACGACATCGTTGGGATAGCCAAGCGAATTGATCGCATCGCTTCGGTGCCGTCCGAGGAGATGCTCGCGATGCTGCGGAGTTATCGAGATCTTGTCCTGAGCACAAGCTTCGAGAGATACGCCGACTTTTTGGAAGTATGAAGGAATGCAGTCAAGAAGGGTCTGTTTCGTAACGTTCGAGGTCGCCCCGTTTACGGCTGGGGGAATCGGTACGTTTATGCACAACACGTTAAAAGCATACGCTCTATGCGATGCAAAGATCCACGTTCTGTTCGTCGGGCAGCAACGGATCGAGGAAGCGGCGTTTCGTGCGGTGTTCCCCAGCGTGTTCCTGCATCTACTGGATCCGAATACCTACGACGATTCAGACGACGGCCCGGATGACCCGCCGCGCCGATTCATGGAAAGCCGCTTTCAATGGTATTCCCACGTAGTGATGAGAGAATTGAAGCGTCTTGCTGAGCAGCACGGGCCGTTTGATGTAATTGAATTTCCAGATTGGGGTGGATATGCCTTCTACAGCGCGCAGGAAAAGCTGTGTGGAAGGGCATTTCGATCAACGAAACTCGCCGTGCGTCTGCATGCGACAGACAGTTTGTTGAGAAATTACGAAGTCAGGCCATGGGGCTATGAAAATCTGCTTCTTGCGGATCTGGAGCGAAAAGCTTTAGCGGATGCGGACGTCATCGTCGGACATCTCGAGTCGACAGTGTCAGAATATGCGAAAAGGTATGGTTTCGACGACGCTTGGAGACATAAGGTAGTCGTCGGCCCACCGCCAGTGACGGTGGGGCATCCGGCAAGAAAGACGACAATTGTCGACCCAAAGCACACGCCAATCCTCTTTACGAGTAAACTGCAATCGATTAAGCGACCGGAACTGTTCCTCCAGGGCGTGTGTGCTTTTGCTCTAGCGCACCCAGAATACAGCGGCGAAATCATCATCACTGCGTTTGACTTCGTTGCAGAGTATGGCGCCAGAATCCGAAGCCTGGTGCCTCCCAAACTGAAAGAACGCGTACGGTTTGTTTCCGGGTTGCCAAAAGAGGCGCGTGAAGCACTGATATCCAGATCGGTTGTGGTGCTGCCGAATGCGTTCGAGGCTTTTTGTTTTGCAGCCTACGAAGCAAGTTTGCTGGGCGCGATAGTAGTGCTCAACGGTGATAATGTGAGTTTTGGAGAGGGCACCCCTTGGGAGCATGGCAAAAACTGCTACAAGTTTCAGGGCACCTCTGACAGTCTTTCGGCCACCCTTCGGGAGATCTTCTTTCCGGGTGACAAGGCGATGCCTCTCCAACCCGTCGAGGTTACACACGCCGACAGGCCGTATTGGGAGATGTTGCCAGCGAGCGAGAGCGATGTGAAACGAAAGCCCAACGAGGCGGATACGCGAATAAGCGTAATTATTCCGCACCGCGACGCGCCGAACGAACTGCGTCGTCTCGTCATGGACTTGCTCGAGGAGCAGGCCGTCTCGCTGCAGCTCATCGTCTTGGACAATGCCTCTGAAAGCGATGCCTCTAAGCTCATGATCTCCCAACTCCAAGACATCGCAAATGAAAGCGGGTCAGTGTTGGACGTAGTCGAGGCTCCCGTCGCACTATCCGCTGCGGCGCTTCTCAATCAACCGCTTGCGCGAATCACATCGCCATATGCGGCTGTGCTGCACCCGGGGATGGGAGTGAAACCGGGATTTCTGAGCGAAGCAGTTGATGCATTGGATGCAGCGAGTGAGTACGACATGGTAGTTCCTACTGCTGCAGTCGTTGGCCCTCGAGACGCGGGCAGCCCCATCACGGGGTTCTTTCTTCCCGGGGGCGAATCACTCTATGTGGGCTTTCATATCAACAGATCTTGCCTTCATTCGTTCGTAATGCGGACGAAGCGTTTGGTGGGACTGCGATTTAATGAGGAGATGTGGAGCGAACCGGAATGGGAGTTGTGCATGCGCGCTGTGTCGGAAGGTGCGAGGTGTATCGTGACCCCTGACGCTTGCGTGTACGTGCCGTCCGCATTGGCTTCAGCTCTCACATGGCGCTCTGAAGCCGAACGAAGGTTCAACGTCGAGATAGTACGCCGTGCAGTCGAGGTGAGGACTGCCGGCGGAGCGGTGCCTTGCCACAGCCTCGGTGATGCGGAGCTCGTCTACGCGCAGTGGTTTGCCGGGGTATCTGCTGTTCCGGTGAATATGTCTGGGAGCCCGGACAACGAGGAATGGCGGAGGAAGTACGAGGAATTGAGCTCCGCGGAGAGCGTGCGGCTGGCACTTGCATTTGCGTGCGCATTCAAGCGAGTCATGCCGGGTGGATTGGCTTGGATCCGCAATCGACTGTATCGCGTTGGCTGAGCGATGCGAGTCGCATATGCGGGCACAGCAGTGTATGACGGCTCACTCTGGAACCTTGCGCGTGATCCATCGCTCAGCACAGAGTCAACGGACTTCCGCCCGGCGAAGCTGGCGATGGCAGATCTTCGCCTCGGGGATCAGGGACGGCTCATCTGGGTAGACGCGGTTCCTCCAGCGGTGTTCACGGAACCACAGCCGAAGCCGCTCCGCAGAATTCAGTTCCGGGGAATACGGCGGCAATAACGGTGGCGTTATTCGTCTTGGCACTCAAGCAGCTTCGCGGTGTGCCAGCCCGCTCTGTCCAGCACCACCACTGCGTGTTGGCGTGGGCCAGGTTGTTTGGCTGCCGCGTTCAGGAACTGCTGCATGGTTGCGGTATTCGCTACTCGGTGTGGACTGACCATCCACCACCTAGTCGCCGGATCGACGACGCCGAACACTCAAATCAACTTCCGCCCGTTTTGTCGCACGACCGTGACGCTTGAAAGCCTTGGCTGCAGCCGGATCCTGTCGGGGCCCTCCTTCTCAGGGGGCCGCATCATCGCACCGGCAGTCAGAAGGCGCTCTATGGGAAAGCAGGGCGAAAACTCACAGCGCTCAAGTGCGGCTCGTAACAGACGCGATCTAGTGTCTGAGGGGAATGGGCAAGGCGCATCAACGTTATGGTTGTTGCTACGGAAAGATTCCTATTTTACTCCGGGTCAGGCTTTCGAATGATGAGATAAAACGCCCTGCGAGAAAAAGCGCGATTGACATGCCGGGCAAATACATTGAGTTGCAATTGGCAAAAGGTGTCTTCCGGTAAAATACCAATGAGGCGTTGAATCTCCGGCTCGTAGCCGTCCGCAACGATGTGGTTGTGGACATCTTCTCCCAAAGCGATTTCAAACTCGTGGTATGAGATGCCGGCCCCCCATCGCGTGAGGCTTTCGAGGCGGGCATCAAAAGTGCGGGTGTCGGCGGATGGAAAAGCTGCCGCGAAATCTTGGCGAGGGGAACGCGGTGCATACGCCATTCGAACCTCAGGTGGCAGCATGCTAAAAAACGGCAGCAACGCAGTGTGATGGTCGATGGCTGAGAAGCGATTCGGCGTATCTACGATACAGATCCAGCCACCGGGCCGCACGGCCGACCATGCATTGCGTAGGACGTCTATACACTCCGTAAACGTTGCGTGCTCGAGGACTGCCGCCATGAATACTCCGTCAACGTGTCCTGCCGATGTGGCACAGTCGGCCGTAAAAGTCGTCGGATGGAGAGTGAAATTGGAGTAGCCAGCGAGGCGGAGTCGGAAATCCGCGACGCCGATGGCAGGGGCGTCGAGATCAAAACACGTGACATGCGATATCTCAGGCAGCACCGCGAGGGTTGACGCGCCCGTGCCGGAACCGATTTCGACGATGCGCTGGTCCGTAAGCCCCACATGTCGCTTCAGCCAGGGTAGGACGCTGTCTTTAAATGAGGTGAATCGGCGATCGACATGGTCTTCGATGGTGGCCTCGAAAGCCGCAGGCGTCTGCAGGTAGCGATCAATGCCGATAAAGTCGGCAATAATCTTTTCTCGCATTGCCGCGCGGTAGTTTTCAGTCAATGCGATATTGGGGTCTAAGTTCATACATTCATAGCCCTTGGAAATTCAGACTGGAATGAGCGCCCATCGCTGCGTAATGTGCCTGTTGTGCACGTTCCAATAGCCTCGTCGAGGCGGGAGCCAGGCCGAATGAAGACGCCAAGCTCGCGAGTGCGCCCAGTGCCGTAAGTTACACCGAGGCATTCATAGCGGGTGAACTTCCCATATGCCATAAGCAAACTTTTCTCGGAAGCGGGATCGTGTCCGGACTCCCACAGAATGAAGTCCTCTACGCAATCGTGCAGCCGCTGCAGTCTCGGGTGATACGATGATGGCCCCTCTGAAATCCAATGATACAGCACGGTGAGGAACAGTGCGGCTTCGTACTTCTTGCCTACCATGAGTTCGGTGACATCCGCATGGTGAAAGACATCCGGCAGGCGATAGAGGGCCGATAACTGCCGGGCAAGGCTGATGTGTGATTTATGCGTGTCTACTCCCACTGCATCGGCTCCATCCCGGAGAAAATGATGGGTGTAGAAGCCGCCATTGCAACCGATATCCAAAATCGTCCCGGTCGACTTGTAATCTCCTAGGAAGTAGAGGATTCGATCGAGGCGTGATCCGCTTGTGGTATCCCGACAGACGCTAAGGCGGGGGACTAGCGGGTGAAGAAGTGGGCAATAGACTTCCCTTATCTTGTTTTGCTCAAGGAACGTGGCGATATTCCACGCGTTGTGGATATTCACGTAACGCTGAAACTGATCGTAAGGCACGCGGGCGGGGATTAGCCGCAAGCCGCGTCGGATGAGGAAGGAGATGCGGTGGTGGCCGTCATCCACTACGAAGCGATGGGTGGCTTCGTCAAAAATCACGGTAGCTGTAAGGGGTGCGAGATCCCCAGCCGCCAAGTGCTGCTGAAATGCGAGGTATTGCACATGCCGTCGATGAAGCGTGCTTGCATCGTCCGGCAGTGGCAATCCACGCGTTTCGTGAATGGCTCGCCAGAAGGCTAGGTAATCATCAGTCCTGACCTGCCCGCGCATGAAGCTTTCATACAGGTCTAGGTGCCCACGTAAACGCAATATGGACCTGCCCTTGAAACGTAGGTTGAATGCGTGCCATGCATCGCTCGGAAGTTCGATATGTTTGCCGAGTAATTGCCAGTCCTCAGCGAACAAAAGCTCGACCGGCAGTTGGGTCCAGACATAGCCGTCGGCATCCACAGCATGCATGTAGCTGTAGTTCAGTACGTGCTTCATGATAAAGCGGAAGGGGTAACCCGCTACCCGTCTGAAAGCGCCGCACACGGAATCGGCGCGGCGCTCATGCGTTCAGATGTTCCGAGAACACCGTGCGACAACTCGACAATCTGAGAGCACTCACGTGCAAGTAGTTGGGGGGCATGCGATGCAAGCACCAGTATGCCAGTGTTATTTACGATATGGCGCAGTCGTTCCTCCGCCTGATGCTGGAACTCAGCATCACCCACCGACAGCCACTCGTCCATAAGGAGGATGTCTGCGCGGACGGCCGTGGCGATGGAAAAGCCGAGACGCATCATCATTCCCGTGGAGTACGTGCGAACAGGCATATCCAAGTAGTCGCCCAGACCGCTGAACTCGGCAATGTCCGGGGTTAACTGCTTAATCTCACCGCTCCTGAGCCCCATCATCAACCCGCGTAACGTGATGTTTTCGTAGCCAGTTGCATCGAATTCGATGCCAAGCATGGGATCAATAAGGCTGGCGATACGACCTTCCCTGACATACGTACCGCGAGTCGGCGGGTAGGCTCCGGCAAGGGTACGCAACAGCGTAGACTTGCCGGCGCCGTTGTGGCCCATCACGCCTAGGCGGTCGCCGTCACGCAAGTCGAGGGATACGTCCCGCAGCGCTTGTATAACCGTCACGCCGGTTTCGCTGCCGATCCGACCGCCGGTGGCTGCAGCGGCGAGCGTCCGCTTCAGGGATGCCCCGTGTGCTCCGAACACCGGAAATTCGACGCATGCATTTGTGAGTTGAATACGCGCCATGGGTTTAGAGCCAGTACACGACCTGCCGCCTCTTCAGAATGTACAGAGTAGCAGCGATCACAACGTTCATGCCGGTAATGCAAGCTAGTAGTAGCCACGACTTCTCCGCAGGGGCAACGCCCAGAAGCGGCAGTCGGACTACGTCAAGAAGCTGCGCGAATGGATTGTAGAGAATTAGATGCATGTGATCCGTGACTCGCTCCGGAAACCAAAACACTGGTGTGAGAAACATCATTAACTGCAGCCCGTTAGACACGATCTGCGAAACATCTCTAAACCGCGCGCAGATAATCCCAAGGCTTACTGCGAGGGCATGCAAGTTAATGACCACCAACAAAAACCCAGGAATAAACAGCAAGGTCATGCGCGACCACGTGATGCCATACCAGAGCGCTACAGGCAAGAAGAGAACAGCGTGGTGGGCGAGCTGAATTGCATTGCGAGCAAGGCTGCGCCACACGAAGATGCTCCCAGGAAAATCAGACTGCTTCAGATAGGGCGCCGCCGCAATAAAGACGTTGCAGCCATCGTTGATGGAGGCGGAGAAGAAAGTCCAGAAGATGATGCCCAACGTGAGGTGCGGGAAAAATCTACTCATCGGGACATTGAATAGATTGGCATAGAGGGGGCCCATGCCGATGAGAAGAATTGCCATGCTGATGGTCAGCCAAAGTGGGCCGAGCATGGACCGGCGGTACCTCAGTTTGATGTCATACCAAGCAAGAGTGCACCAAAGGCGTCCGTTTCGTGTGCCCGCCCACCAATCGTGCCAAGCGGAGAGAGACGAGTTGCTCGCTGATAGCATGGAAGGTACCGCCGAATGTTGAGGTCGGCGCTGGTAGTGTGGAGTGGGACCGATCCCGCTTTTGGAGGCTAATTGGCTGAGTGGCAGCGGTCAAGAAGCGACGATTCAAAAAGCCGGCCCTTGGGCGGCGGGACATTCGCTCCGGCATCAAGTGAATGATTGCATGGCCTGCGGCGGGAACTGAATTGCACTGATGCTGCAGCAAATTATTGTTTATGCAGCGTCGCCACATGCAGACTCGAGCGGGAAAGAAAGAAATGAAGATATTGGTGACCGGAGGTGCGGGCTTTATCGGCTCCCATCTCGTGGAGCACTTCGCGACCGCTGCCGACGTCACGGTTCTGGACGACTTAAGTGCTGGCCATCGCTCTCATCTTCGGGCGGGGGAGTGTCGCATCATTCAAGGCTCAATAATGGATCGTGCGGTGCTGGCCCGAGCAATCCAAGGAATCGACCAAGTGTTCCATCTGGCCGCCATGATCTCGGTTCCGGAATCCATGCTACGGCCGTGTGAGTGCGTAGAAACCAACGTCATCGGTACTGTGAATGTTTTGGAGGCAGCGGCAGCGGAGGGAGTGCAGAAGGTCGTGTTCGCATCTTCCGCTGCCGTGTACGGCGACGATCCTACAGTTCCTAAGGTCGAAGACATGGCGCCGAAGCCGAGGTCGCCCTACGCGATGACAAAACTCGACGGGGAGTTTTATTGCGATTTGTTCCAGCGTGAACGCGGACTGAAAACGGCAAGCCTCAGGTTCTTCAACGTGTTCGGCCCGCGGCAGGATCCGAAATCGCCGTATGCCGCAGCAGTGCCGATGTTTATTGAGAGGGCTTTGCGAGGCGAGGAAATTTGCATATTCGGAGACGGGGAGCAGACGCGAGATTTCGTCTATGTCAAAGACGTTGTGAGTGCTTTGGCTTTTGCGGGCGGCTGTGAAGAGGTCATGGGTACGTATAACGTCGGATATGGGCAGCGAATGAAGGTGTCCGAGATCGCAAAGAAAATCATTCAACTAGCGGGCTCGCAAGCCACCATTCAATACCTGCCGGAGCGGTTGGGGGACGTCAAGCATTCACTGGCGTCGTGCCAGAAGTTGCAGGACGCGGGATGGAGCCCCTCATACGATGTTAACAGTGGGTTGCGCGAAACAATATCGCACTCCCGGGCAAAGTCACTCGAGGCAGCTGCGCATTTCGTGGCGGGGCCGTGAATAACAAGCCACTTAACTGCCTGCGATTGGATCGACCTCTCGGCGTGACGGTGGTGATCGTCAACTTTCAGGCTGAGGCAGTGGTCGCGCGAGCCATTGAGGCCTTGGCCCGTCAGTCGAGTCTCCCAAGGCGCCTGCTGATTATTGATAACAGCGAATCCGATGAAGACGTGCCGAATGTGGATTGGCGGTTTGCCAACGCGGTGTTACTCGCCGGTATTTCACACGTTGTCTCGCCCTCCCAAAACCTCGGCTTCGCCACCGCGAACAACCGTGCGATCGCGATGTGCGATACAGAATTCGTCGCGCTGCTGAACCCCGATGCCTTCCCGCACCCCGATTGGCTCGAGAAGCTGCTCGCCGCCGCCG
>Ga0315901_10003551_pt1 | contig 20190 bp, 14 predicted proteins | sample LakEriMetagenome_10_FD_203761 | JGI IMG/M metagenome (GOLD analysis project Ga0315901, IMG submission 203761) | Freshwater fungal communities from buoy surface, Lake Erie, Ohio, United States - Buoy 2 MA116 | ecosystem: Environmental > Aquatic > Freshwater > Lake | place: USA: Lake Erie, Ohio... | reverse complement strand
AATTTAAAGCCTTTGTTGCTGAGCAAGGGGTAAAGCCTGGGGAGATGCTTCCCTTGTTGCGGTTGGCATTGGCTGGAACGATGAAGGGGCCTGGTGTTTTTGAACTAGCGGCTACTTTAGGCAAAGAAGAAACCCTTCTAAGGCTAAATAATTTCTTGAAATTTTGTCTTACTGTAGAAACGGCCTAATCTTTGCAGAGGAAAACCCCATCTGTAACATCGATATTTAATCCACTTTCCATAGACAACGATACCCGTCCTTTCCCCCTTTGAATCAACATCGGGTACAAATGTAATGGCTTATGCAAAACCGGTTATTTTCCCCATTTCGCCTGACAGCTATCAGCTGGATGTTTGGTTGGATTTTTTCACCTGTTCAAGCGCAGCAAAATGCGTTTGTTTTTTTACCTCCAGGACCTGCCAATCCAAACTCTCATATCGCCGTTGATGCAAACTGTTTAGGGAAAATTTCCAGTGCTCCCCCAACCGTGACTTCTGCGGTTGGTGCAACCATAACGCTTAGTCAGTTTTCACCAGATAATAACTTCAACTATACGGATGAGTGGATTTTGGGGTCAACTGTGCCCGTGCTTTGGGATGTAGCAGATAATATGGGGCATTCTTTTCAGTTTTCATATGTTGCTGTGATGGTTGATGTTACGCCACCCGTATTTGATGTGGCATCGACCCCCTCCATTTTATTTGTCAATTCCATCGTACAGGTGCCCCCTTTGGGTGCTATTCCGGTGATGGACAATTGTGAAACGCCCATTACGACTACTTTTAGTCAGACCACTCCTCCACCCATTTGCTCATCGGGTACCTTTATAAGAACCTGGGTAGCGACTGATTCCTCCGGAAACGCTGCTACTTACACCCAGACCATCACTGTATTTAGGGACTCACTTTTGCCAACACTGACGGTTTTGCCTCAAAATGGATCTGCTCCTTGTGAAGAGCTGCCTGGTGCGTACACGAATTGGTTGGCACAGCAGATGGCTGTATTCAAAGCAGTGGATGCGTCAGGGATTCAATCCTACAGCAACAATGCGCCTCCCGCGCTGGCGGACTGTCCGGTGCCCGTCACTGTTACGTTCACGGCAACCGATAATTGTGGTTTTTTTCGAAGCACTACGGCCGTTTTTTCAAGTTCGGATACCAATCCTCCCACCGTATTGCAAGCCCCCAAAGACACCTTTGCATTTTGTGATCAATATACTGTCCGATTATCGTCTTTTATACAATCCAAAGCAAATGCGCAGATTGCAGAGGCTTGTTCGCCCTTTGTCGTCTGGACTATGGAGATTGGGGGGATTCAATACGATTCTGTGCAATTATTTACAATATTGGCAGATTCATTAGCGGTAAATGCTTGTCGGACGGTTCAGGTAGGCAATCAGGTGTTGTCCAATGTCAGGGCCTATCTTGATGTTGATTTTTATGCAACCGATGCCTGCGGTAATGAGGCGTATGTTGGACAAGGCCGATTTGCGGTGTTGGACACCCTTTCCCCTGTTGTTGGCACGGTAGGCACGGTAACCGAAGAGTGTGGGGCTGGAAATGACCAGTCAAATTTGGTGAATTGGATCAATCAGCACGGCAATAACACGGTAGCAGATGCTTGTTCCCCTACCAGCTGGATTAATTTTTCATACATTAGTTCTGATGGACAGTCGGGTACTGGTAGTTTTAATTCGGGGCCTTATCCAACTATACCCCAGAACGATTGTGCCTGGTTTGTGGATGTTACCTTTCGGGCTGCAGACCAATGTGGGAATATTGGGGAGAATGTATCTCGTTTTCAGTTGATTGATACAACTGCGCCGATGATCATTGGATTTGCAGACACCACTACTATTTATTGTCCAACTCCTATTCCCAGTTCTTTTTCGGCTACGGTAACGGACAATTGCAGTCAGGGTCTTGTAGCAACCTATACCACCCAGTTTGCCGATACGATTTGTTCTGGCAATTACAGTTTGAGGGTTTTTTGGACTGCTATGGATGCTTGTGGGAATGTAGGAAGCCGTACACAGGTTTTTTTGATACGAGATACGGTTGCTCCGCAGTTTACGCTCGTGCCGGCTAATTTCACCGTAGGTTGTGACAGTTTTCAGCTCTTACCCTTGCCAGTGATTGGTTCTGAGGTACAAGCCACTGATATCTGTGGTGTATTACAAGGTATCAACTACATTGCATTTAATAATCGGAGCCCTGATCCTACGGTTTGTGGCCATTATAATTTTGAAATAACGAGGCGGTACACGGCGACGGATCAGTGCGGTAATACCCGGGTTGCAATCCAGTTGATCTCTGTTCGGGATCTAACCCCCCCGACAGCTGCAATTGCATTGGCCGACACCTTGATTCCTTGCCAGAATTTACCATTAGTAGCAGCGATTCCTCCGGCGGAGGACAATTGTAGTCCGATTCTAACTACTCCGGTAGAATTTAGCCGTGCCATTTTGGATGGCAGTTGTGGCAGCAACTACACTATTGTGGTGACATGGGAGGCAAGGGATGTTTGCGGAAATAAAGGATATTACAGTAGGAATTACCAGGTGGTGGATACGATTGCACCGATGATTAGCGGGGTTCCGGAGGATATTACGGTTTCCTGTGAAAGTATTCCAGCGCCTTATTCTTCTTCCTTGTTCACGTTAACGGATAATTGCGATGCGGCACCGGTGGTTAGTTTTTTAGAAACGGAGGTTCGCAATCCAGATTTAAGCTCTTGTGAGCACTGGGCAGATTATCAGCTGAAGCGAGAATGGACCGTTACAGACGAATGTGGAAATAACAGGACCTATACGCAGTTGGTACAAATAAATGACACCCAAGCTCCCGGCATTACCACCCGGGATACGGTAGTTCTATCCAATTCTCCTGGTATTTGCGGAGCTCTAATATCCATTCCTGCCCCTTTGTCTGCGGTAGATGGCTGCTCTGTGTTACCGGTGCTTGCTGTTATTCGGGACACCATGCCGATTACTGGCCCACCCTCAAGTGATGCCGTTTGTGATACTGTTTATTTGAGCTTATCGGCGCCCAATCTCACGCCAGCCCAACCAATTTCGGGTATAGCAGTGTTAACGGTTTCTTTGGACAACGCGGATGCGGAGGGAATGGAAGAATTTTTTCGGGTTTATGGTGAGCAGGGATATTTAATTGGACAAACGGCACCTAGTCCTGCGCAGTGTGGAAATAGTGTGACTAATTTTTCGTTACCTGCCAGTATTGTGAACGAATGGCTTTCTGATGGGACCATCCAATTGGTACTTGCTCCTAATGGTACAGGGCCGGCGGCGATCAACCCAATCTGTCCAGGTCGTCGGGTTCGAGCAGAAGTTGCTTACGAATATTTGGATCCACAAGTTCCCTTATCCATTACCTTCTCCGTGGATGGAGGCCCTAAAGTCTCATACCCATCAGTGCAACCTACTCAATTGTCAATTGGATATCATACCATAGTGTACGAGGCGTCGGATTGTTCTGGAAATACTCAGACCAGCAGTTCAGTGGTTCGGATTGACGATGTGGAGGCACCCTCGATCCAATTGCCTGCGCAGCCTGTGATCGCTTATACCTCTTCGACCGATTGTATTTCGAACTGGACGGTTCCTTTGCTACCCATTGTGGAGAATTGTAATCTGTCTGGTTATTTGGCAAAAAGCTCTGAGTTGACGAACGTCCGATTTGAGTCCAATGCAAATGCGGGCATGGTACCACAGCTCACTACTTTAACAATTTCTGGGTTGGTCCCGAATGCGTTTGCGAGTGGTACCTTGCGAATTCGCCATAGGGGGGACAACAGCGATCTTGGAGAATTTTTTAGGGTATTGGATGAGCAAAATAATTTTATAGGCTTAACCACGATTGGAACGGCCATAAATGCTTGTACGAATTTTCATGAATCAGTCCTTACAGTTAGTGCGGCACAGTTAAATGCCTGGGCTGCTAATGGGAGTGCCCAGATAAAGTTAGTCCCCAATACCGATGCGATTAACTATACTGACTTTATTCAGCCTTGTGGTACATTGAATTCTCAAAATTATGATGGGATTAGCGTGGTGCAGGCAATTTTGGAATACCATTATGCTGAATTGCAATATGAAATAAAAAATAGCCAGCAAGTAATTGTCCAGGCTGGACAGGTAGTTGGCCAACAAACCCAGGCTCAGCTTCCCGCAGGTACCTATACGGTTTCCTTCTCGACGCTCGACCAGATGGGCAATACCACAGAAGAGACGCTTGCTTTGGTAGTTAGAGACACCGTTAAGCCGGTGGCTATTTGTCAGAATCGAACCATTTTTGTATCATTCACGGGATCTGGTCCTTACGTATTAACACCGGACTTTGTTAACAACGGGAGCAATGACAATTGTTCTGGGACTAACTTAAGCTTTGGGCTTTCTCAGACCTTGTTTACCTGCAATGCTGCTGGACAGATTATTCCAGTTACGCTAACTGTTACGGACAGTTCGGGAAATTCCCGGTCATGTGTGGCACAAGTTCGAGTAGAAACAGAGAACATCAGTACGTCCGCTTCTGCTAATATTTGTGAAGGTGGCACGGCGCAGTTATTTGCCAATCCACCTGGGAATCCGATAAATTATACATTTTCTTGGAGTGGCCCCATGTTTTCTTCCTTTGAGCAATCGCCGATTCTGGTCAATGCGCAGTTGTTTCAGGAAGGTACTTATACCGTGACGGTGACGGGGCCTACGGGTTGTACCGCAGTGGGTTCTACCCAGTTACAGCTGATTGGTTTGCCTGTGCAACCTGTTTTGTCTGGTGCCCCTGCATTGGTTTGTCTTGGCCAATCATACACGTTGACAACGGCCGCGTATGCTGGTACTAGTGTTAGTTATCAGTGGTATGTGAATGGGATTGATTCACTTATTGCGACGACAATTCAGCCTAATTTAGCAATCAATAATCCTGCAGCTGGCCAATATAATTATTTTGTTCGGGTGGTGGATTTAGATTGTGCTTCGGCTTTGTCTGCACCCCTTTTTGTACGGGTACAGGCTCCGGTTGCTGCTGTAGTAAATGCGGCTGCAGTGAGTCCTTGTGAAGGGGATCCCGTAGTCTTGGGTACTCCGATTCAAGGTCCTGGAATTACGTATTTATGGACTGGGCCGGGTTATGGCAGTTTATTGCAGTATCCAGTTCCATTTTCGGCTCAGTTGACTAATTCAGGGACTTATACGCTTGTTATTTCAGCGAATGGTTGTCCAGGTATCCCAGCAACGGTGAATGTAGTTGTCCGGGACCGTCCGGAGGCGCCCATTATTTTGGGAGAGAGCAACGTGTGTGTGGGGTCATCTGTAGTGTTGACGGCTCAGCCGCCCATTGGAAACCCCTTTTTATGGATCAGTCCAGATGCGGATACTTTACAGGTAAATGGGACAAATGCGTTGACCTTGGGAACGGTTGCATTGGCAGATTCTGGCTTTTGGAAAGTCATTTCGGTTTTAAATGGATGTGCATCCCCTGTGTCTCTCCCGCATTTAGTGTCTATTCAGGATTACCCAATTGCAGTAGCCAATGCGAACACACCTTTGTGTCAGGGAGGCGTATTGTATTTAGAAGCTGATGTAAACAATCCAAATGTGACTTATAGCTGGTCGGGCCCTAATAATTTCATGGCTTTTACGGCGGCTCCTACGCACAGTGTTCCCGCCACTGGTAATTATACGGTGACGGTTTCTACTCCGTTTGGATGTCAGGGAATATCCACCGTTGCTGTGAATGTGGTACCTTCTCCTGTGATTACTTCTGTAACAAGCAATGCACCTAGTTGTGTGGATGGAACCTCTTCCATTCAACTGTTTCACACCCTTGTTAGCAACAACGGTCCGTTCTCCTATACATGGACTTTTCCGAACGGTACGATATCAACGGATACGTTTCCAGTTATTCCAAGCGCCACCTCAGCGATCAATGGTAATTATACCTTGATTGTTCGGGATGCTTTTGGCTGTGTATCGGCGCCGCTGACAACTACTATTAATGTCCAGGATCGCCCCGTGATGCCCATAATCAGCCAACCGGTCACAATGTGTGAGGGCCCTGGTGTGGTGTTGTTGATCCAGAATGCCCAGAATTACTTAAACGGCAATTTTGTGTTTATCTGGGAGACTCCTCAAGGACAGCAAGTAACGGTAGAGCCCTCCTTGTCGCTTCCCGCGACGACCATTAATAATGAAGGGAACTATTCGGTGCAGGTATTAAGGGGTGATTGTTTGTCGAATGCTTCTGCTCCGGTTTTCCTAGATATTATTCCCAAGCCTGCTCCTCCAGTGGTGCAGGTAAACTCTCCTGTTTGTGAAGGGGCTACCTTGCAGTTTGTGTCCACGGTGCCTCCTGGTGTGGTGGTGGATACCTGGACTTGGGAAGGACCTGCCAGTTTTGCAAATACTGCTGGGAATACAGCGAACCCGACTCGTTCCCCTGTGGAGTTGAGTTATGCAGGTGTTTACACGGTTCGGGTAACGGCCAATGGATGTATTTCGGAGCCAACGGAGCCAATAGTGGTGCAGGTAAAGCCAAGGCCATTAACGCCAGTAGCTTTATCGGATGGAAATGTATGTCGGGATCAGGCAGATACATTGGTTTTGCGGGTGGCATCGGGTTCTCAAACCCCGTTGGCAACCTACCAATGGATCAATAATTTCACACAATTGCCCTTGGATGTGCCAAGTCTATCGCCTACTTATACCATTTCAGACCTTTCTAGCTTAGCGGTTGGTCAGAATCCATTTCGGGTAGTTGCCATTTTGGATGGTTGCGTATCCTTCCCTTCGTTTATTGTGAGTGTTGTGATGGATACGATCCCAAATGTGCAGGCGGTTACGGCACAAGATTATACAGCTTGCGACAACTTGGGTGTGGCTTATTTGGGTGCATCCTTTACTTCAATTGGGGTAGGGAGATGGACGCAGGTTGGAGGACCTTCCACTACGGTGCTTGATCCAAGTAGCACTGGCACTCAGGCAGGGCCTGTTTCTGCCGGCAACACTTACAGTTATGAGTGGTCGTTGAGTAATGGAGCCTGTAAAAACTTCAGCAGAGACACGTTGAATATTTTGGTGGTGAGTCCAGAGCCGGCCATCGCTATGGCGGATGTTGATACCTGTTTTGCGACTGGGGTACAGCTTCGTGCCACTCAAGGAACTTTTTTTCAGGGTTCCTGGAGTCAGCCAGCATCCCAAGCGCAGATACAGCCTCCTATTGTCATTGCGGATCCAACCAGTCCGACTACCATGGTCACCGGTTTGCCTGCGGGAGCCTCCAATTTTTACTATTTCATATGGACCGTCAACTCCCTTGCTTGTGATATTGATCGGGATACGGTGGTGGTTCGTGTTATTGGAACCAAGCCGAACGCTGGTCCTAATAGAGCAGTTTGTACGGATGATGACTGTGTGAATTTACAAGCATCTCCTTTGCTTCCATCCGAGACGGGGCTATGGAAAAGTTTGCAGTCCAATATCAGCTTCACTGCTGCAGGTAGTTCGGCTACCGAAGCCTGCGGTCTCTTTCCTGGTGAGAATACCTTTATTTGGGAAACCAACGGAGGCCTTTGTGGAAATCTTTCCAGGGACACGGTTGTATTGACATACGAGCAGACACCCGTGGCATTGCCGGATACGGTACAAGTTGATTTTGGCACCCCGATAGACTTTAATATTCTGACGAATGATTTGGTTCCTAACTCCTATTCGGTAAATGTAATTTCAAGACCCTCCTCCGGGATACTCACTAATAACGGGGCTGGTAATTTCAATTATTTGCCGGATGTGACTTATACAGGAATTGAGGAAATGATCTACCGAATCTGTAACCTGAACTGTACTGATACGGTGGTTGCGAGTCAGTGTGATGTATCCAATGTAGTTTTTGAAATTGGGGGTGCAACTGACTGTGAAATTCCTTCTTTAATTACTCCCAATGGGGATAATGTGAACGATGTGTTTTTTATACCCTGTTTAAATTGTGCCGATTGTTTATTGGATAATGAGTTGACGATTTTCAATCAATGGGGTGATCATGTCTTTCACGCCAAGCCTTATCAGCAGAATTGGAAAGGGACCTATAATGGGGAGGATTTGCCGGTAGGAAGCTACTATTATGTGCTGAAATATGTTTCATCTGGATCGGTTCAAACCAGAACGGGTTTTATTATAGTTCAGCGGTAACCATTTTTTGTATCATTCATGCGTGCGGTTGGGTCAAATTAGGCCTTGCTCTCGCGTTAAAAATAGGCTTTATTCAATTATGAAGCAGCTTCAGAAGAGCCTTTGGTTTGTCTTACTTTTGGGAGCACAAGTTCTGTGGGCCCAGCAGGAGCCGATGCAAACCCAGTTTATGTTCAACAAATTGAGCTACAATCCTGGGTATGCGGGGAGCTTTGAATCTCCGACCTTGACGGTGTTAAATCGGCACCAGTGGGTGGGGATTGAAGGGGCCCCTAATAACCAGGTTTTTTCCTTTACGCAACCTTTGTTGAGCAATCACTTTGGATTGGGCTTAAATCTCACTCGTCAGTCGATTACCATTAATCGAAGCATTTCGGCGGAGCTTTCTTATGCGTATCAGATGGCCTTACCCAGGGGATATCTCGGCATTGGGCTTATGGTGAGTATGCGGCAGTTCCGCCAGAATTGGATGGATGATCGGATTATTACTTCTCAGCCGACGAGTGTAGATAATGGGGTTCCGGATGGGATTCAGGGTAAGTTGGTTCCAAATTTTGGTTTTGGAGTTTTTTATACTGGGCCTCGGTGGTACGCTGGAGCTAGTGTTCCAAGGCTGGTGGCAAACAATATCGATTTTTCTCAAAAAGAAGGGATTCTCTCCAGGGAGGTGCAGCAGCTCAACCTGATGACGGGTGTCGCCTTTGATGTTTCGGATGGCGTCACGCTCACTCCCCAAATGCTCTTCCGGTATGTCTTCAACGCTCCTCCTGATTTGGATGTGAATGTAATGGCCTCTATTCAAGAGAAGTTTCACACTGGTTTCACCTACCGGGTTGGGGGAGATACCAATAATTTGGGAGAAAGTGTGGATATTATGGCGGGTGTTCAGGCGACTTCCAATTTGATGGTTCTCTTATCGTACGATATTGGATTGACTCGTCTGCGTCGTTTCCACAACGGTAGTATTGAGGCCACGGCGCGCTGGTGGTTTAACCCACCTGAAGGCAATCAGGTGGTTAACCCCAATCGGCCATTTTAAAAAAGGGTTACCAATAAAAAGTCCCGGATTCGATTTAGAGTCCGGGACTTTTTGTTGACAAGTATACTGTGTAGTTACTCCTCGTTTTTCCACTTGATATTGCAGCCTCCAGAAGGCCGTTGTACCTCTAAAGGAGGCGCTCCACTTAGGACTGCCTCGAGCGCAGCTCTAAGATCAGATCCGGTGGAGGGAACAGGATTGCGTTTAGGGCGGCTTTCATCTAATTGTCCGCGGTAAAAAAGCTGCAAATTGGCATCAAACACATAAAAATCAGGAGTACAAGCAGCGTCATAGGCTTTTGCAACTTCCTGCGTAGCATCAAACAAATAGGGGAAATCATACCCAACTGTTTTGGCGTGTGGCCCCATCAGTTCAGGGGCATCCTCTGGATGGGAAATAGGGTCGTTGCTGTTGATACCGATGAATTGTACGCCTTTGGGTCCATATTCCTTGGAAATCCGCACAATTTCAGGGTTGATATAGAGTACATAAGGGCAGTGGTTGCACAGAAACATTAGGACCGTCGCTTTTGCTGCAGGTAATTTACTGAGTTGGAGCAACTGCCCTGTCCCAGGGTCGGGCAAGGTAAAATCGGGAGCTTTGGTTCCCAATGGAATCATTTTTGATTCAGTATAAGCCATTGATCCTAGGTTTATCGGTTATATTGTTGTTCGTAATACGATTGGTAAGCCCCAGAAACGACATTTTTTAACCATTCTGGGTTATTTAGGTACCACGTTGCTGTGCGGCGAAGACCCTCCTCAAATCGCATGGAAGGTCCCCAGCCCAGGTCGTTGCGCAGCTTGGAGGCATCGATTGCATACCTGCGATCATGCCCGGGGCGGTCTTTTACGAATGTAATTAGGGTTCTGGAGGTTCCCGGAGCTCTGTTTAAGAGTTCGTCCATGGTGTCACAAAGCAAGTGAACCAAATCGATGTTTTTCCATTCGTTGTTCCCCCCAATATTATACGTTTCACCTTCCACTCCATGGTGTAACACCACATCAATAGCAGCTGCATGGTCTTCTACCCAGAGCCAGTCACGGGTATATTGACCATCACCATAGACCGGCAGTGGTTTCATTTCCCGAATATTATGAATCATTAATGGAATTAATTTTTCAGGGAAATGATAGGGGCCATAGTTATTGCTGCAGTTGGAGAGTACTACCGGGAGGTGGTAGGTATGCCAGTACGCTCGTACGAAATGGTCGCTGGAAGCCTTGGAGGCGGAGTAAGGGGATCGAGGATCGTAGGGAGTTTCCTCTGTGAAATAGCCCGTTTCTCCAAGGGAGCCGTACACTTCATCGGTACTTACGTGGTAGAAGCGTTTACCTTCCATCTGATCCTTCCAAGCATTCCTGGCGGCATTAAGTAAGGTAGCTGTACCCAGTACATTGGTCCGCACAAAAGCTAACGGATCGGTGATAGAGCGGTCCACATGGCTTTCTGCTGCCAAGTGCACAACGGCATCGAACTGGTATTGTTGGAAAAGCTTATCTAGGAAAGCGGCATCCAGGATATCTCCTTTTTCAAAGAAATAATTGGAGGAGGTTTCGATATCCCTCAAATTTTCCAGGTTCCCAGCATAGGTTAAGGCATCCAGGTTAATAATTCTGGATGCAGGATATTTAGTTACTAACAGGCGGACTACATGAGAGCCGATAAAGCCGGCACCACCAGTCACCAGGATAGATTGAAAGGTCCTACTATTCATGAGCTAAAAACTAAGGGACTTTTACCGCTTTTTTAAAGTATTCATAGGTCAACTCCAGTCCTTTGGCACGGTCGTACTTTGGTTCCCAGCCCAGGATCTCCCTGGCTTTGGTAATGTCTGGTCTGCGTTGTTTAGGGTCATCTTGCGGCAGTGGGCGGAAATCAACAAAGGCCTTTGGGTTATTTACCAATTTCATTATTTCATCGGCAAATTGAAGCATGGTAATTTCAGAGGGGTTGCCTATATTGACCGGTAAGTGGTAATCACTTAGCAACAATCTGTAAATTCCTTCCACTAAATCATCCACATAACAGAAAGAACGGGTCTGGGTACCATCTCCAAATACGGTCAATCCTTCTCCCCGGATAGCTTGACTAAAGAAGGCGGGCAATACACGGCCATCATTCACGCGCATGCGAGGCCCATAAGTGTTGAAGATACGAATAATCCGCGTTTCTACCTGGTGGTAATTGTGATAGGCCATTGTAATGGCTTCAAGGTACCGTTTGGCCTCATCATATACTCCCCTTGGACCAACTGGATTGACATTTCCCCAATATTCCTCTGTCTGTGGGTGCACCAATGGGTCTCCGTATACTTCTGAGGTGGAGGCAACCAAAATACGGGCTCCTTTTTCTTTTGCCAGGCCAAGGCAATTATGGGTACCCATGGCACCCACTTTCAGGGTTTGGATGGGCATTTGCAAATAATCTATTGGGCTGGCTGGGGAGGCAAAGTGCAGGATATAATCCAGCTTTCCCGGAATATGGATGAACTTTGTCACATCATGGTGGTAGTACTCAAAGTCCTTTTCCTTAAACAGGTGTTCAATATTGGCTAAATCTCCCGTCAGCAGGTTATCCATAGCAATTACCTGATACCCTTCCCGGAGCATACGCTCACACAAATGAGAACCGATGAAACCGGCCCCGCCGGTGATTAGTACGCGTTTCTTTGACATAATTCAATTAAAATCTGCTGGCGATTGCCAGTAAAAACGCAAAGATAGGGGAATAATGGGGAATGGTTAATGGTTAATGGTTCGGAACTTCTCAAAAAAGTAGACAACAGGACATGTTTTAAAAGTCGTACTACTACTTTTAAAACTGAACGTACAGGTCCTTTATTCGAAGAAGATTCAGGAAATCCGAGAAGCTTGAAATTGTTAAGCTGTCCTTGGAGGCCGACTCATCCGTTGAGTCCATTGCTCAGCAGAATAGTTTACATACGAACAGCATTTACAGGTGGCGTAAGGCATTTTTGTTACATGCTTATAATGCGTTTCCAGTCAATGGGAATAAGGTATTGAGTGAGGAGCAGAAAGAAATTGAGAAGCTAAAACGAGTGAATGCTGAACTGGAGTTGGAGTAAGAAAACCTAAAAAAACCATTGGGAATCTTCTCGTCACCAAACAAGAAAAATTTGCTTTCATGAAACGAAATGAGCGAAAATATCCTGTTGAAATGATGTCCATGTTATTGGGTGTAAGTCGTAGTGGTTATTATAAATAATTGAAAAAGAGATATTTAGATAAATAATTTCGATTAGAAGAACAGATAAAACAGCTTTTTTTTAAGAATTAAATGGAGGAATGGTAGTCCTCGGATTGCTAAAATGCTCCAAAGAGCAGCTCCCACTGTAAGGGTGTCCCGAGCCTCTATTGCGCCGTATGCGAATAATTGGAATATACGCAAGGAAGAGCCGTAAATACACGCTTACTACCGATTCAAAACATATTTTAAAGATCTCAGCAAATTTGTTAGACTGGATTTGCTCAGAATTGTGGACTGACACCTTTTTGATAACAGTCTCGTGATTCGCATCATTAACCATGAACCATGAACCATTCCCCATTATTCCCCTATCTTTGCGGTAAAATAAATAAGACTTATGAATCGAGCTTATGCATTCGGGTGGATGTTATTATCAATGGTAGTGGTGTTGGTAGCCTGTGAAGAACCGTTGCAAGTACCCAAGCCTAGGGCTTATCCTAAGGTTGTTTACCCAGAAAAAGCGTATAAAGTAGCGGAGCAATCGTATTGTACGTTTTCCTTTGAACAGCCTACTTATGCGGTTTTGGAGCGGGATTCTACTTTTTTTGAGGATAAGGCGGGGAGTGATTGTTGGTTTAACTTAACGGTTCCACAATTGGATGCGACGATTCACTGCAGTTATTACCCTGTAACGAGCCGAGCGCGGTTCGATGAATTGATTAATGATGCTTTTGAAATGGCGAATAAGCACAATATCAAGGCTAATTATATTGAAGAAATTCCATTTGGCAGTCCGGAACGGCGTGTGTATGGCATGGTCTATAACATTGATGGCCCGACTGCTTCTTCTTATCAATTTTATGCAACAGATTCTACCCGACATTTTTTGCGGGGTGCTTTGTATTTCCGAACCCAGTCGCGTCCTGATTCCCTCGCACCGGTGGTAGCATTTATGAAGGAAGATGTAAATCGTCTGCTTGCATCGCTTCAATGGAAATAAAAAGGGGACTTAGTGGGTGATTTTTCTGCTGAACCACTGGTTCGGTTTATTTTTGAAAAACTACTTTTATTTTTGCGTTTTTATTAAGAAAAAGTGCGCGAAAGTGCCTTGTTTGACATGATTTTACCTATTTATGCATACGGCCAACCCGTATTAAAAAAGGTGGCAAAGCCTATTACTCCAGACTACGAAAACTTGAGCCAGTTGCTCTCTGACATGTGGGAAACGATGTACCACGCGGACGGGGTTGGATTGGCAGCTCCTCAAGTGGGCTTATCGATTCGTCTTTTTGTAGCGGACACGACTCAAATTTCTCGAAAGGAGCCCCTTGCCGGTGATGAGCCTTTTAAAAAAGTATTTATCAACGCACAAATCATCGAAGAAACCGGTGATGACTGGGCTTATGAGGAAGGCTGTTTGAGTATTCCCAATATTAGAGGAGAGGTGGAGCGCCCCAATACGGTTCGATTGCGTTGGCAGGACGAGTCGTTTGTTGAGCAGGAAGCCGTATTTACAGGAATTAATGCTCGGGTGATCCAGCATGAATACGATCATATTGAGGGGATTTTGTTTACAGAACATTTAAAACCCCTAAAAAAGCGGTTTATTCAGCGCAAGATGGAGGCGATTCGCCTTGGAAAAATTGCAACGGATTATAAAATGCGCTTTTTCAATGTCCGGTAGCTTATTTGACCAAATTCAGGAGGCAGTTGCGTTTATTCGATCCAAGACGACTTTTCAGCCGGTTTCAGGGATCGTATTGGGCACCGGTTTGGGTAGACTCGTAGAGGATGTGGAGGTGCAGTGTACCCTTCCTTACTCCGAAATTCCTCAGTTTCCTCGGAGTACGGTACAGAGTCATCGGGGGGAGCTGGTTTTTGGGTACCTTGATAATCATCCAGTGGTCATTATGGCAGGCCGGATGCACTACTACGAGGGCTGGACTATGCAGCAAGTGACTTTTCCTATTCGGGTGTTAGCGGCTTTGGGTATTCAGCAGTTGGTGATTACCAATGCTTCCGGGGGCGTGAATCCGCATTTACAGTCAGGCGATTTAGTGGTTGTTAAAGACCATATTAATTTATTACCCGACAATCCGCTACGGGGCCCGAACGATGAACGCTTGGGTCCACGGTTTCCGGATTTATCCAAAACGTATGATGCTGCACTTCGTCAGAAAGCACTGTTGATTGCCGAACAGCATCAAATTCGTGCGATGGAGGGTGTTTATTCTGCGCTTTCGGGACCTAATTTGGAGACACCCGCCGAGTATGCCATGCTTCGGCTACTTGGGAGTGATTGCACGGGCATGTCTTCGATTCCTGAAGTACTGGTGGCCAAGCACGCTAGTTTGCAGATTCTGATGATTTCGATGGTCACCAACGTAGCGTTCCCGCCGGATCGAATTCGTGAAACCACTGTCGAAGAAGTCATTGCGGTGGCGGAGGCCAGTGAACCGGGCTTGCGGACCGTTATTCGGGGAGTATTAGCATCTTAATGGAGTCAAAGAGTGTTTTGGTGCACGGAGTATCCCCTGCACCAAAACGCATTGTGTGTACTAGCTGATTTTGAGCAACTCCACTTCAAAAATCAAAGTGGAATTAGGGCCTATTTCAGCGCTTACCTGGCGGTCGCCGTACGCTAGATTGGGTGGGATAAACAGCCTCCACTTGCTTCCTACGGGCATAAGTTGAAGGGCCTCCGTCCAACCTGCAATCACTCGGTTCAACGGGAACGAAGCCGGTTGCCCACGACGAACAGAACTGTCGAATACCCGACCATCAATAACGGTCCCGTGGTAGTGGCAAGTGACGGTTTGGTCAACACGGGGTTTTTCCCCCTCTCCCATGACCAATACCTCGTACTGAAGACCACTTTCTAATTGGGTGACTTCTGGACGTTGGGCATTTTCGGCTAAAAATTCCTGACCAGCTTTTAGATTCTCTACTGATTTTTGTTGTAATAATGCTTTTAAGCGGTCCGCTACTGACATGGATTGCTATATTTATGAAAAAATGAAGTGACAGATCAAATGGATTCTACATAGTCAAGGTCTTGATCGAAGGTTTCTCGCATACCGTATAGGGCAATAAAGGCAATGAACAGGCATACGGCCCCTACCATCCAGGCGGCAGTTAGGACGCTTCCAGTAACGAGGGGACTTTTAAGGTATTTAAAGGACTCATTAATTGGTACTTGCATTCCACGGGCAAAGTTAGGCACCGAAGTGGCAACGGTTGCACGTAAATTGGTGCCAAACTGTTCTGCTCCCATGGTGACAAAAATAACCCAAAATCCCACTGAAATCCCAAGGAAAAAATGGGACAGATACATTTCCCAATTGTATTGGAAGGGATAGTACAAATAAGCAGCTACCGCTACTACATCCAACGCTAAAAACAAGGCCATCACTTTGATTCGGCTGCGCCAATATTGGCTTAGAAAACCTGAAATCAGATCACCCAAGATCAAGCCTGTGTAGCAGGCCGCGATAGCGTTTCCAGCCACAATTCCCTCCAGGCCTTTTGCCTTTCCGAATTCTGGGGCGAAAAAGACCAATACTCCGACCACAAACCAGGTAGAAGTCCCTATGAAAATACAGCGCATAAAGCGGATAAAGCGATCTTTGTTGGTGAAAAGCGCTAGAAAGTGTCCTTTTTTAATATCAACATTGCTTTTGACCTGGTGAAACATACCCGATTCTGTGACGCTGATTCGAAGTAACAATAAAGCTATTCCCAATCCTCCCCCGATCAAATAGCAGTAGGTCCATTCGAAGTATTTATCAATTACCCATGCGAGTAAGGCTCCGGTTAAGCCAATTGTAGCCACGATCATAGTGCCGATTCCTCGTTTGTGTTTGGGCAACACTTCAGATACCAAGGTTATACCTACCCCCAATTCTCCAGCAAGGCCAATTCCAGCGATGAATCTGTAAAAAGCATAATCAGCGTAACCCGTAACAAAGGCATTTAACAAATTGGCAACGGAGTAAAGCGCAATTGAAAAATAGAGCACGGACACCCTTCCCCGTTTATCTCCTAGGATTCCCCATCCGATTCCACCCACCAGCATTCCAAACATTTGCCAATTTTGAATAGATAATCCTAGGTCAAACGCTTGCTCCGGCGTAAATCCCAAGGATAACAAGCTCTTTTGCCGGACAAAACCAAACAGCAATAAGTCGTAAATATCCACCAGGTAACCTAGGGAGGCTACTACTACAGCAGAATTAAAAAGGCGTTGTTGCATAGTCAGAGGGTATTTCAAGGTGTAAATATGACACTTATAGAGCTTAAATGGGTGGGTTGCCGTTAAACTTCTTTTAAAATCGGTATTAGGTACACCCTATTTTCGGTAAATACGGTTTAATTTGCAGTACATTTGTTCCATCAATCAAAAGGATCACAGGGTAGGTTTATGCGTAGGATATTCGTTTTATTCGCTGTGTATTGTTCACTGTCGGCTGCGGGGATTGCTCAATCTTCCTTGAGAACGCATGCTACACCGGTGGGAAACAGTCGTATTGGAGGTCCCGCTGGAACGCGATCTGCACTTGATGTCAATGCCCGGGGTGGTACTGGAGTGGCTTCCTCCAGAGGCTCCTCCGCCCAAGTTTCCCCAGCGTCTCAGCAGCGAAATGTACAGGTTCCTGCTACTCCTCAGCGTTTAATTAAATGGATAACAATCGAAGAGGCGCTAGAAAAGAGCAAAACTGAAAAGAAAAAGATATTTATCGACGTCTATACCGATTGGTGTGGATGGTGCAAAGAGATGGATAATACCACCTTTAAAGACCCTGAAATTGTTTCTTACCTCAATGAAAAATATTATGCCGTCAAGTTCAATGCTGAACAGACGGGCGATGTAGTCTATCAAGATAAAACCTACAAATTCAAAAAACAAGGCAGTAGAGGATTTCATGAATTGGCCGCTCAGCTCCTCAATAACCGCCTCAGCTATCCTTCCTTTGTAATCTTAAACGAGCAGCAAGAGGTTATTCAGCCAATTCCAGGGTACCAAAATGCAAAGAAGCTGGATATTATCCTCCATTATTTTGGTACCGATAACCACAAAAAAACACCTTGGGAGAAATACGAGCGTACCTACTCCAAAGGCAACTAGCTAGCGTTGTTTCGTCATTTCTCTCTTCCTAGATCGATTGGATTACCAATGTGTTTTGTTGGATAGGATCCTTTAAATAAAAAGGAAGGGTATAGGTCATTTCCTTTCGCAGAATCACCTACTTTTAGGCTTTCTTTTAGGTCATTTATCTTTGCTTGTGCACTTTTGTACAGGTACTGGTAATATTGCCTGCGTTATAGCTATTTTTTCCTTCAACATGACAACTCGAATCCGATTTACGCTACTGTTGTGCTTCCAGTTAGGACTGATGGTCTTGCTTTCGGCACAAAAAAACATCACTTTGGAGCATTGCTTCTCTGAATACCTTTTTTACCCGGAAGGGGGGCCGAGTTTCCGGTTTATGAAAGATGGCCGGCATTATACCAGTCTTGAAAAAGGAGCGATTGCGCGCTATGACGTAGTCACCCGAAAGCGGGATTCTATTCTGCTTAGAAAGGAGGAGCTATCCTTTTCAATACAAGGGTACAAACTTAGTTCGGACGAGCAGGCAATATTGCTTCAGACCAATACGGTTCCTGTGTATCGGCATTCTGTTTTAGCGGATTATTATGTATTTGACTTAAAAACAAGGAAGGTCATTCCGGTGAATGAGGGCGCTCCTGCCCAGGAGGTCCTGCTCTCTCCAGATGGTCGGAAGGCCGCTTTTGTGATGAACAATGATTTATATGTTCGGCATCTGATAGATCAACGCCTGGAGCGGGTAACCACAGACGGGAAGACCAATGCCATTATTAACGGACTTCCCGATTGGGTGTATGAAGAGGAATTTAGTCCAGTGAGTGGGGATGGCATGAAAGCGTTGGCTTGGAATCCAGACGGTGCTCGGCTGGCTTTTTTACGCTTTGATGAGCGGGAGGTTCCTGAAATGCCATTGACCTGGTATGAAAAAGGAATGTACCCGCGGCAATCTTCTTTCAAATATCCCAAGGTGGGCGCAGCTAATTCCAAGGTCACTATACATATTTATGACTTAGAGAATGCCCAGTTAGCCCCCGTTCCAGATATTAAACTCGCACCGGATGACTATTTAGTTCGCCTGAACTGGGCAAGCAAGTTCAATTTAGTGGTTACCCGGTTGAATCGTATGCAGGATACCTTGGATTTGGTTTTGCTCTCTCCTGATGGGCTTAAGAAACAGCTTTCGTTTGACGAGGAACTGCTGCTTCAGGAGGTCGATTCTGCCTATGTAGAAGTACAAGATCACCTTCGGTTCCTGGAGGAGCGAACTCAGTACGTCTGGGCGAGCGAGCGCAGCGGCTACAACCATTTGTATTTATACGATTTCATCAGTGGTAGTATGATACGTCCTTTGACGGAGGGTTCCTATGATGTGACGGCATTTTACGGTGTAAACGAGCAAACTGGTAAATTTTATTACCAAACAGCTACTCCTGGGCCATTGGACCGGCAAGTTTGGGAAGGAGATCTCAATGGGAGTCCGGCACGCTTAATGACCCCTTGGGAGGGGCATTCGGTACCTTCCTTCAGTCCTACTTTTGATTATTACACCCTACGCTGGTCGGATGCGAATACACCTCCGGTAGTTACGTTGCATGAGCGCAGCGGGCGGGTACTCGATACCCTGACCAGCAACCGCAACCTGATTAACAGGAGGAAGGAGTTTGGATTGGTCAACAAGCGTTTCTGGTCGTTTACAAATTCAGAAGGTCAGCAGCTGAATGGCTGGATGCTTCGTCCTGACAGTTTAGAACCGGGCAGGCGTTATCCGGTACTTTTTGATATTTACGGAGGCCCAGGTTCTCAAACTGTTCAAAATCAATACGATGGATATATGGGTTCTTGGCATCAATTGTTGGTTCAGAATGGATACATTGTAGTGAGTGTAGATAACCGAGGCACTGGGGGGCGCGGTCGGGATTTCAAGAAGTGTACCCAATTGGAATTAGGTCGGTATGAAACGGAGGACCAGATTACTGCGGCCCGTTATTTGGGTAGTCTACCCTATGTGGATCCACAGCGAATTGGTATTTGGGGATGGAGTTTCGGTGGTTATTTGAGCACTTCTTGTGTGTTAAAAGGGGCGGATGTCTTTAAAATGGCGGTAGCAGTAGCGCCTGTTACCAACTGGAAATGGTATGATTCAGCTTATACGGAGCGGTACATGCACACAACTGCTGATAACAGTAAGGGCTATGAGACCAACTCACCGGTCAATTACGCCTCTTTATTAAAGGGGGATAATTATCTGTTGTGCCACGGAATAGCGGACGATAATGTACATTGGCAGCAGGCAGTGGAGTTGATGAATGCGTTAATCAAAGCTGGGAAGGCATTCGATTCTTATTCTTATCCAAATCGGAACCATGGGATTTATGGGGAAAATGCTACCCGTCACTTGTTTACGAAAATCACAGACTTTATTTTTACCAAGCTATAGTTGATTTTTTCCATAAAAAAAACGTCCATCGGGTACTTCGGTGGACGTTTTTTTTATGGAAAAGCGACAAACTCTTTAGAGCATGGAGTCAATGATATTTTCTTCAGTTACTCCTTCTGCTTCCGCTTTATAGTTTCGAACAATACGGTGCCGAAGTACCAAGTTTGCAATGGCTTTTACATCTTCGATATCGG
>Ga0315901_10003549_pt1 | contig 20198 bp, 11 predicted proteins | sample LakEriMetagenome_10_FD_203761 | JGI IMG/M metagenome (GOLD analysis project Ga0315901, IMG submission 203761) | Freshwater fungal communities from buoy surface, Lake Erie, Ohio, United States - Buoy 2 MA116 | ecosystem: Environmental > Aquatic > Freshwater > Lake | place: USA: Lake Erie, Ohio... | reverse complement strand
AGACGTCGTGCACCAGGTCGTCGCCGGCGAACTGGCTGACCCGGAAACCGTCCGGCACGCGAAACTGGCCCGGTTCCTCGGCCCTGGCGGCGACCATCGCCAGGGCGAACGCGATGGCGAGCGAATGGCTTGTGCGCTGCATGATGACTCATGACCGAAGGTCAGGCCCCGCGGCCGAGACGGCCGCGGGAGTTCACGAGGGCTCTGCAACCGAACGTGATGAAAACGCAGTGTTTCAATCGTGCGTAAACACAAGTAAGAATGTATGCAGCCGGTTCGTAAGCGTCCACGGGGCGATCGCAGGACCGCCCCCGTCTGATCCGCGTGTTGACTTCCCGCCGGGGGCCTCCGCCCCCTGGGATTTGCGGGCCGGCGTCGGCGTGCATCGCGGCGCGGGCGTTGCGAGGTGCGAGACCTGCGTCGTCGCCCGCGGACGCCGTCGCTCACGGATCGGCCGGCGTGCATGGCACCCGCCAGACATCGGTGACGATCAACGGCGCGGGGCTGGACTGGCATGACGTGGCCGCCTACCTCCGGCCGGGTTCGGGCATGGCCCGCTACAGTTGCGCGGCCGACAACACGCTGGTCTTCAACCAGTTCGTGCGGCCCGAGCGTTAAAAGGCAGGGTGCCGGGAGGGGCTACCCGTGCCCTGAGAGCCGGCGTAGATGGCCAGCGGAGGCCATGGATGCCGCAGCGCAGGCATCTTCGAGCGAACACAGCCCAGGATGGGCGTAGTGAGCGTCCGGCGACGGGGCACGGGCAGCCCCGACCCTCCTAAGACGTGGCGAGCACCTCCGGCAACCCTCGTGCCGAACGGGATTGCCATGGAGGGCTTTGTCCACGGGCAGTTAGAACGCGTTCGGCCTTGGTGGATCGCCGGCTTCAGGGGTGGCAAGAGTTGCCGCGCCGCCCCTCTTGTGCAGGATAGATAGATAGATGGTGCCGGCCGAATGTGGGTAGCATGTGAGATATGGTCCCATGCCCCAGCAAGTTTTGGGCCGGATTCACCGGCGGCCGTTTCTCGGCCACGGTTGTCGCCCTCTTCGTTTGTTGGCCTTGCCTCCCGTGTCGCCATCTGTCGGCTGCCGAGTCTCTGCCGAAGGACGTGTCGCCGTTTCTCCGCAAGCACTGCGGCGAGTGTCACGCTGCAGGGGCCGCGGAGGGAGGCTTCCGCATCGAATCGCTGTCGGACCGGCCGAGCCAGAAGGCCGGTGCGGCTGACACGCTGGCGTACGAAAAGGTCTATCGGCAGCTCTCCAGGGGCAAGATGCCCCCTCAGGACGCGGCGCAACCGTCGGCAGACGACCGCCGTGCGGTGCTCGCGGCCCTGGACACCATCCTCGACAAGGTCGTCGACGACAGCGGGAACAGGTATGCGGGAGCCTTCGCCCGCCGCCTGAATCGCGAACAGCTCCAGAACGACCTGCTCGACACGCTGGGCGTCGATCGCAGGTTCTACAACCTGCCCCCATTTGCCGAGTTGTTGCCCGATGAAGGCCGTGTCAGTGGCTTCGACACCGTCGGTGCCGGCCTGGGACAGTCGGCCCTGTTGCTCACGCAGTATCAGCAGGAGGTGGATCGTCATCTCGCCCTGATCACGAACGACTATTCACCGCAGCGTTGGCGGGTGAAGTTCGGCACGCGGTATGGGGACGAAAAAACGTCCTTCCATGAGGGGCTCGGCGACCGCGTCTTCTTGTCCGGGCCACCGCATTCGGACCGGTCGCTCGCGGCCTTCGACATGACCTGGCAACTCGCCGGCCGCGCGGAACCGCCGCGGCGAACCGAGGACGAGGTCGCGGCGGCCTTTCGCTCGTTCTTTTTCGTCTCGAAGAATCACCGCCCTGGCCCGGAGGTGCTGGATCGCAGTGGAGGGCTGCCGCTCATCAACGAGGACAGCCTGACGTTGTCGGATCGGATCGGCACGGTGCTCGACACGAATTACCCGCTGTTGGTCGCAGCGACGGGTCGATACAAGGTGCGGATGCGTTGCCGCCTGCGATTCCCGGACGGGGTGGATCCGGTGGAAGTGCGGGCCCGGTATTTCAACCGCAGTCATTACTACGTCGGTCGTGGCGACAGTCGTGACTATGCGGTCGACGGGCGGACGTACGAGCTCGACGAAGATGCTCCGCGGCTGTGTTTCGAGAATCCGGATCGATCCATCTCCATCCAGCCGGGCGATTGGACGGTGCTGGAGTTCGACGATTTTCGTTCGGCCGCGGAGGGCGAGGCGACCTCAGGGGGCTTCACCCGGGCTGTCAACGCCGGTCTGACCCTCGACTTCCGCTTCTGGAGCGTGGCCCGACCTCGGACACAAAAGCCCCCACAGGAGCTGCCGGCGAGAACCGGCAACCCGGCGGTGGTGCCGCCGCGCGAGGAAGTCGAGGCCTACTATCCGTTCTTCGTGGACGTGGACTATCTGGAAGTCGAAGGTCCGCTGCCGCTGATCGATCGCCCGACGGACCTGTTTCCGGCCGGTCCGGTCGCCGGGTCGGATGCCCGCCGCACGGCCGCGGCGTGTCTGTCCAAGCTCCTTCCCCGGTTGTATCGCGGGCCGATCGCCCAGGCCGATCTCGACGTGTTGTTGGGCGTCTTCGACCGCAACTTCGAGCGCACGAACGACTTCCGCGGCTCCCTGCGATCCGCGGTCAGCGCCGCCTATCTCTCTCCCCGGCACCTGTTCGCCTCCAACACGGCCGCCGAACGCAAGCCCGGGACGCCCCTGTCGCCCCACGATCTGGCGACGCGGCTGAGCCTGTTTCTCTGGTCTTCGACGCCCGACGCCGAGTTGAGGGCCGCGGCCGATCGGGGCGAGCTGTCCGACCCCGCCGTCCTCGAGCGTCAGGCCAAGCGGCTTCTCGACCATCCCTACGCTTCCGAGCTGAGCGCCAATTTCGCGTCCCAATGGCTGCACTTGTACAACATCGGGCTGAACGAGCCCGATCAGGACCTCTACAACTACGACGACCTGCTCAAGCGGGCGACGGTCAATGAAAGCCTCCGCTTTTTTCACGAGGTGCTGCGAGCGGATGGCAGCATCAGGCTGTTTCTCGACAGCGACTGGTTGATGTGCAACGACCGGCTCGCGGAGCTGTACAAGATCAAGTTCACGGGCAAGGAGCCGCGGCGGCCGTTTTCGTCGTGGCGGAAGGTGCCTGTCGCCGGGCTCTATGTGCCGCAAGCCGGCGTCCGCGGGGGCTTGCTCGGGCAGGCCAGCATCCTCAAGCTGACCTCGGGGAGCATCCGCACGTCGATCGTCGGTCGCGGCATGTTCATCCTGGAAAACATTCTCGACGATCCCCCCGCGCCGCCGCCGGAGAACGTGGGAGAGATCGCGAATGCCGTGGCGGACCTGGATCAGAAAAGCGTCCGCGAGCAGCTCGAGATCCATCGCCGCCGCGCGACATGCAGGGCCTGTCACGACAAGATCGATCCCCTCGGGTTCGCCCTGGAGAATTACGGTGTGATCGGGCAGTGGCGGACGACCGAAACGGACGGCATGAAGCCGCAGATCATCGAGGAGGTCGTCACGTCGCCGGATGGAAAGACGTCGATCAAGACGAAAAAGCTGGACCGGCAGGGGCATCCGGTCGACACCAAGGGCGTCGTCATGGGCGTTCCGGTGGACGGCCCGCGTGAGCTGCGGGCGTTGCTCGTGAGCAAAGACGAGGTGTTCGCGCGGTGTCTCGTCGGCAAGTTGATGACGTACGGGCTGGGCCGCAGCCTGCGGCATCAGGACGAGGCCGTCATCGACCGGATCGTCGCCGAGGGGGCGAAGAACGGCTATCTGTTGCGGGAGCTGATCGAGCGTGTCGTGCTCAGCGACAGCTTCAGGACCTATTGACGCAAACATCGAGGGCCGCACCGTGAGGATTGTCGGCGGGCTTGGCTGGGCTGGCGCGGCGTGGGTCTGCCTCGCCCTTGCCGTCGCGTTGCCGGGCCGGGCCGTCGGGCGGGAGGCAGCGGAGCGGGTCGACGGGGTGTCGTACGCGTATTTCGCGGGGAGCAATTGGTCGCGGAGCAAGAACACCGCGATCGGCATCTACCGCCTGTCCGTCGCAGACGGTGGTCTGACGCCGGTCGTCGAGCAGCCGCTGGAGAATCCCGGGCCCCTGGCCGTGCACGCGGGGGACCGCAGGCTCTACGCGGTCAGCTATCCCGACAAGATCCATGCGTATGAGATCAATCCCGGCACCGGCGGCCTGAAATCGCTGGTGGAAATCAAGCTGCCCGGACGTCCGGAATACATCGCGGTCGATCGCCGTGGCCGGTGCCTCTTGGCCGCGATGTACCATCAGAAGCAGGTGGTGGCGTGTCCTCTCGACGACCAGGGGCGTCCGCAGGCCGATCGCGTGCAGGTGCTCGAGTCGGGCACCCGGCCGCATGCGATCCTCGGCGATCGCCACGAGAAGTTCGTCTACGTTCCCTGCGACGGCGAGCTTTGGCAGTACGCGTGGAACGAGGACGGCACGGGGTTGGCGCCGAAGGAGGTGGCCCGGCACAAGTACCCGAAGGGCAGGCACCGGCCCCGGCACCTATGGTTTCACCCGACAAAGGACTGGCTGTACGTCGTCAACGAAAGCAGTCGGACGGTGACGTTCTTTCAGGTCGATCCCGAGACCGGCGGGATCACCGCCGTCCAAACCCTGCCGACCGTACCCGAAGACGTCGTCAAGGGCAGCGGGGCGGACATTCACGTGACGCCGGACGGTCGTTTTGTCTACGCGTCCACCCGCGAGCACGACTCGATCGCCGGGTTCTCGATCGATCAGAAGTCGGGCGAGCTGACCCCCCTGGGGCAGACAGCGACCGCCCGCGGGCCGCGTGATTTTGCCATCGACCCCAGCGGCCGCTTCGTGGTGGCCGCAGGCACCGGTCGGAGCATCGTCGTCCATGCCATCGATCAAGAAAGCGGCCAGACGACGACGAAGCATACGTATGATGTGGCTGTGGGCCCGGTATGGGTCGAGGTCGTCGGTTTTCCGCCGCCGCGTTGAATCGGAGTTCTGTCTGCGATTTTGCGAGTCGTTCGGACCGTCGGGTTCCGAGCCACCATCACTCCAGGAACGTGGGACAACGCCATGAGACGTCAAATCGACCGCCGCACCTGCCTGCGGGGCTCCTGCGCCCTGCTCGGTCTGCCTTTGCTGGAGACGATGCGGCCCGGTCTGCTTGCCAACGACCAGCCGGGAAAGCCGGGCGCGATCCGGCCGCGGCTGTTGTTCATCGATGACATCGGCAACGGCGTCGACAATGTTCGCTGGTATCCGACGAAACTCGGTCGCGATTGGGAGATCACGGAGACGCTGCGTCCGCTGGAGCCGTTTCGCGACCAGATCACCGTGCTGTCGGGGCTGCGGCAGACATGGGACGACAACGGGCATCTCGCGGCGGACACGTTCCTGACGGGGGCCAAGGCGACGAACAACGCCGTCTCGGTCGATCAGGTCGCCGCCGAACATCTCGGGAACGACGTCCAGTTTCCCTCCCTGGTGCTCGGCCCGGGCGGGACGGGCACGGTCAAGGACGCCAAGACCCTGTCCTACGATCGCAAGGGGCGGCCGATCCCGTCGATCAACAATGTCGGCGCCTTGTTTCAGAAATTGTTCGTCGCCCCGACGGGCGATGCCATTCGCGAGGCCGAATCGCGGCTCAGTCGCAACCAGAGCATTCTCGATGGGCTGGAGGCACAGACCGCGGCACTGCGGAAGTCGATTTCGGCGGCAGATACCCGTCAGGTCGATGCGTATCTGGATGCAGTTCGGGAAATGGAGCGGCAGATCGCCCGTGATCGGGACTGGATGCACAAGGCGCCGCCGGATGTTGACAAGGACTCCTTCGTCGCGGCCCAGCGGCTCGGCAGCCAGCCCCCCATGTACGAACTCATGCGGTTGGCACTGCTCACGGAGCGGTCACGGGTCGGCACCTTGATGTTCACGTCCGGACTGGGGAGCGTGCATGGGGAGACCCATCACAAGGGCCAGCAGAAGGCCCTCGACCGCGTGGCGGCCCGCGATCTCAAGGCCGTGAAGATGTTCGCGAACTTCGTCGCCTCGATGCAGGCGACGCCGGTGGGGGACGGCACCCTGCTCGACTACACGTGCATCATGTTCGGCAGCCACATGAACAACGGCACGGGCTGGGCCCAGGGCTTCCCCTTCAAGAGCACGTTCGATTCCCATTCCGTGCGGAATCTGCCCATGCTGCTGGTCGGCGGGCAAAAACTGGGGGTCAAGCAGGGGCAGCACCTGCTCTTCCCCGACGAGAAGACGACCCTCAGCAGCCTGTTCGTCGAGATGTTGAAGTTCGCCGGCGTGCCCGATCCGACGTTCAACCACGTGCGGCAGGGAATCCCGGAATTGAGTGCAGCGTAACGCGGCCATCGCGCGTTACGTCGTCCCAACCCGTCACGCCCCGTCGCGGCGGGTCTCCGACCGTCGCATGCGGCCTGTGGCTCCACCACGCATTTGCAAGCCTGGAGGCTTGCCCCACGGCAGCAGCGTCGCGCCCGGTTGCTGGGAAGCCCGAAGCGTAAGCTGAGGGAATACGCGTCGCTTCACCGGAAACCGCACCGCATTCCGCTCGGCTCACGCCTTTTGATGGTGCGCGTTCCCCGGCCTTGCTCTCAGCTTGACACACGCGAGAACGGCACAAGAAGCCCCCGGCGGAAGCCGGGGGGTGGTGTACGCGAACCCGCGGCATCGTGCCGCGGTTCGCTTGGCGGGCCTCCGCCCGCTCACAGTCAACCCGGCCCTCCGGGCCTGGAGCTCACAAGAAGCCCCCGGCGGCAGTTTTGATGGTGCGCGTTCTCTCGGCGTGACGCGCGCGAACACCACAAAAAGCCCCGGGCGGGAGCCCGGGGACTCCGGGTGCCTTGCCTTCCCCGGTTCCATGCGCTGCGGGTTTGCGCTGGGAAATCGCATGCCGTCGTGCGGCATGGATAGCAGGGTGGTTTTCGTGCCCGGTGTCCCCGGGCTTCCGCCCGGGGCTTCTTGGAACTGGGACTGGACCCCTGCCCTTGAAGCCCGAGGCGCAAGCCAAGGATGAAACGCAAGCCCGAGAAGGCCCTCCTCGTTGTGCTTGGCCCAGGGGGCACGTGCCGGGCCGCAGGTCGAGAAACAGCTTGCCGGCGACCGAGCCCGGCTTGAGCCACGGTCAGGGCAACCCGCCGGTGTAGGTCGACGGGGTGGTGGTCATTGGCAATCAGGCCGGCACGCTCCATGGGTACGACGCCAAGACGGGCGCGGAACTCTGGAAACTGCAGGGGAAGAACAACCCGTTGGCCGTGTCCTCGATCTGGTCGCATCAGGGCAAGGACTCCATCATCGCCCCGGCCGACAAGATCTAGTGCATCGAGCCCAAAACCGGAAAGGCGGTGGCGACGGCCGTCGGTCCGGCGCCGATCAACGAGGGCTCCATCTCCACGGCCGAGGATCTGGTGTTCGCCGCGCCGGATGGTTCACACGGCAACAGTCCCCTGGCGGTCTACGGCGCGACCCCGGAGATGTTCAAGCTCCTGGGGAGTTGGGCGCCCCCCACCTCCACACGACTTCCTACCCCGGGAAGTGCCTGGTCTACGCGATCGTCGAGCGGCGGCTGTTCATGCGTGGTTTCGACGGCATCCACTGCTACGACCTACGCCGAAGGAGTGAGCCGTCCGCTAGTCGCGGCGTTCGGTGGCCGAATGAGGGAGCGAAGCGGCCGCAGGGCCTCTTCCCCCCCCTTTACGAAATAGACACGGCTCGTGGATGGCGATAATCTTGATCTGCCGGTGGACAGCCTTTGTCCACTTGCCGGACTTGCATCCTGCTCGGGCAGACTTGTTCCCCAGCCTGCTAAGGATCGGGGCCTCGGATCGTAACGCCATCAGCGGATTTTGGGCCATGCATCCAAGTCTGCCTCGCCTGTTGTCATCACCGGCCCGCCGCCCGCGGCTCGTCACGGGGCACCGAATCGGCGCGGCGGTCGCCTGCATCCGGTCGCTGCTCGCGGGCTGGTTGCTATTCACCATCCAGGCCGGCCTCACCGCCGCCGAGGCGTCGCCAGCGGGCTTTGCCGCCGCAAGGCCGGTGCTCACCCGCTACTGCATCGACTGCCACTCGGGCGACTCGGCCGAGGGGGAGGTTGATCTTTCGTTCACGGCCGAGCCAGCCGCGCTCGGCAGGCATGCCAAGCTCATGCAGCGGGTCGCCGAGATGGTGACGAGCGGCCAGATGCCGCCGCCGGAATCCGCCCAGCCCACCGACGAGGAGCGGCGGGCTCTCGCCGACTGGCTGCGGGCGTTTCTGGCGGCCGAGGCGCGGGCCCATGCCGGCGACCCGGGCCGGGTCGTCCTGCGCCGGCTCAACAACGCCGAATACACACACACGATCCGCGATCTCACGGGCGTCGATGGGCTCGACCCCGCCAAGGAGTTTCCCGCCGACGGCGGTGCGGGAGAAGGCTTCACGAACACTGGACAATCGCTCGTCATGTCGCCGAGCCTGGCGAGCAAGTATCTCGACGCCGCCAAGGGGATCGCGGCCCACGCCGTGCTCCTGCCCGACGGCCTGAGGTTCTCGGCGGGCGATTCCCGGCGCGACTTCGCCGACGAGGCGGTGGCACGGCTGAAGCGATTTTACGCGAAGTATTCCCGGTCCCTCGACGCGGCCGAGGCCAAGGCGCAGGCGACGGTCCAGCAAGGCATCAAGCTCGATGTCGGGCACGAGGGCTTCCTGCCGGTCGAGCAATATCTGGTTGCGACCCTCGCCGAACGCGCTCGCCTCGCGCAGGGTGGCGATGCCGTGGCCGCGGTGGCCCGCGAGCGGGGCCTGAGCCCGAAGTATCTCGGCACTCTTCATGCCGCGCTTGCGGCGGACGAAGCCGGATCGCCGAGACCCCCCTCCGCGATCCTTGATTCCCTGCGCGGCCGCTTGAAGTCGGCGCCGCCCGGCGACGTCGCGGCGCTCGCCGCACTCGTGGCCCGGTGGCAGCGGGCTGCCTGGAAGTTCAACACGGCCGGGCAGATCGTCCGCCAGTTCGGCGGACAAGATGGCCCGCCCTCCTGGATGGAGTCCGTGACACCCCTCGAGGAGCGGCGAGAATTCCGCGTCAAGCTCGCGGTGCCGAAAGACGGAAGCCCCGTCACGATCCGCCTCGCGGCCGGCGATGCCGGCGACGGCCGCGAACACGACGTCGTCGTCTGGAGGAACCCGCGGCTCGTGGCGGCCGGCAGGGCCGATCTGCCGCTCTTGCTCGTGCGATCGATGGCGACCAGGCTCGCGGCCGACCGCGGGCGGGTGGCTTCGACCGCGTCGGAATGTCTCGCGGCCGTGTCCGAGGCCATGGCTGGAACCGAGGTGCCGGCCGCAGGCCTCGATGCGAAGGTCGCCGCGCTCGCCGAGAAGCACGCTGTCGATCCGCGGCTGCTCGCGGGCTGGCTTTCGTATCTGGGCTTCGGGGCGACAGAGCCGGAGTTCAATGGCCTGCTCGACAAGAAAATGGAAAAGATCGAGGGCTGGGAGGCGGTCAATGGCTGGCGGGGGAATGGAGAACTGCGGGTGATCGCCAACGCTGCGGACGAGCCGTTCCGCATTCCCGGCACGGTCGATCCGCACAGCGTGGTCGTGCATCCCGACGCGAAGCATCGCGTGATCGTCGGCTGGCGGAGCCCGATCGCGGGATTCGTGCAGATTCGCGGCCAGGCGACGCGAGCCCACCGTGGCTGCGGAAACGGCACGGCCGTGTCGGTCGAGGTATGGCGGGGCAAGACCCGCGAAGCACTCACGAGCGATGCGAATCGCGACCCAGCGTTCGGGCCGTTCGGTCCGCTCCCCGTGCGGAAGGGCGACGTCGTGGCCGTCGTCGTGGGGGCCCGCGATGGCAACGCAGCCTGCGATCTCACCCGCGTCGATCTCACGATCCGCTCGGGCGACCAGGAGTGGGATCTGGCCCGTGACGTATCGACCGACATCCTCGCCGCGAACCCGCACGCCGACAGGCAGGGCAATGCGAACGTCTGGCACTTCGCGACGGAGCCCGAGGGGTCGGCCGGCGGCTGGACGATCCCGGCTGGCTCGCTGCTGGCAAAGTGGATGTCGGCGGCCGGGCCGCAGGCGCGGGTCACGATCGCCGCCGATCTCGCGCGGCTGCTCGCCGATGACGGTGCCGGCCTCGACAAAGAAGACTCGCCCGACGTTCGGCTGCGGCGGCTCCTGCTCTCGCCGTCGGGCCCGCTGCTCTCCGGCATGCAGCCGTCGCCGGATGGGGCGGTGAGCCCGGCCGACAAGGGTCAACGGGACGTCGCCGCGGGCCTCGACCCTGCGGTCTTCGGCCGTCATCCGCAAGGCCTTGCCGTCGAGGCCCATGATCTGTGCATGCAGGCCCCCCACGCGATCACGTGCGAGATTCCAGCCGAACTGGCCACGGGCTGCGAGTTCGTGGTCGAGGGCACGCTCCATCCCGCTGCTGCCGGCGACGCGAGCGTCCAGCTCGAAGTGCTGGCGAACTCCGGCGCTGCCGCAGCGTTCCCGAGCGGCGATGCCGCGGTGCCCTCGGGCCTCGTGCCTTCGCTGCCGATCGTGGCCCGCAAGGATTCCGCCGCGTGGCGGCGGGTCGAGGCCGCGTTCACCGACTTCCGCAGCCTCTTTCCGCAGGCGGTCTGCTACGGCCGCATCGTGCCGGTGGACGAGGTGATCACGCTGAATCTCTACTACCGCGAGGACGACCATCTCCGCCGGCTCATGCTCGACGATGCCGAGGCGAAGGAGCTCGACCGGCTCTGGGATGAGCTGCTCTTCATTGCCCAGGAGCCACTCGAACTCGAGGACGCCTACGAGCAGATCCTGGGCTACGCCTCCCAGGACAACCCGGCCGCGGTGGCGCGATGGCAGCCCTTGAAGCCGGCGATCGTCGGCCGGGCCGAGGCCTTCCGCAGGCGGCTCGTCGAGGTCGAACCGCGGCACGTTGACGCGGTGGTGGCTCTGGCCGGCCGCGGCTTCCGCCGGCCGCTGACGCCTCGGGAGGAATCCCGGCTCCGCGAGCTCTATGCAACGCTGCGGAAGAAGGAGGTGCCCCACGAGGATGCGATCCGCACGATGCTTGCCCACGTGCTCGTGGCTCCCGACTTCCTCTACAAGATCGAGACGGCCGGGCCGGGCACAGAATCAAAGCCGGTGTCCGACTACGAACTGGCCACGCGGCTCTCCTACTTCCTCTGGTCGTCGATGCCGGATGCCGAGCTGCTCGCGGCGGCCGAGACGGGGCGGCTGCACGATCCGGAGGTCTTGAAGTCGCAGACGCGGCGGATGCTCGCTGCGCCGGCGTCGCGGCGGCTTGCCGAGGAGTTCGGCACGCAGTGGCTCCACGTCCACGGCTTTTCGACGCTCGACGAGAAGAACGCCGAGCTCTTCCCCACGTTCGCCGGCCTGCGGGCCGACATGGAGGAGGAGACGGTGCGGTTTCTCGACGACTTCTTCAGGAACGACCGCTCGATCCTCTCGCTCATCGACGCCGACCACACGTTTCTGAACGAGCGGCTGGCCAAGCACTACGGGATCGAGGGCGTGAAGGGGGATGCCTGGCGGCGGGTGGACGGCGTGCGGAAGCATGGCCGCGGCAGCATCCTCGGCCTCGCCACGACGCTCTCCACGCAGGCCGGCGCCTCGCGAACGAGTCCGATCCTCCGCGGCAACTGGCTCTATGAGACGATGCTCGGCGAAAAGCTGCCGAAGCCGCCGAAGGACGTGCCGCAGCTGGCCGAGACCGTGCCGAGCGGCCTGAGCGAGCGGCAGCTGATCGCCATGCATTCCGAGAACGCCGCCTGCGCGAAATGCCACCGCCGGATCGATCCCTTCGGCTTCGCGCTCGAGGAGTTCGACGCCATCGGCCGGCTGCGCACGACCGACGCCGCGGGCAAGCCGCTCGACACCAAGGCGACCCTGCCCGACGGCGCCAGGCTCGACGGCCAGGCGAGCGTGCGGGCGTATCTGCTGGGGCCGCGAAGGGACCAGTTCGTCCGCGTCTTCTGTCGGAAGCTGCTCGGCTACGCGCTCGGCCGCGGCGTGCAGCTCTCTGACGAGCCTCTGCTCGAAGAGATGGCGGCCCGGCTGGTGGCCGCCGACTACCGGATCTCGGTCGCCATCGACGCGATTCTGGCGAGCCCGCAATTCCGCATGATCCGCGGCCGCGAAGCGGCCGATGACACCACGTGAGTATGCTTTCTTCGGGATGCCACAGGAAAGGATCCGACCCATGAGCCCGCAGCTTTCCCGCCGCACAAAACTCTCCCGCCGCATGGTGCTTCGCGGGCTCGGCGTGTCGATGGCCCTGCCGTGGATGGAGTCGCTCACCGCCGCCGGCGAGCCGGCCGTGGCGGGGGCGGCCGCGGCCTCCCCTCCGGTCCGCTTGGCCGTGCTCTTCGCCGGCAACGGATTCCACTCGAACGAGTGGTGGGCAAAAGGCTCCGGCAAGGAGATGGAACTCGGCAAGGTGCTCGAACCGGTGGCGGACTTCCGCGGCAAGATGCTGTTTGTGAAGGGCCTTTTCAACGCGGAGGCGAGGAAGGGCAACATCCACTCGTCGCAGACGGGCAACCTCCTCTCCGGGGCCCCGCTCGCCTCGGGCGGCGAGATCCGCTCCGGCACGAGCTTCGACCAGCACCTCGCCCAGACCTACGGCCGCGGCACGAAGGTGCCGAGCCTCGTGCTCGGCTGCGAGAAGAGCAACCCGAGCGTCCACAAGAACTACTCGATGCTCTACAGCTCGCACATCTCCTGGAGCAGCCCCACCACGCCCACGCCGCTGGAGATCTACCCGGCGCTGGCCTTCGACCGGCTCTTCAAGGACGAGTCGCATGCCGGCGACGCGAGCGTGCTCGACGCCGTGCTCGAGACCGCCGACGACCTCCGCCGTCGGATCAGCCGCGCCGACCGGCGGAAGCTCGACGAGTATTTCGACAGCGTCCGCGACGTCGAGGCCCGGATCGAGGCGGCCGGCAAGAAGGGGGAATTGCAGGGCTGGAAGCCGACGATCGCGAAGCCCGACACCCCGCGGCCGGCCGACGGCATCCCGCAGGACATCGCCGAGCACATGCGACTGATGTGCGACATCCTCGTCCTCGCCTTCCAGACCGACACGACGCGGATCGTCACGCTCAAGCTCAACAACGACCACTCGGCCCTGCGTTTCCCCAACCTGAAGGCCTCGAGCGGCAAGGGGGGAATCGACTACATGATCCACCACCTGCTCTCGCACTCCAACAACGCCGACTGGCTGGCGGTGAACCGGTTCTTCACGGAGCAGCTGGCCCACGTCGCCCGCCGGCTCGACGCGATCCAGGAGGGGGAACGGACGGCGCTCGACAACTCGATGGTCCTCTACTGCTCGAGCATGATGACGGGCAACCACAACAACGACGAGCTGCCGGTGGTGGTGCTCGGCAGCGCGGGAGGCGGCATCGAGACCGGCCGCGTGCTCGACTATTCGGGCAAGCCCGACCGGCAGATGTGCCGGCTCTACCTGTCGCTCATGTCGAAGATGGGCGTCCGCCAAAAGACCTTCGGCGACGCCAGGGCGCCGCTCGAGGAAGTCTGACACGGCGGTCTTGCGGCGGCGGCTTTCGCGGGCTGGACGGCCGCAGGAAAATCGCGATCATTCTTGGAGCCGCGGCGTTCGGTCAGGCCGCCGCCGCCGACGTTCCCTGACCCGCGAGGCAACCCCATGAAGATCATCCGCTTCCTTTCCGCCGGCCGCGAGCATTTCGGGCGACTCCACGACGACGGCCGCACGACGCTCCTCGAGGGGGATCTCTTCGGAGGCCTCCGCGACACCGGAACGCCGGCAACCGTCGACAAGCTGCTCGCGCCGCTCGTGCCCCGCGACATTCTCTGCGTCGGCCTCAACTACAAGAAGCACGCCGCCGAAAGCAACGCCGAGCCGCCGGTCCACCCGGTGCTGTTCATGAAGAACTCGGGCACGCTCCAGAACCCCGGCGACGCCATCGTCCTCCCGCGAAAGCTGCGCAGCGACGAGGTGGACTACGAGTGTGAGCTCGCCGTCGTCATCGGGAAGACCTGCCACAACGTCAGCCGGGCCGACGCGCTGCGTCACGTGCTCGGCTACACCTGCGCCAACGACGTCTCGGCCCGCGACTGGCAGCGGAACGGCGGGGGCGGGCAGTGGTGCCGCGGGAAGACGTTCGCCACGTTCTGCCCGCTCGGGCCCGCACTCGTGACCACCGACGAGATCACCGACCCCAACCGGCTCGCGATCAAGACGATCCTCAACGGCCAGACGCTCCAGGACTGGAACACCAGCGACATGATCTTCGACGTGCCGACGCTCGTGGAGTTCCTCTCGGCCAGCATGATCCTCAACCCCGGCACGGTGATCCTCACCGGCACGCCCCACGGCGTGGGCTTCGCCCGCAAGCCACCGGTGTATCTCAAGGCCGGCGACAGCGTGACGATCGAGATCGAGGGGATCGGCGCGCTCACAAACCCGGTGATCGAGGAAGCTGCCGGCTGAGATGCCGTCAGCCTGATGCCGCAGACTGCTCGACGTCATCCGTTCCCGCGACGTGGAAAAAACGTCCGGTCAGGTGCGTTGCCAGGTCGCGGGCTGAATCGAGCTCATGCCCCGGCCGCCGAAGCAGCCGCGAAGGCCGCGATCCGGGCGGCGAGGTCGCCGAGGAAGCGGGCCGCGGGGCCGCCATCGACGATCCGGTGATCGAACGTGAGCGAAAGCGGCAGCTGCCGCTGGAGGATGAAGCCCTCCTGACCGCCGGGCGGAGGCACGGGCTGCATGCGGATCGACCCCACGCCGAGGATCGCGGCCTCGGGATGGTTGATCACCGGCGTGAAGAACTCGATCCCGTAGGAGCCCAGGCTCGTGAGCGTGAACACGCCCCCCTGCATGTCGGCGGCGGTGAGCCGGCCGGACCGGGCCCTCTCCACGAGCCAGCGCGTCTGCCGGGCCACCTCGGCAAGCGGTGAAGCCGCCACGTCGCGGACCACCGGCACGACGAGGCCGCCGGGGGCATCGACGGCCAGGCCGATGTCGATCCGGTCGCCGGGCAGCACGAGCTGCGTCTCCTCCCAGCGGGCCGCCAGCAGCGGATGGGCGAGGAGCGTGTCGGCGACCGCCTTGAGCAGCATGTCGTTGAGCGTGGCCGCCTCCGGTCCCTCGGCGGCCTTGAGGGCCGCGCGGGCCGCGAGCAATGCCGTCGCATCGGCCCAGGCCGTGAGGGTGACGGGCACGGTCTCCTGACGGCTGCGGATCATCTGTCGGGCGATCGTGCGGCGGGTCTGCGTGATCGGCATCACCGTGGCTCCCGCCGCGCCGGCGACGTGGACTCCCGGGCCCCGGCCCACCGCTCCCGCCTCCGCCGCGGCCAGCACGTCCCGCTCCCGCACGCGGCCTCCCGCGCCGCTGCCCCTGATCGTGGCGACGTCGACGCCCCGATCCCGAGCAGCGCGACGCGCCCGCGGCGAGCTTCGCGGACTGCCTGCCGGCGGAAGTGCGTGGGCTGCGGCGCGTGCCGTAGCCGCCGGGCGGGCTGCCGGCCCGCCGCCGTGATGCCCCGGCGCGAGATCATCGGCCGACAGCCGGCCGCCGGGCAGCCGCGGCGTCACCGTCGCCAGGTCGATCCCCATCTGGCGGGCAAGCCGCCGCACGCTCGGAGACGCCGCGACGGGGATAGCCGCCGTCGCCGGGCTGGGGACGGCCGCAGCCAGATGTGTCTTCGCAACCGCCGGCGCAGGCGGGGCGCCGCCGGACTGCGGCAGCTGCGGCGCCGCAGCTGCCGCTGGAACTAACGCCGCAACGGCCGCAGCCGGGCCCGCCGGAGTCCCCCAGGCGGGCGTTTCTCCCGCCGCGCAGAGCTTCGCGATCGTGCGGCCCACGAGGACGGTCTGCCCCTCGGACGGCGCATCGGGGGCGAGATGCAACACGCCCCCGTCGACCGCCTCGATCTCCTGGGTCGCCTTTTCCCCTTCGAGCATGAAGAGCGGCTCGCCCGGTTTGACCGTGTCGCCCGGCTTCTTGATCCAGCCGGCGAACACGCCCTCCTCCATCGACCAGCCGAGCCTGGGGATCGTCACGTCAGCTGCCATCGCGTCGTGTGCTCCGAAAGTGTGATCGGCAAAGGGCCCTGCTCACTCCGCCAACAGCCCGCGGATCGCGGCCTCGATCGCCGCGGCACTCGGGACCACCTGCTCCTCGAGCACGGGGGCGTAGGGCGTGGGGGAGCGGACGCCGGTGACCCGCCGCACCGGCGCGTCGAGGTCGTCGAAGCCCCGATCGGCGGCGAGGGCCGCGATCTCGGCCGCGAGGCCGCAGGGCCCCGCCGGCTCGTCGACCACGAGCAGCCGGCCCGTCTTCGCCACCGACGCGAGGATCGCGTCGGCGTCGAGCGGCGAAACCGTCCGCGGATCGATCACCTCGACGCTCGCCCCGTCCTTGGCCACCGCCTCGGCCGCCGCCAGGCAGAGATGGTTCATCCGGCCCACCGCCACGACCGTGGCGTCGGTGCCCGGCCGGGCGATCCGCGCCTTCCCGAAGGGAATCTCGAAGTCCCCCTCCTCGACCGGGCCCTTGAGCTGCAAGAGCTCGCGGTGCTCGAGGAAGAGCACGGGATCGTCGCCGCGGAGCGCGTGCAGGAACAGTCCCTTGGCATCGCGGGGCGTCGAGGGCACCACGACCCGCAGCCCCGGCACCTGCGCAAACATGCCGTAATAGCTGCCGGAGTGGTGCGTGGCCGCCGAGTGGCCGATGCCGATGCAGCCGCGGAGCACGACCGGCATCTTCAGCCGGCCGCTCGACATGAACTGCACCTTCGCGATCTGGTTGACGATCTCCCCCCAGGCGTCGAGCAGGAAGTCGACGAACATGAAGTCGACCACGGGTCGCGCCCCGGCCATCGCGGCGCCGCAGGCCAGGCCGGTGAAGCCACGCTCGCAGATCGGCGTGTCGCGAAGCCGGTCCGGGCCGTACTTCGCATACAGGCCGGCCGTGGTGCGGAAGTTGCCGCCGCGACGGCCGATCCCCTCGCCGAGCACGAACACCGACGGGTCGGCGGCCATCGCGGATTCGAGCGCCTCCACCGTGGCCGCGATGAACGAGAGCGGCCGCGCGGCGGGGTCGGCGGCCGGCTCGCGGACATCCCGCGGCACGGCGTAGACGTGCGTGGTGGCGTCGGCGGCGGTCGGCGGCGGCGCCGCTTCTGCATCGGCGCGGCCGCGGGCCACCTCGTCGGCCACCTGCTGCTCGATGGCATCGAGATCCCCGGCCGAGATCCCGTGATCCTCCTCGAGCTTGCGCCGGAACGCGGCGATCGGGCAGCGATCCTTCCACGCGGCCACCTCCTCGCGGGTGCGGTAGTCGAAGTCGCCCATGCCCTCGGCGTGGGCCCGCGTGCGGTAGGTCTTGCACTCGATGAGCGTGGCCCCTTCGCCGGCCCGCGCCCGCTCCACCGCCCGCGCCGCCGCGGCATGCACGGCGAGCACGTCGTTGCCGTCGACCTCCTCGCCCGCGAGGCCGTAGTTGGCCGCGCGGCGGCCCACGTCGGGGATGCCGCTGGCCTCGGCAAAGGGAACCTCGGTCGCGAACTGGTTGTTCTCGCAGATGAAGAGCACCGGCAGCTTCCAGATGGCGGCCATGTTGAGCCCCTCGTGGAAGGCGCCGTTGTTGACCGCGCCGTCGCCGAAGAAGGCCGCGGCGACGCCGCCGTTCTGGGCGAGCTTGAAGGCGTAGCCGCCACCGGCCGCCTGGAGGATGCAAGGGCCGACGATGCCGCTCGTCCCCAGCATCCCGATCTCCGGCGCGAAGAGGTGCATGCTGCCGCCACGGCCCCGAGAGCAGCCGGTGGCCCGGCCAAAGAGCTCGGCGATGAGCTGCCCGGGCGGGAGCCCCTTGGCCAGCGCGTGGCCGTGGCCGCGATGCGTGCTGAAGACGACGTCGGTCGGCTCGAGATGGGCGCAGACGCCGGAGGCGATCGCCTCCTGACCCACGTAGGTGTGGCACGCGCCGTGGATCAGGCCCCGCTGATGGCAGCGGGCGAGTTCCTCCTCGGTGAGCCGGATCACGAGCATCGAGCGGTAGAGGCCGAGCAGGGCCTCGCGGTCGAGGCCGGCTGCAGAACTACCGGATGCAGCACTGCCGGTCGCCCGCTTGTCTCGCGGCTTGGCCGCCGTGGTGGAGGTTTTGTCGGTGCGGCTCACTTGGTTTCTCCCTTGGTCCTTGGGCCGATGGTTCCGCCGGCGTTCATCGCCAGATTGCCGCCGTCCAGCGGGATGAGCGTGCCCGTGATCCACGAGGAGGCATCGGAGGCGAGAAGCACGATCAGGCCCTGGATGTCTGCGGGGGTGCCGAGCCGGCCCCGCGGAATTCCCGAGAGGAATTTTTCGCCGAGCGCCGGATCGGCCGCGATCCGCTGCTCGAGGCCGGGGTTCATCACCTGGGCCGGAAGGATCGCGTTGACGCGAACGCCCCGCGCCGCCCACTCGGTGGAGAGCTCGCGGGTCATCTGGGCCACCGCGCCCATCGCCATCGCATAGGCGATGTGGCCGCGGCCGAGCGACGTCACGCCGCCGATGCTGCCGATGTTCACGATCGATCCGCCCCCTTGGCGGAACATTCGACAGGCCGCCTCCCGGCAGTGGGCGAACCGGCCGACGACGAGGTTCTCCAGCACCCGGCGGATCTGCTCGGGCGTGATCGCGAGCGGATCGGCCTGGATCCCGTCGCCGGCGACGTTGGCGAGGAAGTCGACGCGGCCGAACTCCGCGTCGATCCAGGCGAAAAGCCGGCCGGCTGCCTCGACGTCCGACGTGTCGTGCACCCTGCCCACCGCCCGGCCGCCCGCCGCCTCGATCTCCTGCGCGGTGGCGGCGAGGCCCGCCTCGTTGCGGTCGAGCATCACCACCGTCGCCCCGTGGGCGGCCAGGGCGATCGCCGACGCCTTTCCCATGCCGCTGGCGGCGCCGGAGACGACGGCGATTTTTCCTGAGAGGTCGAAGAGAGCGGGGGGTTTCTGAGACATCGAGGTTCTGCGTATTGGCGGAGCGGAGAGGGACCGATACCGATCAGGATTTGGACGCGGCGGACGCACGGCGTTCGATGAACCACCAGGAGAGCAGGGCCATGAGCACGCCCCAGGCCATCACCCCCGCCATCGGGGCGACGCCGAAGCTGCCGACGATCTTCGGGGCGAAGATGCCGCCGCCGTTGGCCACCGAGTTGACCAGCGCGATGCCGGCGGCGGCCGCAACGCCTCCCAGGAACAGCGGCGGCAAAGCCCAGAAGACGGGGAGCACCGCCATCATGCCGGCCTGGGCGAGCGCGAGGCCGACGAGCTGCCCCCACGGGCCCACCGGCATCGAGGCCAGGAACCAGCCGACCGCCGCGATCGCAAGCGACACCAGCACGACAGGCGATCTGCGGCCGGTGGCGTCGGAAATGCGGCTCGCGGCGAGCATGGCGATCACCGACAGCACCTGCGGCACGGAAGAAAGCAGGCCCACCTTCCAGTTTTCCGTCTGAAAGGAGTCCTTGATCAGCTTCGGGAGATAGGCACCCATGGCGTTGGTGCCGATCGCGACGGTGATGTAGAGGCCGATCAGGATCCACAATCGCGCGTCGGCGAGCGCCGAGAGCTTCTCGCTTCCGCCGGCCACCAGCCGCCGACCGTCCTCGGCCGCGCGGTCGGCCTCGAGCCACTCCCGCTCCTCGGCCGTGAGCCACGCCGCATCCCGCGGGCCATCCGGCAGGAAATAGAGGACGGAAAAGCCGAGCAGCACGGAGGGAATCCCCTCGAGGATGAAGAGCCATTGCCAGCCGGAAAGGCCCGCCACACCATCCATGGAATCGAGGATCAGCCCCGATGCGAGATTGCCGAGAATGCTCGCGACGGGAATCGCGAGCATGAACCAGGCGACCACGCGCGCCCGCACGGTCGCCGGAAACCAGGCCGTCATGTAGTAGATGATGCCCGGAAAGAAACCCGCCTCGGCGACGCCCAAGAGGATCCTGGCGGCAAAGTAGCTCGTCGGCCCGATCACCCACGCCGTGAGCGTCGAGACGAGGCCCCAAGAGATCATGATCCGCGCGATCCAGCGGCGGGCGCCGACCTTCCGCAGAAACATGTTGCTCGGCACTTCGAAGACGAGATAGCCGACGTAGAAGATGCCGTAGCCCCAGTCGATGATCGCGTCGGTCA
>Ga0315901_10003547_pt1 | contig 20207 bp, 28 predicted proteins | sample LakEriMetagenome_10_FD_203761 | JGI IMG/M metagenome (GOLD analysis project Ga0315901, IMG submission 203761) | Freshwater fungal communities from buoy surface, Lake Erie, Ohio, United States - Buoy 2 MA116 | ecosystem: Environmental > Aquatic > Freshwater > Lake | place: USA: Lake Erie, Ohio... | reverse complement strand
CAAGGATTTCATGAAAGAACAATTGCTATCAGTTTGTGTGATGCATCCAAAGGAATGCAATCTATCAATGCTGATTTCAAGATTGCCAAAAGATGCACAGATTGTTTCATGCATGATTCAACAGGTTGATGAATATGATGAACAATTTGAATTGATTGCAGACACACCAAAGATTGTGACATTGCAATATAGGTACAAGGATTATGGCATTGACTTTGATTTCAGTGCAATTAGAAATATGATGGATTTTCATGCATCGGGAAAATGGGTTTTGCATATTGACTCTGATGAATATATTGCAAATCATCCTGATGATGTGATTGATGAAATAAAGTCAATGGATGCAGAAGGTGTTGTTGCAGGATGGACATCAATTGCAGGCATCACATTTGACAAACCTGAAAATGCACATGTTCGTGAAAGATATGCACTGCACAATTGTAGGTTGTTCAAAAGAAATTCAGGAATCAATTGGGAAGGGATATGCCATGAGATACCAACAACAAATGGAAATGAATTGCCGTTTCATGATACGAATATCATTTTGATTCATGATGGATATGCAATAGAAAAAGATTCATTCAATCCAAAGGCAGAGAGAAACGCAAAATTGCTGATTCGAGAATATACAAGAAAACCCACACAAAGGGTTTGGAATTATTTAGTAAAGACATTTACACACTTAAGCAAGGAATAAAACTATGTTAGTAGGTGGCGCAAATCATACCGATTTCTTCACAGCATTTGAATCAAATGGTGTTCCGTTGTTTGCAACAACAACAGTGCCATTGATTTCACTCACAAAGAAAATCAAAACATCAGTAACGAGAACAAATTTCACAATTGACCAAAATGAAGATGATCCTGCATTGACAGCATTTTTGACTGACTATGCACCACAAACACAGGCAGCATCAGATTCAGGTGAATATGAAGATGGAGTCAAATTCAATTCAGCAACAGCAGCATCACAGACACTTGGCAAAATCACTTATGGTTCAAAATATGCAGGCACAGTTCCTGCCTATCAGAACAAAAGAAAAGTTGTCATCATGCTTTGCAAATTGGCACAGGATGTTGGGGCGTTCGACATGGAATCAGGCAAATATACCAAGCCAAAAGTTGGTGGTGAAATTGTCAACAATGACACATTTGTAACCGTTCCTGCATCAGCATTCCAAAGTAAGTTTGTCACATTGGGAACAGCCACATTTGTGACAATCCCTGAAGACAGAGGATATGTTGAACTTTGGCTCACAGCATCAGCGTAATTGATTGGATTATGGACAGGTCACAGATTGTGCCCTGTCCTTTTGTTTTGTTTAACCATGGGCATTTATAGGGCTTTTATGACTATTTATTACAACGGCAAAGAATACAAAATTGAATTGCAATCTATTTTGTCACAAAAACTATACAATGAGGTCACACCTTTATTGAATGAACTTGAAAGATCACAGGGAGCACAAAGCGCTTATGAATCTTTATTGCAAAAAAGAATTCTTGGTGATGATTATTTCAAGGGCAAAATAAATTTGCTCGAAGGTTCAAATGCATGGGCAAATGTCAAAGATGATTTCAGATTACAGGAAATTGTTGCGGAAGTGATATTGACAATTCGAGAAAATATCTTTGAACATATTTCATTGAATGAACAGACCATTGGAATCATATTCAACATGCTGAAAATTTGTATCAATTGGAAAAAGGCTGAATCACAATATCCTGATGCTGAATTCTTGGCAGCACTCAAATCAGAATCATCATCTGAATTTTGGCAGGAGCAGGATTTGAATTCCATCCTTGAACAATTGAAATTTTTTCGTGGCAATGTATTGGGCAGAATCAAAACAAGTATTTGATATGTTGAATGAATGGGTTGTTTTCAATGACCCTGATGATGATAAGTATGTGCAGGATGATGAACCATTGGCATTGAGATATTTGGATGAATCAATCATTGATGAATATTTTGTTTTTCGCAACATTGCAAATGGAAGCACAGTTGAATTCACTCACCTTTGGAATGAAGTGAGCAGGTTGCAAATGTTTCGTTTGTATGCAATGAATCTAACATACCACAAAGAAAGAAACCACAAAGGATAGCAAATGGCAAATGATGTAACAATGAAAGTTGGTGTTGACACCAAAGATGCAGAAGAGGGATTCAAAGATGTTGTGGAAATGGCATCAAAATCAGCATCAGATGCACAATCAAAATTCAGTGATATTTTCAAGGGTTCATTTGCGGGTGGATTTGCAGCGGATTTTGCAGGTGATGTCAAGAATACTTTGATGCAAGGCGTATCGGCAGCAGTTGATGCAGGAAGCAATTTTGAAAAGGCATTGCAATCCGTTTCCGCTGTGACAGGTGTGACAGGCGCGGGTCTTGATGATTTAGGTACACGGGCACAGGATTTGGCATTGCAATTTGGTGGGAGTGCCACAACACAATTAGAAGCATTCCAAACAGTACTTTCAAAATTTGGACCCGATTTGGCAAAGACACCTGAAGCACTTGGAACTGTTGCTGAATCAGTGAATGTGCTTGGCAAGGCAGCAGGATTGGATGCAAAACAATCAGTTGATGCTTTGTCAAATGCCATGTTGCAATTTGGTGTTGATGCATCAGACCCTGCAAAATTGGCACAGGAATCAGGAAGGTTCATCAATGTTTTGGCAGCATCGGCAAAGGTTGGTGCAGCGGAAATTCCACAGGTATCGGAAGCCATATTGCAAGCAGGTGTTGCAGCAAAAGGTGCAGGCTTGTCATTTGAAGAAACCAACGCAGCGATTCAAGGTCTTGCAGTTGGTGGCAAAGTTGGAAGTGAAGCGGGTGTTGCACTTAGAAATGTGATTGGCAAATTGATTGATGGTGGTGGTGAACAGAAAAAGGTTTTGGAATCTGTTGGACTTTCATACAAGCAATTAGGCACGGCATTGACAACATCGGCAGAAGATGGTGGCGGTCTTGCATCAGCATTGGAAATGTTGAAAGGTGGATTGGACAAAATCAAAGACCCTGCAGAAAAAGCAGCAGCAGCGGGAAAATTATTTGGTGCAGAAAATGCAAGTGCAGCGGGGATTCTTTTGGATCAAGTTGACAATATTAAATTGTTCACAGAGGGTGTGACGGGTACGAATGAAGCAACAGTACAGGCAGCAATCAATCAAGATACATTGGCATCACGATTTGAAAAAGTCAAGGCAGCGATTGAAGTCGGATTGATTAAGGCATTCCAAGCATTGACACCAATTGTGAAATTTGTCTTTGATAATTTTGCAACCATTGCAACAGTCCTTTCACCGATTGCAGTTGGATTGGCAGCAGCGGGCATTGCAGCATTCACATCATCAGCGGGATTCCAAGCGTTTTCACTTTCAACATTTCTTGCAAATTCAGCAGTGATTACATTCACTGCATCATTGCTTGCAAATCCTATATTCTTGATTGCAGCAGCAGCAGCAGCAGCCGTTGTTGGTATTGTTGCAATTGCTGATGCCATGAATGTATCTGCAGAAGAAACAATATCAAATGCAGAAGCACAGCAAAAGAATATTGAAACGCAACAGCAGATGAATAGGGAAATGCAACAGGGCGAAATTCAGACACAATCACTTGTCAATGAATTCCAAACATTAGCGGGCAAAACAAAACTAAGTGCTGATGAACAAAAAAGGATGCAGGAAATTCAATCCAAGTTGGAAGAAAAATACCCAAAGTTGATTGATGCCACAAAATCCTATAAAGAAAATTTATCAGGTGTTGAACAGATAGGGAAAACATCAGCAGTAACATTAGGAAAATTACGCGATCAAAGTAATGAACTTGAAAAGGAATTCAAAAGAGCTTCAAGGGAAATCATCAGAGGGAAAAGGGAATTGGCCCTTGGTGATTTGTATGATTCCACTACTACTTTGATTGGTGGTGCAACGGCATTGACAGACAAAGTGCAACAATTCAAAGAGGCAATTTACAAAGCAAGCACAGCGGGCGAAATTGATGCAGCAACATTGTCAATAATTAGGACGGCAAATCAATTAGGTGATGCAGGTTTTGGCGGTGCTGAAAAACGAAATCAATTTGTTGCAAACATCAGGAATGCATCACAACAGGCAGCAGCATATTTAGATTTTTACAAGAAAAAGGCAGAAGAACCAATAAAGCCTGTTGTTGAAATTAAGGATCCAAAAGATCCAAAAGACCCAAAAGACAAACCAAAACCACCAAAGCAAGATGATCCAAGATTGCAAGCAATTCAAGATGTGATAACAGCAGAAAGTGCATTGCAAGAGAAATTGCAAGAGAACGCACAGGCAATTGCGGACAGTCAAACTGCAGGCGTATTAACAGGAGAACAGCAGAAGAAATTGTATCAGGATGAACTTGATAGATTGAAAAAGATTTTGGATGCAAAAGGGGAATCAATTGTATATGACAATAAGCAATACAAATCTATTCAAGAGGTTGGCAATATATCTGTCAGTGCTGATGGCAAAGTGATTTCAGGATTGAAAGGCAAAGCAGGTGAAATAGAAAAGGTGAGAGAAAAGGCTGCAAAGTTTTATGATGATATTGATGACAAAATCAAAAAACTCAATACATCACTTGTCAAGATTTCAGCAACAGAAAACAAAGAGATTTTCAAGACAACATTGGATGCATTGAAAAGCACATCAGAGGAATTGCGTAAAAATGCAACAGAACAATTGACTGTCAAATATGCATTCACTGTTGATGAAAAAGTATATTCGGATTCCATTGCCAAATTGAAATTGGATTTTGAAACAGCAAACAATGAATTGAATGCAATCAAAATCAATGGTGATGAAAAGCAACAGGCAGACATTGAAAAGATACTTAGAGAAAATCTTGAAAAGCAAAAGACAATTGAAACTGAATATGCAAATATAGTTGAAAGAATCAAGGTTGAAAAACAAACGGATGCAGACAAACGCCGTTTGGATTTGGCATTGTTGGATTTAAAAATCAAGTTTGAAAAAGAGCAGGAAGAAAACAAAGGTAATTTCACAAAGCTCGAAGAATTAGAGACAGCATACCTAATTGAAAAAGCAAGATTGCAGGAAGAATTCGACAGGCAAAACAACATCTTGTATGGTGTGCAAATGGCATTGCAAACATCCATGATGGAGCAATTCAACATTGGTAGGTTGATGGAAGAGAGAGAGGCAGGAAGGGCATTGAGAGAGGAAAAGCAAAAGGCATTGCAGGATGAAGAATCAGACCTTGAAAAATCACTTGCAGACAGGTCAATATCATTTGAAGAATACCAAGCAAAGATTGCAGAGATTCAACAGAAAAGAATTGATGCAGGATTGGAGCAGGAAAAACTTGGTGATTCTCTTTTGAAAGATTTGAAGATTGCAGGTGACAAAGCATTGTCAACAATCCTAACAGATCAAGGCAATAAGTTGACAGCATCCGCAAATGAAAGGGCGCAAAAGCAAATTGCACTTGATGCAAAAGTTTCTGAAGCAAGAAAAGCATTGGCAGAATTGGAAGGCAAAGGAACATTGGAGCAATTTACAAAAGCACAAACTGATTTGAACAAAGCACAGGCAGAAGCAGCAAAGAATGATGAAGATGTCTATGGATTCAGGACATCCATATTAGAAGAATATGCAGGCAAAGCAATCACTCAATTGTCTGTATTGGCAGCATCAGGAAAAGCAACATTGGCAGATGTTGGAAAAGTGACATTGCAAATTGCATTTGAATTATTGCAAAAACAGATTCCAATTTGGGTGGCATCAATATTTGGAACAGAGGTATCTAAAATGGGATTGGCAGGTATTGCAACGGCAGGTGTATTGACAGGTGCATTGTATGGATTATTTGCAGCAGCACAATCAGCAGCAGGATTCAAAGATGGTGTTGTATCATTGGAAGGTGATGGCACGGAAACATCGGACAGCATTCCCGCATGGCTCTCAAAAGGTGAATCAGTTATCACAGCCCGTGCCACGAAAAACAATGTTGATGAATTGAAATGGATGAATGAGACAGGTTTGCCAATTAGGGAATTTTACAGAATGCAAATGTCACATACATCAGTAAGTGAGGATGGACAATTGGTTCATGAAATTAGACAATTGAAACAAGTGACTGAAAATCTTGGTGTGCAAATTACTCGCAATACAAAAGTTGATGTGCATGGTGTTTTGCATGCTGATGGAAATTCCATAAGTGCAATGATTGAAGCAAACCGCAAAAAGAATTCAAGGAGGTTTTGATGTCACGATTTTGGGTAAAAATTGAAGGCTGTGATGTTGACACATTCAGCACAGGAAATGCAACCTATACTGCAATTCAGATTCCAATTTTGGGAATGTTTCCATCATTCGATATTGAATCAGGCAGTGATGTGTCAATGCAAGGCAGAGAGATTGGACAGAGAAAAATCAGGCGTGCATTAGAACTTGTTTGTTTTCCAAATAGTACATGGATGGACAATCCAACAACCTATCTGAATACTGATTCAATTATGTTTCTTTTGGATTCTGTTTTGCAAAGAAAGTTTGTGCGGTTGAATGCACCTGATGCTCCAAAAGTATTACCTGATAGATACCGTGATTCAACAAATTTTCCAAGAACATCAGCACTGATTCCATTTGTTTTTGTTAGGTGTGAAATTGCAAACGAAAAAGCATGGGCATCAGGAAATGAGAAATTGACATTGACTTGCTATTCACGTGATCTTGCATCAAGGGTTTAATACATGGCATACAAAAGATTCTATTCAGAATGGACAGATGAGAATGATTGGCAATATACATTGTATATCATTCCAAGCAATGCGAACATCAATCCATCATTCCCAAGTCAAGCAGGATTCTTTGACAGCACTTTCACATTGGTTGAATTGCCTGATGATTTCATAATGGAAGATATGAAACTTTCAACAGAACTTGGTGAAATTCCTGTTGGACTTGTATCACAAACTTTGCAAATGACATTGAATATTGCAGCATTGCAAGGCACGGCAAACTATGATGAATTACGTGAGCAATTATTGCAGGGTTCAACATCAAAAGGCATTGACTACAATGACATTGGAGAGGGTGGAAGTCTATATGATAAGTTTGGAAACTATTATGATTTTGGTGTTGGTAGTTTTCAGAAATTCAACACATTCATTTTGATGGTCAATGATGGAAGTGGATTGAGACCAATTTTTATTGGATGCCAAAAATACAGTGCAGAGAATGAATTAACAGTCAATAAGTTGTCAGAGATATTGGAATTCAAGATTGAATGTTTTGATGTCATGAGGTGCATAGGAGAGGCAATCAATCACAATATGTTTGTGAATGATATGATTGAAGGCATGTTGACACCACCAATTACAATTGATTATGGTGATGGGTATGTTGAACTATCAAGTGAGCAAAAATACCGTGTGGATTTATATGAAGATAACTACACAGATTCCCGTGGCAACATAAGACATGCAAGAGATTATGCCCCAAATAACATTGTATACAATACATCAACATTTGAAAGAATGCGAACAAAGATGCAAGCATTGTTTACAAGGTATATGAGAGGATTCACATGGAATTTGTCATCATCAATTTCATTGCCTATCCCTTTTGCAAAGGCATGGACATTCTATCAGCAAAGGACAATATATGGGAGCGTTCCAACAAATGTAATTTCAAAGCCTGCATATATCAGTGAGATTTGGCAATTGTCTGATGGCACAGGTTCAACAACGCCAAAATTGATGGGCGGTGCATTGAAAGATCCAACAGCATTAGGTAAAGTTGGGAATGCATATGAAATATTGAAATTGATTGTTGAAAACACTTTGGAAAATTATCGGATTGTTTATGCATGGTCATCAGTATCGGGTTGGTTTTCGGCAACATACACGGCTGATTTTATCAGACCATTGACAGGCAGTGGTATCACATTCAATTCATCAAATACATATGGGGATGTCAAATTCAAACTATTTCAAGAGACTGTCAAATCAGTAGATATTTCATGTTCTACATTGCAAGGTGAAAAAGACAATAAAGTGTTTCCATATTCAGAACAGGGAACATCAGGAGACAATTCAAAAGATGTTGAAATTGTTTTCCATAATTTACCAAGTGCAACAAACAGGGGAAATGATTACAACAGAAATGCAATCAATACAGGCATGATTTTGTATGTAATTACCCAGCTCGGAAGAGCAAAGAAAGTTGATTCAACCTGTCAATTTAAGTATTCAAATACTGATGCAATTAAATTGCAATATACCGATGTGCCATCATCAGGTGAAAACAAACCATATGGCAAAGATGATGCATTTGGAGCTGCAATGATTGTTGAACAGCAAACAGCGGGCGTGCCATATACAATGGCATATTCACTTGTCAAGGCATTAGGAGATGCAAAGGAAACAGAAATATCATTCAAGACAAAACATTCCATTTGTGGTTATGAAGATGTTGGTGCAAATTGCACAATCAATATGAATGATATGAATTCATTGATAACAAAAATTTACAATGCGAACACAGGAACAGCAGTGATAACAAAACATGATTTGGATGTGTTTTCAGGAGATGTTGAATTGACTGCAAGGATGTATGCATGAAATATAATGAACCAATAAGACCTGCAGGAATTGGCAGGAAACAAGTTGCATTTCCAACAGGCAACCAAACATCAGAATTGCAATCACTTGAAATTGATTTCAATACAATCGCAAATGATTCAACAGGAAGTCAAATTGAAGCAAGAATATCGAATGCAATTGGCATTGCAAAATCAAGTGCAACAGCAGCAGCATCGGATGCACATAAAAAGTCACAGAACTATCCATTTGGAATGATAGGCATAACAGATTTTGCATTGTCAGGACTTGCAGCAATTACAACAAAAACATTGATTCCCTTTCGTACTGTGAATGTATTGAATAGCAATTTCCAATATGATGCAAGAGACAGAATGATATATGTCAATGAAGCAGGTTGGTATTTGGTGCAGTGCTTTTTCTATTCAACAACAGTGCAGGGGAATCATGACTATGCATTGTCATTAGAAACAAATGTAGGTGGTGGTGGATTCAATGAAGTCTATACACCTTTCATGGATTTCAGAAGCACAAACAAGCACCCAAATTTGAATGGCACAGCAATTGTCAATTTGCCAAATCAAAATGGATTGTTAAACCAAGCGGGCAGGTATGGTTTCAGGATATATTTGCACGGCACAATGGGTTTTGCATCATTCCTGAATTCCAATACACAATGCACATTGAATGTTTTCAAATTGGCAGACATTTTTGAAGCAAATAGATTATTCACAATACCCGTATAAACATCATGCCTATTTTTTACGCAGGACAAACAGGACAAGAAAAGGTCCAATCAATATTTGATTTTGGCACATTAGACACAGTTGCCTATGCATCAGGAGATATTCTCACATCATCAGCAATTGCAATTCCAAATGCATCAAGATTTGCAGGAGACACAGGCACAATATTGAATATTGATTTTGTGGAATCAACATCAGGAACTTTACAAAAGCCGAATTTGCGGTTGTGGTTATTTGGACAGAACATCACACCATCATCAAGGAATTCAGCACAGGCATTTACCAAAGCACAATTTGATGTTTGCATTGGTTATTTTGATATTGCAAATGCAAATTGGTTAAATGGTGGAACAGGCACAGCATTCATTCAAGCAACAATCAATTTGCCGTATGGATTGCAACCAACATCAACATCAATCTACATGGTGCCTGAAATTCGATCAGCTCACACATTCCACAGCACTGCAAAGATTACAGGCACAGCAGTCATTGCAATTGATTAAGGGGATTTTAGATGGCAATAACAGTAACAGATGTTAATGATGGTGCATCAATCATCATTGATGAAAATGCAATAAGGGCAGTTTATGAAATGGATATCTATCGAATGGTACTGATGGCAAACGGAAGTATCTATGATGTCACAGAATCATACAACACATTGACAGGAGAATTGCCACCAAATGGTGGTAATGTCTAAGAATAGTGGGAATGTCTAAGAATGGTGGTAATGTCTAAATGACAAAAAAATTTTCGTGGCTAACTTATTCAAATGTAATGGGTTAGCCTTTTTTATTTTGACTATTTGAAAATAATGTTTGCAAGTGGTTCGCATATTCCCTATGTTTGTGATGTAATAATTGAAACACAAACAATATCGGAGCAAAGCAATGACACAGATTTTTTTGGGCAATGTAGGAAGTCTCGAAATAGTTAAGAAATTACAAGACAAATTGAACGGTCAATCATGGATGGACATGCAAGTGAATTACTCAATTGATTGCAATAATTTCCCTGTCCATATTTCTACACAAGACAACGAAGTGAGCGAAGAGGAATTGAGAAGAATGGCATTATTTTGTTTGGCGTTAGAAATTTAATTTTTTATTTGGTAGTGGTTCGCATATTGATTAAATTTGAATAGTAATTAAACACACACAATATTTTTTGGAGCAAAGACATGACAAATTATGCAATGAAGAAAACTGAAACAGGGCGTAAAAACGGTAAATACATTTACCAAGTAGTTGACAGCAACGGGAATGTAAAAGCAGAAAGAATATCTAACAAAGATTATGTAGCATGTACAAGTGGTGGCACTTATTTTTTCGGGCGTGTTGACTTGATAGGCAAGGGTGAGCACGGCTATATGATTAGAAACACAAATTGCGACAGATTGCGTGAAAGCATAACAAATATCGCATATTTAATTAAGTAATGATAAAAAATAGAGCAGGGCAGGAAACTGCCCTAATTATTCAAAACAATTGGAGCATAATATGAAAGACAAACAAGGCAACAGAATCATGAATGAAATGGCACACATCAAAGGACAAATGTCAAAGATTGGGAAACTGATGAATTCCTTTGTGCCTGATTCTCATGACTATGTCAAATCATTTGATGAATGGCTTGACTCAACAAGAGACGGCGTGCAATATCATGGCAGATGGATTAAGGCATCCATAGCAATCAAATATGCAATGCCTGATGTTTACGAAATGGATTTGGAAAAATACACAAATGAGAAATTCATGCAAGACAAATTGACATCACCATCTTATTCAGATTTGGTTGATGATTGGTTGAACCTGATGGAAGAATACAAGGCACTTAAATCACAAACGGAAAATGAACATGCATAACGAATACGAATCACCTGCACAATTGAAAGAGGACAGGGACTATTGGAAACATCGATTCATTGAATATAGAAAAGATGTTGAATTCTTTGTCACAATCACACTTGCAATTGTATTGACAATATGTGTTGAACTCATTATCAAAAATATATCAAAGGCACCCTATTGAAAACAAAACAATGGATGACAACGGCAGAGGCAGCGGAAATATTTGGAGTCACACAAAGATACATTCAGTTTCTTTGTTGTGGCAGGAAAAGGCAAAAGGGAAAAAGGACATGGTATGTTGAACCTAAATTGAAACATATCAAATATCAAATGTCAGTCAAGAATAAACAAATGATGTTGATTGACATGAATGAAGTTAAAGCACTATTCACAAAGGAGCATGAAAATGCAAATCACTAAAAAAGACGAATCATTGAAACTTGAATCATTTACCATCACAATCTATGGTGAAGCAGGAGCAGGCAAAACAACACTTGGCAATACGGCAAAGAATGCAATTACCTTTGATTTTGATGAAGGGCACCAAAGATCAAAACTTTCTTCTGATGTTTTTGAGCGTGTATCTTACAAAGAAATTGCAACAGAATCAAAGTTGCGTGCATTGCTCACCGGATATGATACAATAGTAATTGATACGGCAGGCGCAATGATTGATTCAATCAAGGACTATTTGATTGAAAAGAAACCACAATTGGCAACACAGAAATTGCAAATGTATGGTGAAATCAAATCTGAATTTACAACATTCCATAAATTTATCCGGTCACTTGGAATCAATATTGTTTTCATCATGCATGTCAAAGAAACATTTGAAGGTGAAATCAGAAGATTGAAACCATTGGCAGAAGGTTCATCATACGATCAAATAATTGCCAAGTCTGATATGATTGGATATTTGCACAAAGATTCAGCAGGCAACACAATTATTGATTTCAATGCATATGATTGGAAGGTTGGTAAAAACAGTGCAGAACTTACACCATATGCAATTCCACACTATTCAGAAATGGGAATGCTATTGCAACAAATCATTGATGATACAAAAGAGGCATTCAATCAGAACAGAATATCACAGGCACAGGCAATTGACACAATCAAAGCAACAATCAGAGAGGCACACAATTTGCAATCAGTGGATGAATTCAATACATTCTTTGAAGCATTGCAGGCAAAAGGACTTGGCAAAGGTGAAAAGACCCAAATTTGGAATGCTCTCTTGAATCATGCAATCAATACCGGATTGGAATTCGACACAAAAGAAAAAGCATTCAAAGGAATTGCAGCATGATAAAGGTATCAACCACACAGATTGATTCTTATTGGAAATATGTCAATGGCATATTGACAGAAGATCAAATCATGGACACATTGTTAAGGCGTGGCGCATCAAATTTGAAAATGGAATTGGGCAGTATGTTTCATTCATTGATTGAATTGCAGGATGCTGAATGTCCTGCAATCTTCAATCAGGAACAAATCAATCATGCAAGGTCATTTTTCAAAGATGGAATGCATGAAGTCAAGACAAGACAAGTTTTCGCATCATGTATTGGCAATATTGCAATCACAGGTGTTGCAGATTATTTGGTTGGAACCAAAGTGATGGAAGCAAAAACAACATGGGGTCAATTCAGCATTGATAGATATTTGGATTCTTTGCAATGGCAAATCTATTGCAGGCTATTTGATGCAAGTCAAATTGAATATGTTGTATTTGAATTTCCATCACTATCAACAAAATTCAAAACTATTCAGGACATCAATACTGAATTGCAATACAAGAATATCTACAAATTCACAATGCACAATACAGCCATTGACAAACCAAAGATTGATTCAATTATCAATAATTTATGTACATTCATTAGAGCAAAAGGTATTGAAAGTGAAATGCAATTGGACTCGAATGAAATAATTTTAGAAACATTTTAGGAAGCAAAACAATGAGATGGTTTATCAACAGCACAAAAGAAACAGCAGGAATTCCAAAGGCAGATGCAGTCCAAAGTCAAATTGACACAATGGTCAATGAAATAAATCATATCAATGATATGGTTCATGATATCAAGAATTCTGCAATAACCAGAAGCAATACAATTCATGATGCATTGCAAAACAAAGGAATTCAAATCAACAACATTTTGAAGCATCAAGGCATTCAGGATGAAAGAATTGATGAAATTGAAAAAGGTATGGATAAATTCAAAGAACTTTTGAGAGCAGCATTCAATACAATTACTGATTTAGATAATAAAGTCAAGGCATTTGAAAATCAAAACATGCCACAACAGTCAATTTCTGAAGTTAAGGCAAAAGAATCACAAATCAGGATTCCAAAATTCAGAAGAATGAAAAACACTTATTCAGATACAAGGTATGCAGCATCATATGCTATTGCACATGGATATACAAAAGCAGGATTCAATCAAGTGCAAATTGCAGGCAAATTGAATGCACTTGGACATCGAACACCAAAGGGAATGGAATTCACTGAGAGACATGTGACAGATTTGATGTGTAATCTTTTTCAAAAAGCACGATTTATGGAAGGCAAAGAGAAAAAGGCAAAACTTTGACATATCGATTCTAAGCAACGAAAAAGGGCGTGGATGATAATTCATATATGTTCACGCCCTTTCATTCAATGGTGAGCATTTAAGACGGCAAAAACGACTATTCACAATCAATCGGAGATATCAAAAATGGACAAAACAAATAAAATGATGCATTTCCTGATTCTTTTGGAATCAATTGACCTTCATTTGGCTGATATCAGCAATACGATGCGAATGATGCAAAATGATGATGCTGAAAAAGAAAAAAGAAGCAAAAAAGAAAAAGATAAATTATATGAACTTTTGGGGGGGATTATAGGGGGGGAGATAAGAGGGGAGTGTGAGGGGAGAAAAGAGGGGGGGAAAAAAGGGGGGGTATTTTGTGAATCATCATCAGAGCAAAAGCCAAAAGAAAATGGCAATGCTTTGAAGGATTATTCAGAAGGCACAAAGAATTCAGTCAATAAATTCAATGATTTGATAAAAAAGCATTTGACAATTCAGGAATGTATGTATATTGAGTCAAGGCAACAATTGATTCATGCTTATCGTGCTTATGAGAAATTGAACAAACTTGGATTTGATGATGGTGCAATTCAACAGGCATTGCACAATGCATTCAATGATGGTTTTTGGCATAAGCACATCAGGCATTTCAAGGCACTTGCAAACACATCAAAGAATGGCAGTCTTGTCATTGTCAATTTACTCAAAATCAATGCAGGCAATACGAAAGTGACAGCGCCTGTCATGGCACAATACAGAGGATGATGGCACTATGGAAAACATGACAGTGATTGGTTCAATCACGAGCATTGCAGATGGCAAAAGACATCATGGAAGCATGGCAGAAGCATTGAAAAAGGAGCGTGAAAAATTGTTCAAAAGGTCAATGCCGACAAAAGCACAAAGGCGTGCAAATGTGGTGATTGAAGAAACACCAACAGCATCCTATTTTTCAGAATCGGCAGAGAGATTCAGGAACAGATACAAGCATTCACACAAAACACCACATGATATCAAATTGATGTTGATTTTTTTGGCACAGCAATTTGAAGTAGATGTTGTGGATGTCTTAGGTGCATCACGAAAAATACCGTTGCCAATGGTACGCAAATACTTTGCATTCTTTTCATACTATTATTTCATGAAAACACATGAACAGATTGCACCAATAATCAACAGAGAGCGAAGCACAATTACCACATCAATACAGGATGCCATTGATGATTTGGAATGCTATGCAAGATCAAGAGACATTGCAAATAAAGTTGATAAATTTTTACATGAAATAAGCAACAGGAGAAAACATGAGGTTTGATATTTTGAAACAAGACACAGTATATTTTGCGGACCATTTTCCTGCATCAAATTATGATGGATTGTCTGTGAATTCAGCAGTGAGAAGTCCTGAAGATTTGGATGTATTTTTGGACAGGATTTGGGAAAAGAATTCAGGATTCCGTGGCAATTTTTGGGAAGCACTTGCATGGATACGCTCGGAAGATTTCATTGAATATGAAGGATTCAAAGCGTTTCCAAGAAATGAACATGACACAGAATACACCTATGATTCAATCAGATTTCAGGATTGGGTATTGGATGAACATGAAAGGTTTTGCATTCTTCGACATGCATCGGCAATTTACAATTTGCCAATTAGGATTGTTGAAAAGATAAGCATGTTTTCAATTGACAAAGATAGACAAGCACAATATGTCATCAAGTACATTCATGATTATGTGACAAAGGAGCAAAAGGCATGAATAAACTATCAGCAATTGTGATTTCAACAATCAAAGGCAAACGCCTGCCTGTCATGATGAAAAGCATTGAACAGTATATTCCACCTGATGTTGAAATATACATTGCTCACAATGGTCTTGCCGTGTTGGATTATCATTCAAGAATTCACAAAATGCACCTTGTCAAATCGGATGCAACAAACTTTGGCGATGCTTACAATTTCATTTGCAAAAGGGCATTTGAAAAGCATGAATCAATCATTGTATGCAATGATGATATTGTGTTTCATCCCGATACATACACAATCCTGAATCATGAATATTCATATTTGCATGATGGCATTGGAAATGCTCTTGGATGGGTAGCGTGTCGAAATGATTTTTCAGCAGGAATTCAAAACATAAGATGGCAGGCAAATGGAATCATGGAAGGGTTAAAATTTGCACATGAAAAGACAGCAGTTGAAACAGATATCATTGCTCCAATTTGCGCTGCAATCCATCGTGATTCATGGATTGATTTTTTGCCTATCAATTGGTACTCTGATGATATTCAATGCATGATGATGCAAGAAAAAGGAATGCACAATATTGTATCAACAGCGTATGTCCATCATGTTGGAAGTCAATCAATGCAAAGCCCTGAAATAGAGATTGCAAATTCACTAAATTACATCAAAGAAAATCATCCATCATATTACAGGAAATTAGAACAATGTCATTTGTGATTGAATTGATATATTGGACAATGTTGACAGCACTTGCAATTCTTGGATCAGGTGCAATCATTACGGCAACATTGCTATTTTTGGAATACATATTTGAAAAAGGAAAACGAAAATGAATCTGTTTATTGATTATGGAATCAAAGGCATTGATTTGCGAGCGGGTGGACAGCAAAGGACATTGTGTCCTGAATGTTCACACAGCAGGCAAAACCACCCAAATGAAAAATGTCTCTCTGTGAATGTTGATGATAAAACATGGCTTTGCCATCATTGTGCATGGTCAGGTGGAATCAAAGAAAAAGATGCAAGAAAAACATGGCAGGATGCACCAAAACCACAGGCAGTAAGATTCCACAATGATACAAAATCAGATGCGATGGTTGAATATTTCAAGTCGCGAGGCATCACAAAAGATGTGTTGGAATCAGAAAAGATAGTCACAGTAAGTGCATACGGCAAAGAATGGATTGCATTTCCCTATCAAATTGAAAGTGAAATTGTCAATGTCAAATACCGTGGATTGAGTCAAAAGGAATTCAGGCAATCAAAAGATGGGTACAAATGTTTTTATCGCTTAGATGCCATCAGAGATGCCAAATATGCCATAATATGTGAAGGTGAAATTGATGCATTGTCATTTGTGCAGGCAGGCATCACTAATGTTGTATCGGTTCCTGAAGGTGGTATCAATCCTGATGCAAAAAATGTGACTCAAAAAATGAGTTATGTTGATAATTGCATTGATTATTTTGATGGCATCAATGAAATTTATATTGCAGTTGACAATGATGCAGTTGGCAGAAGATTATGCGAAGAATTAGCACGGCGTTTTGGAAAAGACAGATGCAGAATTGTCCGTTTTCCTGATGGATGCAAAGATGCAAATGATGTCCTGAAATTGCCTGATGGGAATGTTGAATTGATTGGATGCATTGCAAAGGCAGAAGCATACCCAATTGAAGGTGTGAAATTGGCAACAGATTTCATTCACAGCATGAATGACATTTATGAACATGGATTCCAAGATGGTGCAACAACAGGAATCTTCCCGCGCTTTGATAATCATTTCACATGGCACACAGGACAATTGACAGTAGTGACAGGCGTTCCATCATTCGGTAAGTCAAATTTCATTGACCATATTACAATTGCATTGGCTCAAAATGCAGGATGGAAAACAGCAGTATTTTCACCTGAAAATCCATCACCTGAAATTTGGCTTATTCGCCTTTGTGAGATATTCACAAAACAATCATTTGAGAATGGCACACACAACAGGATGTCAAAAGAAACAATGCAAAAGGCAATGGAATGGATTGCAAAAAATGTTTTTTATATCATGCCTGATTCAGAAACATTTGCACTTGATGATGTTTTGGCAACGGCTAGATTGCTCTTGCGTAGATTTGGAATCAATTTGCTTGTCATTGACCCTTGGAATAATTTAGAAATGCAAATGCAAAAAGGTGAAACAGAAAATTTGTATGTTGGAAGAATGCTTGCTAAAATGAGAATGTTTGCAATGAAGACAGGCATACATATTGTCCTGATTGCACATCCAAAAAAGATGCAATCATTGGATCACTTTGGAAACTTTGAAATTCCAACACCATATTCAATTTCAGGTTCATCAAATTTTTACAATATTCCACACAACATCATGATTGTTCACAGAGACTTTGAACCCGATGGCAAATCACTTGCAAGAATCATGGTTGCAAAAGTCAAGAATAAGTACATTGGCAAAGTAAACAAACAAGGCATTCCATTTGAATATGACACATTCACACAATCATATTCAGAAGTCAAATCATTTGAGGGAGTTCAATGGTAGGAAGACAGAAAGAAAAATCAAATGCAATTCTTTTCATGGCATTATGCAAATCATTCAAGATTCCATCACCACAGCAGGAATTCAAATTCATGGACAAACGAAAATTCAGATTTGACTTTGCATGGATTGATGAAAAACTTGCAGTTGAAATTGAAGGCGGTGTTTGGATTCAAGGAAGGCATACAAGAGGCAGCGGGTATGTCAAGGATATGGAAAAATACAATTTAGCAGCAGAAGCAGGATGGCGTGTATTAAGATTCACACCACAGCAAATCAAAAAAGAAGAAACATACAAAATCATTCAAAATTGTTTGGGAGCATGATGCAAGGAAAATTCACAAAAAATACAAAATACTATTCAGGCATAGTCTATGAATGGAATTTGCCAACAGGTCACACATGCCCTTTTGCAGATGAATGTTTGGTGAAAGTAGATAGGGAAACAGGAAAATTTGAAAACAAGTCAAATGCATACAGATGTTATGCAGCATCAGCAGAGAGATTCCCAAGCGCTCGAAATGCAAGATGGAACAATTTTGATCTTGTCAAATCAGGACAAAAACCAATATTGCCAAAAGGTGCAAAGGCAATCAGAATTCATGCATCGGGTGATTTCTTCAATCAATCATATTTTGATTTGTGGATTGATATTGCAAATGAAAATCCTGATGTTGAATTTTGGGCATATACAAAATCACTGAAATATTGGGTGCAAAGATTAGGAATAATTCCAAGCAATTTAGAATTGACAGCATCGTATGGTGGCAGGAATGATGAATTGATTGCACAGCATGATTTGAAATTTGTCAAAATATACAAAAGCAAAAATGATGTTTTTGATGGCATCCCTATTGACACAAATGATGATTGTGCACGAAACAAAATAATTCGAGAATTTGCATTGATTGATAACTACACAAAGGAATGAATATGAACATTGCACAATTGACAAAACTACCAAAAAGGGTATTGGATGAATTGCCATCAATCATTAAGAATTATCAAATTGACACACCATTACGGATGTCACATTTTCTCTCACAATGCCATCATGAATCAGGTGGATTCAAAAGCACAACGGAAAACATGAAATATTCAGCAGCAAGATTATTGCAAGTTTTTCCAAGGCATTTCAAATCACTTGATGATACAAAAGGTTATGCAATGCACCCTGAAAGAATTGGCAATAAGGTGTATGCAAATAGACTTGGCAATGGTGATGAATCAAGTGGTGATGGATTCAGATACAGAGGCAGAGGATATATTCAATGCACAGGGAAAAATAAGTATATCATTCTTGACAATTATTTGGATGAAGATATTGTTGACAACCCTGATTTGATTGCAACAAAATATCCACTTTATTCAGCAGGATGGTATTGGCACTCAGTAGATTTGAATTCCATTGCAGACAAAGGTGCAACATTTGATGTCTGTGAAAAGGTCACAAAAAAAGTCAATGGTGGAAAACTTGGTTTGCAAGCACGGTACAAAATGTTGGTATATTACTATCAGTTGTTGAACATACAATGAGGATGATGAATGGAAAACAAACCAAAATGGATTGATGCATTGCTTGGCATGGCTTTGATATCAGTTTGCATTGCAGTGATTATTCATGCCATCAAAGAAGTTTTATTTTTAGTTGAATATTTCAGGACTTATTGAAAATGTCGTTATCATTAGAGTTGAACGGAACATTGCATGAATTATCAGGCACACAGCAAATATCAGACAAATTTTCAAAGCGTGATTTCATTCTTGAAATTCCAAATGGAAACTATTTGCAATACATCAAATGTGAAGCAACAGGACAAACATGTGCAAAATTAGATGGTGCAAGAATTGGCAGTCAAGTCTTTGCAAAATGTGATTTGCGAGGCAGAGTATATCAGAAGAAAGATGGCACAAAAGGACAGATGAATACAGTAGTGGCGTGGGATATTCGATATGAACAGGCAGAGTTCCGTGATAACAGCATACAGCACCTCACAGCACCATTTTAAGATCAATTTGCACATGGCAAAGAATCAAGATTCTTCATGGCTTCCCGAAATGAATGCCATCATCAAGTCAGGTGGCGTACATGATTGCTATTTCAAAGCCGTTTTGAAAAAGCAGGGTGATGGCAAATTCA
>Ga0315901_10003543_pt1 | contig 20230 bp, 16 predicted proteins | sample LakEriMetagenome_10_FD_203761 | JGI IMG/M metagenome (GOLD analysis project Ga0315901, IMG submission 203761) | Freshwater fungal communities from buoy surface, Lake Erie, Ohio, United States - Buoy 2 MA116 | ecosystem: Environmental > Aquatic > Freshwater > Lake | place: USA: Lake Erie, Ohio... | reverse complement strand
CTCGCCAAGGTGCGGACCCGCCAGCTGCTGCTCGCGAAGGTGGTGGGCATCGGCCTGGTCGGGTTGCTGCAGCTGATCGCCCTGGTGGTGGTCGGGCTCGTCGCGTTCCAGCTGTCCGGCAGATTCGAGATACCACCCGGCACGTGGCCGTCGGCGTTCATGCTGCTGGGCTGGTTCCTGGTGGGCTTCGCGATGTACGCGTCGCTGTTCGCCGTGGTCGGCGCCCTCGCCGCCCGCGCCGAGGACCTGCAGAACTCCGCGGGCCCGATCTCCCTGGTGGTCGCCGCGTCGTTCATCGGGGCGGTGTCGGCGAGCAGCGATCCGTCGGGCACGCTGGCGCAGGTGCTGTCGTTCGTGCCGACCACGGGTCCGATGGTGATGCCGATCCGGGTGGCGGCGGAGGAGGCGGCGGCCTGGGAGATCGCGGCGTCGTTGGCGATCACCCTGGCGTCGGTGGCGTTGATCATGCGGCTCGCCGACGTGGTGTACCGGCGTGCGGCGCTGCACACCAGCAGCCGGATCGGCCTCCGCCAGGTGCTGCGCCGCGCCGCCTGAACCGGCCCGAACCGGCCGGAACGGGAGTGGCGTGGCGGGGGAGTGGTGGTAGATTCATCCACCGCTGCACGGGCGTGTAGCTCAGTTGGTTAGAGCGCCACCATGACACGGTGGAGGTCTCGGGTTCGAATCCCGCCACGCCCACCACGCACCGGCCCTGATCGTTCACCGATCGGGGCCGTCGCCGTTTTCCGGGTGATGTCGCCGGTGACCGCCGTCGCCGTTCTCGCCCGTTGGTGGACGTCGCACATCATCGGGCATCTCGTGCAGTTGGGCTGGTCGTTGCGCACTGTTCGCTTGACGCCGGAACGGGACTCATTCGACCATGCCTCGGTGATTCTCGATCGTCGGCGTTGGCGCTCTCTGGTGGGTGCCTCGGCGATCGCGTCGGTGTGCGTCGTGCCCGGTTCGCTCGATGCTCCGTTGCCGGTGGCCGCCGAGGCGTCGGGGTGCCCGTCGTGGTCCGCACCGCCTGTCGGGGGCTGGTCCGGTGACGGCTCGATGTCAGGGTCCCCCGGTCCTGTGCTGTCTGGGGCGCCGGGGTACGGACCGGGCGTGGTCGACTCGGCGTTCGTGGTCGCGGGTTCCGTGATGTCCTCGGCAGCGGTCACGACGATCACGGACGCGGTGTCCGTGATGGCCTGGGTGAAGCCGAGGTCGTTGCAGCGGGTACAGACGGTGGTGGCGCGCTCGACCGGTCCGGGCTTCTCCAGTGCGTCGGACGTCTCGCACGGTTACGCGTTGCGGATCGGGTTCCCGTGGGGCGTGGAGTGGGAGGTCGACGACCCTTCCTCACTGGTTCCCGAGGTCGTTCGGGCACAGGTGTTCGAGTCGTTGGACGACGGCAGTTGGCACCACCTCGCCGCGTCGTGGGAGCCAGGGCTGATGGTGGTCTACCTCGACGGGGTGGAGGTCGCGCGTCACGTGTCTCGAAGTGCAGCGATCAATGCTGCTGGATCGACGCCGTTCACGATCGGCGGCGAGCACCTCTCGCCCTTCGACTTCGAGGGTTCGATCGACGAGGTGATGTTGTTCGACCGCGCGATCACTACGTCGGAGGTCGCTGCGTGCGTGCCTCCACCCCCGATCATCTCGACGCACGCAGGGAACGGCATCTTCGGATTCTCGGGCGACGGCGGTGCCGCCGTCGACGCCGAGTTCGGTGGGGTCGCACATGTGGCGGCCGACCGCCACGGAAACGTCTACATCGCGGACGTTCCGAACTCCAGGATCCGAAAGGTGTCTCCGGGCGGGATCGTCACCACGGTCGCTGGCACCGGCACGCCAGGCTTCTCGGGCGACGGCGGACCAGCCACGAACGCGCAACTCGACGCACCCGCAGGCATGGCCATCGACGCGTCGGGGAACCTCTTCATCGCCGACGCCGGCAACTCCCGGATCCGAATGGTGTCGCCGACCGGGATCATCAGCACCGTGGCCGGCACCGGCGTCCGCGGATCGTCCGGTGATGGCGGACCCGCGTCCGAGGCGCAGTTCCTCTCTCCGACGGGCCTGGCGATCGACACCTCGGGCAACCTGTACGTCGCCGACGCCCACGCCGACCGGGTTCGCAGAGTTGCGGCCGACGGCACGATCGCGACGCTCGCCGGAATCGGGACCCCGGGCTTCTCCGGCGACGGCGGCCCTGCGACCGCAGCCCGACTGAGATTCCCGTACGGAGTGGCCGTCGACGAAGCCGGCAACATCTACATCGCTGACACGGACAACTACCGCGTGCGAATGGTGTCACGATCGGGAGTCATCTCCACGATCGCTGGTGGCGGACCGGGTTGTGAACTGCTCCCCGGCGGGGTCTTCAACGCCAACGCCCGCTGCCCGGCGGTCAATGCGTACCTCCGTCCGAACAGCGTGGCAGTGGACGACCGTGGCTACCTCTACATCAACGACCTGGCTCCAGGGCACAACCAGGTACGAAGAGTGTCGCCGTTCGGGACGATCTCGGCGTTCGCAGGGAGCGGCTTCGGCTTCGCCGGCGACGGAGGTCCAGCGCTCGAGGCTCGGCTCAGCTTCCCTTCCTCCGTCGCGGTGGACGGCGCTGGCAACGTGTTCATCGGCGACAACGGAAACCTCCGCGTGAGGAAGGTTGCGGCTCAGCCGTAGCGGCGGCGCGGGTCGTCGGTGCACGCGCGGGCGGGTGCACGGTGCCGGTGACGGGGCGGTCGCGACCGCCGTGCGTGGAGGCGTTCAGGCGGGGGGCGTGCGGATGACGGACGACTGACTGGCCGTGCCGAGCAGGGTGCCGTCCTCGGCCCACAGGTGCGCCCGGCCGTAGCCGAAGCCGTCCTGGATGGCGTGCACCTGCACGTCGGCCAGCACCCACTCGGTGTCCACCAGCTCGGCGGTGCGGATGGTGTTGTCGAGGCTGTTGCCGGTGATCGGCACGCCGCTCACGTTCGCGAACGCGCTCGGCACCACGTCGCCCACCATCGCGAGGTCGGCGGCGTCGGGCACCTTGCGCCCGCCGGGGATGCGCAGCCAGAACGCCGCCCGCCCGGTCGGGTCGCGGTGGGTGCGGCCCTTGATCAGCTGGCGTCGCGACACGCCGTGCACGATCCGCAGGTCGAGCGCCTCGTGCACCGTGCCCAGCACGGCCGCGGGCAGCTGGGGGCGGGTGTCCTGCCACGGTGTGACGTCGGGCATGCGCGCCCAGGTGCCGGCGACCGGCAGGTCCTTGCGGCCGAGCGTGGCGAGCGCGACGAGGATCTCGGCGCCGTCGACGGTGACGATGCAGCGGGCCTGGGTGGTGTTGCGGCCCTGCGCCGAGATCGTGACGTCGAGCGCGAGCGTGCCGGGCATGCGGGCGTGGGCGACGTACTGCGCCGTGGCCCACACCACCGGTCGCCCGGTGCTCAGCTCCATCGCCGCGATCGCCGCGGCCAGCCCGGCGCCGCCGTACAGGAAGCCGCCCGCCGTCATCACGTGCGGCGCGAGCGGCAGCTCCCAGCGCAGGGGGTCGTCGGTGGGGAGGAGCCCGAGATAGGCCTTGGTGCCCGCCAGTCCGTCCATCGCCGGTCAGTCCAGCAGACGGGTGCCGGCGGACCGCAGTTCGGTGCGGCCGTTGCCGGTCGTCGGCGTCGGTCAGTGTCGCTCGGCGTCGCTCGGCGTCGCTCAGCCCGGTGGGTTGTCGGCCACCACGACGTCCACGTCGAGCGTGCGGCCGGACTCGAACCGGAGCGTCGCCACGTACCGTTCGTCGGTCTGCAGCGGTTCGGCGAGGTCGATGAGCATCACGTGGTTGCCGCCGGGCGAGAACGTCAGGCTGCCGTCGGCGGCGATCTCGAACGAGGTCACCTGGCCCATCGACACCACCTCGCCGCCGCCACCACCGTGGTGGCCCCCGGCGCCGCCGTGCTCGATCGTCGTCTCGTGGAGCTCGACGGCCGCGGCGACCTGCTCGGGGACGTCGACCGCGACGAGCGCGTCGTCGGTGTCCGACGTGATCGTGAGATACAGCACCCCGTTCGTCGCGCCCGAGGGTGTCGGGCGCGACCACGCGCCCGACGCACCGAAGACGGCCGGCTCGTCACCGCCGCACGCCATCAGCGCGGTCGGGGAGAGCAGGACGACGACGGTTGCCGCGAGACGTCGGTTCACGGCTGCCCGAACGCGACGCGCAGTGGCCGCACCTTGCGGATCACGAAGCGGTCGAACGCGAGGACGGCCAGTGCCGTCACGCCCCACTGCGGGAACACCAGAGCCATGCCGGCGGCCATCACCGTGAGGCGCTTCGACAGCCGCACGTCGACCGGTCGGCGGGGGAGGCCGGTGCTGCCGGGGCGACGGCGCTTCCAGAACATCACGAACGCGCTGATCACCGACCAGATCGACAGCACGCACAGCAGCGTCATGAAGATGCGCGACACGATGCCGAGCTGGGTGCCCATGTGCGTGCTCACCAGGTAGTCCATGCCGCGGTAGATGGCGCCGTAGCCGTACACGCTCTGCTCAGCGAGGGTCTCGCCGGTGAACTGGTCGACGAAGACGTCGCGCGCGTCGCCCGTGTGGCGCGGCCACGAGTTGTACAGCGTGAACGAGCCGTACACGGTGTTGCCCGCCTCGTCGGTCTCGTTCGAGGGGAACGCGATCGTGTAGCCGGGCTTCATGCCCTCCTGCTCGGCGATCTTCGCGATCGCGTCGAGCGACAGGGGGGCGGCGGCCGTGCCGTCGGTCGGCGGCGCGTAGCTCGCCGGGATCGGGAAGTCGCCGGTGGCCCACGGGATCTGGTTGCCGAACCGGTCGAGGTCGCCGCGGACCTGGGAGGTGCTGGCAGGCTGATCGACCGGTTCGCCCGGGGTGAGCTCCTCCGCGAGCGCGTTGAAGTTCGGCCCCCAGTACGTGGCCCACCCCATGCCGGACACGATCGTGATCACCATGACCACGAGCATCAGCACGCCGGCCACGCCGTGCAGGTCGCGCCAGCGGGCGCGGCCGGTCACGCCGCGCCGGATCGTGAACAGGCGTCGGGCGCCCTTGCTGCCGGTGCTCTGCGAGCTCCGCCGGGGCCACCAGAGGTACAGCCCGGAGAAGACGAGGACCAGCGTCCACACGCCGAGGATCTCGAGGACGAGGTCGCCGAGCACGTAGTCGCGCATCACCGGCCCCTCGTCCCAGAGCGCTCCGACGGAGGGGAGGCTGATCGTCACGGTCTCGTTGTTCAGGAACCCGTGCAGCCGGTTCGAGAGCCCGATGATGCCGCTCCCGGGCTTCACCTCGCCGGTGATCTCTCCCGTGTACGGGTTCACGAACACGTGCATCCCGCTCACGCTGCCGTCGTCGACGAACACCCGGGACGGGCGGTCGTCGTCGCTCGGCGGCATGACGTCGAAGGCCGTGGCGTCGGGGTACGCGGCCTCCACGATCGCCACCTGCTCGTCGAGCGAGATCATCTCGCCGGCCGGCGAGACCGTCCGGATGTCGCCCTGGGTGAGGTCCTGGATCGGTTGGGTGTACAGGATCACCAGGCCGGTGAGCGCCATCAGCAGGATGAACGGCATGGAGAACATGCCCGCGTAGAAGTGGATGCGCCAGATCGACCGCCAGCGGCGGCTGCCGTCCGCATCGGTGAGCGTGGAGGTGGCGCCGCCCTGGCCGCCCTCGCCTCCGTCGCCGTGCGCGTAGGTGAGCGCTGTCATTCGGGTGTGTCCTTCGGGTCGATGTCCCCATGTGTCAGCGCACCGGGGGACCGGCCTGGAGCGCCGGTCGAGGGTGCAGGTCGTCGCAGGGGTCGGATCGGTTCCCGGCCGGGTCGTTCGACCCGTACCGCTCGGGACCATCGGCGTGATCGGCCCTCACGCGGTGGGTGGTACGGTCCCGCTCGCGGACGGACAACGACGCCCGACCGCCGTCAGGTCAGTGGCCCTGCACCACATCGGTGAGCCGGACCTCGGTCCACCGGACATCGGTCAGCCACGTGAACTCGGCCTCCCGGGGTCGTGCAGGACGACATGACGACACATCTGACGTCAGTTCGGCTTCGGAGGGGGAGCACGATCATGACCGACATCGTGGAGCGGGACGCGGCCTCGGCCGGTCCCGAGCAGATCGACCACGTCGTCATCCGGTTCGCCGGTGACTCGGGCGATGGCATGCAGCTCACGGGCGACCGGTTCACGTCGGCGAGTGCCGTGTTCGGCAACGACCTGTCGACGTTGCCCGAGTTCCCCGCCGAGATCCGTGCACCGGCCGGCAGCGTCAACGGCGTCTCCAGCTTCCAGGTGCAGATCAGCGACCACGACATCACCACCCCGGGTGACGCGCCGGGAGTGCTGGTGGCGATGAACCCGGCCGCGCTGAAGGCCGACCTCGGCCGGCTCGAACAGGGCGGCACGCTCATCCTCAACATCGACACCTTCGACGAGCGCAACTTCGAGAAGGCCGACTATCGCAGCAACCCGCTCGAGGACGGCACGCTCGACGGGTACAAGGTCATCAAGGTGCCGATGACCACGCTCACGAAGGAGGCGGCGATCCCGCTCGGGGTGAAGCCCCGCGACGCCGACCGCTCGAAGAACTTCTTCGCCCTCGGCCTCATCAGCTTCATGTACTCGCGGCCGATCGAGGCGACGCTCGCCTGGATCGACGAACGCTTCGCGAAGGCCGACCTGGTGCGCAGCTCGAACCGGGCCGCGTTCATGGCCGGGTACCACTACGGCGAGACCACCGAGGAGTTCGGTCACCGGTTCGCGGTCAAGCCCGCGCAGCTCCCGCCGGGCGAGTACACGAACATCAGCGGCAACACGGCGCTGGCGTGGGGTCTCGTGGCCGCGGCCCAGCTGGCGAAGCTGCCGCTCACGCTCGGGTCGTACCCGATCACGCCGGCGAGCGACATCCTCCACGAGCTGTCGAAGCACAAGAACTTCGGCATCCGCACGGTGCAGGCCGAGGACGAGATCGCCGCCGCGGCGCTCGCCGTCGGCGCGGCCTTCGCCGGTCACCTCGGCGTCACCACCACCTCGGGACCGGGGGTCGCGCTCAAGAGCGAGGCCACGTCGCTCGCCGTGTCGCTCGAGCTGCCGTTCCTGCTCGTCGACATCCAGCGAGGCGGACCGTCCACCGGTCTGCCCACCAAGACGGAGGCCGCCGACCTCAACATCGCGCTGTTCGGTCGTCACGGCGAGGCGCCGCTGCCGGTGGTGGCGAGCTACAGCCCCTCGCACTGCTTCTTCGCCGCCATCGAGGCCGCCCGCATCGCGCTGAAGTACCGCACGCCGGTGATCCTGCTGAGCGACGGCTACCTCGCCAACGGCTCCGAGCCGTGGCTCCTGCCGGACGTGTCCACCCTGCCCGACATCTCGGTGTCGTTCGCCACCGAGCACAACCACGTGCGCGACGACGGCACCACCGAGTTCTGGCCGTACCTGCGCGACCCCGAGACCCTCGCCCGGCCGTGGGCGATCCCGGGCACGCCGGGCCTCATGCACCGCGTCGGCGGCATCGAGAAGGAGGACGGCAGCGGCAACATCAACTACTCGCCCGACAACCACGAGCACATGGTGCACCTGCGCGCCGAGAAGGTCGCCCGCATCGCGAACGAGCTCGCGCCGCTGGAGATCCACGGCGACGCCGACGCGGACGTGCTCGTCGTCGGGTGGGGCAGTACGTGGGCCGCGATCCACGACGCCGTCGGACGAACACGACGACGCGGGGCGAAGGTGGCATGGGTGCACCTCGTGCACCTCAACCCGCTGCCGGCCGACCTGGGCGACGTGCTGCGTCGCTACCGCAAGGTGGTGGTGCCCGAGCTGAACATGGGCCAGCTGTGCCGGGTGCTGCGCGCCGAGTACCTGGTGGACGCCCGGTCGGTGAGCAAGGTCCAGGGCCTGCCGTTCACCGCCGTGGAGATCGACGCCGCCATCGCACGAGCCCAGGAGGAGCTGTCGTGACCGATACATCCGTCCGCCTCACCACGAAGAAGGACTGGGCCAGCGACCAGGAGGTGCGCTGGTGCCCCGGCTGCGGCGACTACGGCATCCTGCAGGCCGTCCAGACGCTGATGCCCGAGCTGGGAGTCGCGCCCGAGAACACCGTGTTCGTCAGCGGCATCGGCTGCTCCAGCCGCTTCCCGTACTACATGAACACCTACGGCGTGCACGGCATCCACGGCCGTGCCCCGGCGATCGCGACCGGTGTGGCCGTCGCCCGACCGGATCTCGACGTGTGGGTGATCACCGGCGACGGTGACGCGCTGTCGATCGGTGGCAACCACTTCATCCACGCGCTGCGCCGCAACGTGAACCTCACGATCCTGATGTTCGACAACCGGATCTACGGGCTCACGAAGGGCCAGTACTCGCCGACGTCGGAGATGGGCAAGGTCACCAAGAGCACGCCGTTCGGCAGCATCGATCCGCCGTTCAACCCGCTCGCGGTGGCGCTCGGTGCGGAGGCGAGCTTCGTCGCCCGCACCCACGACCTCGATCGCAAGCACATGATCGAGACCTTCCGCGCCGCGCACGACCACCGGGGTGCGTCGTTCGTCGAGATCTTCCAGAACTGCAACGTGTTCAACGACGGCGCCTTCGACGACATCACCGGTCGCGAGCAGCGACCGGCGATGATGATCGACCTGAAGCACGGCGAGCCGATCCGGTTCGGTCCCGACCGCGAGCGCGGTGTGGTGATGGGTCCCGACGGCCAGCTGCGCATCGTCGAGGTGGCCGAGGTGGGCGACGACGCGATCCTCGTGCACGACGCGCACCGTGCCGACCCGAGCCTCGCGTTCGCGCTGGCCCGGCTCAGCCACGACGACCACTCGCCGACTCCGTTCGGGATCTTCCGCTCGATCGAGCGTCCGGACTACGGCGCCGCAGTGGGTGCCCAGCTGGCCGCCGCGTCCGAGAAGAAGGGCCCGGGCGACCTTGCGTCACTGCTGCGCTCGAACGGCACCTGGCACGTCGGCGCCGCCTGATCGGCGGGTCGTCGGGTCAGCGGGGCGCGTCGCCGAACCGGTACTCGTGGGTGAGCTCGTCGAGCCGCGCCTTCAGCTCGCGGTCGAGCGGGGTGCGCTCGGCGGCGAGCGCGTCGGCGAGCTGCTCGGGGCGTGATGCACCGACGATCGGGCTCGTGATCACCGGGTTCGCCAGCACCCACTGCAGCGCGAGCGTGGCCGTCGACACGCCGGCCTCCGCGGCGAGCGCGGTGATCTGCTCCACCGCGGCGAACGCCCGCTCGTGCCAGTACCGCTCGCGGTAGCGGGCTCCCTGGTCGCCCGACTCGAAGCGGGTGCCGCTCGCGTCGCTCTCGGGGCGGTGCTTGCCCGACAGGAAGCCGCCGGCGAGCGGGTTGTAGGGGATCACCGCGAGCTGCTCCTCGGCGCAGAGCGGGAACATCTCGCGCTCGAACTCCCGGAACAGGAGGTTGTAGCGGGGCTGCACGCTCTCGAAGCGCACGGTGCCGAGCACCTCGGCGCGGCCGGTGGCGCGGGCGAGTTGGTAGGCGAGCACGTTCGAGCAGCCGACGTAGCGCACCTTGCCCTGGCGCACGACGTCGTCCATCACCTGCAGCGTCTCGTCGATCGGCGTGCCCGGGTCCCACGAGTGCACCTGGAACAGGTCGACGTGGTCCGTGCCGAGGCGCCGCAGCGACTCGTCGAGCGAGCGGATCACGTTGTGCCGTGAGTTCCCCGACTCCCACCGCCGGCGGCCGGTGGGGAAGAAGCACTTGGTGGCCACGAGCACGTCGTCGCGGCGGCCCGGAGACGCCGCGAGCCATCGGCCGATGATCTCGTCCGTCGCACCCTGCCGCTCGGGGTAGCCGCTCGGCGGGTACATGTCGGCGGTGTCGAACATGGCGATGCCGCCCTCGAACGCGGCGTCCATGATCGCGATCGCCGTCGGCTCGTCGACCTGGCCCCCGAAGGTCATCGTGCCGAGCGTGAGGCGCGGCACCTGGAGGCCGGTGCGTCCGAAGCGGGTGTACTGCATGGCCGCACGCTACCGATCGGCATCCCGCGCGGCCCTGCCGTGGCACGACCGGGTGGGTGGCCGCACCTACGATCGGGTCGCTCCGGTCGCGGTCGCCCGGATCGTTCCTCACAGCTTCTCATCGAGTTCCTCCCGTGCCGATCCTGCTCGCCCTCACCTCCGCCCTCGTGTACGGGATCGCCGACTACTGCGGTGGTCGGGCGAGTCGCGTCTTCGCGAGCGCGCTGGTGACGTTCGTCGGCCAGGTGGTGAGCCTCACGCTCGTGGTGGGGATCGTGCTCGTCGCGGGCACCCCGGTGCCCGACGGCAGCACCTTCGCCTGGGGCACCTTCGGTGGCGCGGCCGGTGCGCTCGGTCTCGTGAGCCTCTACCACTCGTTCGCCAACGGAGCGATGACGGTGGTGGCGCCGCTCAGCGCCGTCACCGGTGCGATCGTGCCCGTGGCCGTCGGACTCGTCGACGGCGAGCGTCCCGGCGGGATCGCCTACGCCGGGATCGCGCTCGCGCTCGTGGCCGTCGCCCTGATCAGCGGCGCGGTGGGTGAGCGCGACCGGCCCACGCCGCGCCCGATCATGGCGCTCGCGCTGTTCGCCGGGTTGTGCTTCGGCGTGCTGTTCGTCGCCCTCGACCGCACCGACCCCGACTCCGGCCTGTGGCCGCTCGCCGCGGCCCGCATGTCGTCGGTGCCGATCCTGTTCGTGCTGGTGCTCGTGCTGCGGGCACACCCCGGACGTCATCGCGGCCCGCTGCTGCTCGCCGTCCTCACCGGCTTCCTCGACATGGCCGCGAACCTCGCCTACCTCGAGGCCGTCCGCGGCGGGATGCTGTCCGTCGTGGCCGTGGTGAGCTCGCTCTACCCGGCCAGCACCGTGGCGCTCGCGTTCGCGCTCGACCGCGAGCGCGTCGACCGCTGGCAGGGCGTCGGCATGGGCCTCGCTGCGGCCGCCCTCGTCCTCGTCACCCTCGGCCGCGCCTGACGTTCTGGGTGCCAGCGGCGTCGCGTGAGCTGCGTCGGTGAGGTGAGCGTGGCGCCCAGGAGGTGGTGGGTCGGGTTCTGGGTGCCAGTGAGATCGTGTGAGCTGGCGCGGTGAGGTGGGTGTGGCGCCCAGGAGGTGCGGGCGGGTTCTGGGTGCCGGCGGCGTCGCGTGCGCTGGGGCGGTGAGGTGGGTGTGGCGCCCAGGAGGTGGTGGGTCGGGTTCTGGGTGCCAGTGAGATCGTGTGAGCTGGCGCGGTGGGGTGGGTGTGGCGCCCAGGACGTGGGTCAGCTGTCGCTCGGGCCCGTCGTCCGGTCGACGACCACCTGGCTCTCGCGAGCCGCGGCGGCGAAGATCCCCTTGCTCATCAGGCTCGACTCCGTCTTCCGGCGCTGGAGGTAGACCGCGGCCCGGCCGGCGTGGATCGTGGGGTCGTCCGGCGCGGCCCAGCCGGCGAGGTCGGCGAAGTGGCAGGCGAGGCGCAGGTCGCCGTCGCCCATGGCCTGCTCGGCCCGGCGGAGCAGCACGTCGGCGCCACCGGCCAGCTCGGCGATCGCCGATGCGAGGTGGGCGTCGGGCGACGGCTTGAGTCGGGAGGCGGCGCCGTCCCACCAGCCGCCGAACTGGCGCCAGATGCCGCGCACCACGAACTCGGGCTCGTCGTAGAGCGGGCGCAGGTACGGCTTCGCGAGCGTGTCGGCAGGGACCTTCACCGTGTGGATGATCGTGTCGAGCGTCTCGCCCGCGTTCATCATCGCCACCACGTCGGCGACGAGCTGCTCGAGTGCGGTGGCGACGTCGTCGAGCACGCGTGCGATGCGCTCCTTGCCGGCGATCGGCAGCCCGTGGGCGGGCAGCAACAGCTCGGGCTCGCGGGCGATCATCGCCCGCAGCGCGGCGGCCCACTCGATGGGGTAGCGCTGCACCTTCTGCGGGTTGCCGGCGTTGGGGAAGTTCCAGATCAGGAAGTCGCCGGTCATCACCCACTTCTGCTCGGGGAAGAACGACCACAGGTGGTCGTCGGTCTCGCCGCGGGCGTGGTGGAACTCCACCTCGTAGGGGCCGATGTGCATGCGGTCGAACAGGCCGACCTCGCGGTCGGGTCGAAGCGTGCCGGCGGGCAGGAAGCGACGTGCGTTCGGGTTCGGGGTCATGGCGACTCCGCCCTCGCCGTTGCCCACGCCCATCGACAGGTTGAGGTCGCCGGAGATGCCGCCGAACTGGCGGGCGTTGATGAGCAGGTTCCAGTTGCTCGTGAACGTGTAGCGGTCGAACCTCTTGGCGACGTTCTCGTGGCCGATCACGACGGGGTGGTCGGCGGCGAAGAACGTGCTGCCGCCGACGTGGTCGGCGTGGCCGTGCGTGTACACGAGGTGCCGGATCGGGGTGGGACGCCACTGGCGGATGGCGTCGACCACCGCCTGTCCGGTGCGGACGTGCGAGGCGTCGAACGCGATCAGCCCGTCACCGGCGTCGACGACGACGGAGTGGCTGAAGCTCTCCACCATCGCCAGGCCGTCGGCGATCTCGCTGAGCTCGTTGGTGGTGCGGTTCACCGGTTGGTCGGCGTGCCCCGAGTCGATGATGCGAGCGGACAGTTCGAGCAGGTCGGCCATGCGCGAACCGTAGTTCCGTGGTGCCGACCCCCGAGACCCGAGTGCCAGCCGTCCACCCGAGTGCCAGCCGTCCACCCGAGTGTCAGCCGCCCACCCGAGTGTCAGCGGAGCCCCTGGGTGTGCCGGTGGCCCTCGGACCTCACCGGTCAGGCGGCGTCGGCGGGGTTCGCGGCGAGATGGGCGGCGGCGTCGATCGGTGCGGCCTGCGAGTAGCCGATCGGCAGCCGAACCGTGCCGGCGCTGGTGCCGAAGAACACCTGGAACGCGTGGTAGCCGGCGTACAGCTCGGGCACGTCGCGCAGGTTCTCGGCGTAGGCCGTCACCACGGCCACGTAGCCCTCGTTCGGGTTGTACTGGGAGATCGCCGCGGCCATGTCGGCCGGGCCGCCGCTCTGGGCGAGGTACGTGGCGGCACCGATGATCGCATCGCGGGTCACGAGCGGGTCGCCCGTGCAGCACTCCGCCCACGTGGTCGGGAGGAACTGCATCGGCCCCACTGCCCCGGCCGACGACACCCCCTGGATGCGGCCCACCCGGGTCTCCTGCACGTGGATCGCGGCCAGCCAGTACCACGGGATGCCGGTGATCGACTCCGCTTCGCGGTAGTGGCCGAGCAGCACCTCGGGTGACTTGGGTTCGACGATCGTCCACGCGGGCAACTCGGTCGGCGGCTCGCTCGGCGTCTCGCGCGCAGCGTTGCGGGCCTGCAGGAACTGACGTGCCCGGATGATCCGCTCGATCGTCGGCCGGGCCGCCGGATCGAGCGCGGCGAGCACCTCCTCGTCGAGCTCGGGCACGTCGGCGAGCGCGCGGAGGTGCAGCTGCAGCTGCTCGCCGGCGACCGCCACCGCTGCCGCCGGCGACGCCGGATCCGTGATGGTGAGATGCGCGGACGAGAGTGCGGCTGCGAATCCGTCGGCGTCCGTGGGGAGGGCCGCCAGCCGCGCCATCGCTGCCGGAGTCGTGGTGGTGGGTGCTGCGGTGGAGGCAGCAGCGGGCACCGTCACGTCCGAGGTCGTTGCGACCGCAGCAGTGGTCGACGTCGCATCGGCTGCGGCGGAGGTCGACCTGTCGTCACTGCAGCCGGTGAATGCGCACGCAACGACGGTCAGCGCCACGGAGGGGACGGCGATGGATCGGCGCATCACCCGAGTCTCGCGTCCGCCACCCTGCCGGAGACGTGCACCCGGTGCACCGTGAGCGAGCGACGGCCGGACCCCACGGCCGGACCCCACGTCCGGCCCCCGAGGTCACTTGGGGAGGCCGAGGACCCGTTCTCCGAGGATGTTGCGCATCACGTTCGAGGTGCCGCCCATGATCGTGTAGCCGGGCGTGTACAGCAGGCCGTGCACCACGTCGCTCCACAGCGTGGCCTCGGCCCCGAACACGTGCGACACGAACTCCGCCACGCGGGCCTCGTGCTCGGTGCAGAAGCACTTGGTGGCGGCGGAGAAGCCGGCGGGCGCCTGGCGCAGCACCTCGCGGACCACGAGGATCCGGCCGATGCGGTACTGGATCTCCAGCTGCGCGATCTCCTGGCGGATGCGCGGATCGGACAGGTCGGCGCGCGCCTTGGCCATCTCGTACAGCGCCCGGTTGCTCACCAGCCGGTCGATGCCGCCGCGCTCGTGCTCGAGCTGGCGCATCGTCTGCTTGAACGCGTTGCCCTCCACCCCGACGAGGTTCTCCACCGGCACCCGAACGTCGGTGAAGAACACCTCGCAGAAGTGGCGGTTGGTGGTCATGTCCGTGATCGGGCGCACCTCGATGCCCGGCGTGTCCATCGGGACGATGATCTCGCTGATGCCGGCGTGCGGCGGCCCCTCGCTGCTGGTGCGGCAGATGAGGTAGCAGTAGTCGCTCTGCGCGCCGAAGCTCGTCCAGATCTTCTGGCCGTTGATGACCCACTCGTCGCCGTGGCGCTCGGCCGACGTCTTGAGGCTGGCGAGATCGGAGCCGGCGTTGGGCTCGCTCATCCCGATGCACCAGGTGGTCTCGCCGGAGAGGATCCTCGGCAGGAACTCGGCCTGCTGGTCGGGGCGGCCGTAGGTGATGAGCGTGGGCCCCATCTGGCGGTCGCCGAACCACATCGCCGCGATCGGGGCGCCGGCCGCGATCATCTCCTCACCGACGATGAGCCGCTCGATCGCCGGGCGTCCGCCGCCGCCGAACTCGACCGGCCAGGTCATGCCGATCCAGCCGTGGGCGGCCATCTCCTTGGCGAACTCCTTGGAGTAGCCGTTGATCCAGCTGTCGTTGTGGCGGCCGTAGCGGGCCACGGCCTCCTCGGCCACCTTCCGAGCGCGTTCGCGCAGCTCGACCTGCTCGGGAGTCCAGGAGAAGTCCATCGAGCAGATGCTAGGTCGCCGGCCCCGTTGGCAGGGGAGTCCTCCCGGCAGGCCGGCGACGTGACATCGGCCCGAAAGCCGATCGTGTCGATAAATGTGATCGGAATGGTCGGGAATGGGTAGGGTGTCGTCCGTGACCGACGCAGCAGCCCCCTCGTTCGACGCCTCGCAGCTCGATCTCGACGCCCTGAACGCCCTCAACCAAGCGTTCGAGGCGCACGGCGACGCCACGAGGATGATCCGGTGGCTCGTCGACACCATCCCGGTCGACCGCCTGATCGTCGCCTCGGCGATGACCAGCGACACCGTGCTCGTCGACGTCGCCGCCAAGGTGGCCCCCGGCATCGAGGTGCTGTTCCTCGACACCGGCTACCACTTCGGTGAGACGCTCGAGACGGTCGACGCGGTCGAGCGGAAGTACCCGATCAAGCTCGTGGTCACCCCGGCCCCGCCGATCGGCGACGCCCGCTACGAGACCGACCCCGACGGTTGCTGCCACGAGCGCAAGGTGCTGCCGCTCGAGCAGGGCCTCGCCGGACGCCTCGGCTGGATCAGCGGTGTGCGCCGCAGCGACAGCGAGGTGCGGGCCGCCACCCCGTTCGTGCAGATCGACAAGCGCGGCCTGGTGAAGCTCAATCCGCTCGCCGCCTGGACCGACGCCGACCTCGCCACCTACGCCGCGATCCACGAGGTGCCGCTGAACCCGCTGCTCGACCAGGGCTACCCGTCGATCGGGTGCTGGCCCTGCACCCGCAAGCCGAGCGACGGCGAGCACGCCCGCGCCGGCCGCTGGAGCGCCCACGGCAAGACCGAGTGCGGTCTGCACCTCTGATCCCCACACCCGCCGCGACCCCCCATCCGAAGCGCACGAGGAGACGACGATGACCGTGATCGACCAGACCAGCGCCGAGTTCGCAGATCCCGACCGCCTCGGTCTCGACCGTCGCCTCCGTGAGCTCGAGGCGCACGCGATCTTCGTGATCCGCGAGGTCGCCGCCGAGTGCGAGCGTCCGGTGCTGCTGTTCTCCGGCGGCAAGGACAGCGTGGTGATGCTGCACCTCGCGAAGAAGGCGTTCGAGCCGGGCGTCATCCCGTTCCCGGTGATGCACGTCGACACGGGCCACAACTTCCCCGAGGTGATCGAGTTCCGCGACCGCCTGGTGGAGCAGATGGGCGTGCGGCTGGTGGTGGCCAGCGTGCAGGACGCGATCGACGAGGGCCGCGTGTCCGACCCGGGCCCCACCGGGTCGCGCAACCGGTTGCAGACGCAACCACTGCTGCACGAGATCGCCAAGAACAAGTTCGACGCCGCATTCGGTGGCGCCCGCCGCGACGAGGACAAGGCGCGTGCGAAGGAGCGGATCCTCAGCTTCCGCGACATGTTCGGCCAGTGGGACCCGAAGAACCAGCGGCCCGAGTTGTGGCGCTACTACAACCCGCGCATCCGCACCGGCGAGCACCTGCGCGCCTTCCCGCTCAGCGACTGGACCGAGCTCGACATCTGGCGCTACATCGCCGTCGACGACATCGAGCTGCCGGCCATGTACTACGCCCACGAGCGCGAGGTGGTGCAGCGCGACGGGATGCTGCTCGCCACCAGCGCGGTCACCCCGCCGCTGCCCGGCGAGACGCCGTTCGTGGAGACCGTGCGCTACCGCACCGTCGGCGACATGACCTGCACCGGCGCCGTGCGCAGCGACGCCCGCACGCCGCTCGAGGTGCTCACCGAGATCGAGCAGAGCCGCATCACCGAGCGCGGCGCCACGCGTGCCGACGACAAGTTCAGCGAGGCCGCGATGGAGGATCGCAAGCGCGAGGGCTACTTCTGATGGAGCTGCTCCGCTTCGCCACCGCCGGATCCGTCGACGACGGCAAGAGCACCCTCATCGGGCGGCTGCTGCACGACACCAAGGCGCTGTTCGACGACGTGATCGACGCCGTGGCCGCCACCACCGCTCGTCGCGGCGGCGAGGGCCTCGACCTCGCGCTGGTGACCGACGGTCTGCGCGCCGAGCGCGAGCAGGGCATCACCATCGACGTCGCGTACCGCTACTTCTCCACGCCGCTGCGCTCGTTCGTGATCGCCGACACGCCGGGCCACGTGCAGTACACGCGCAACATGGTCACGGGCGCGTCCACGAGCGACGTGGCCGTCATCCTCGTCGACGCCCGCCACGGGCTGCGCGAGCAGTCGCGCCGCCACGCTGCGCTCTCCGCGCTGCTCGGCATCCAGCACCTCGTGCTCGCCGTCAACAAGATGGACCTCGTCGACTGGAGCGAGGCGCGCTTCGAGGAGATCCGCAGCGAGTTCGCCTCCTTCGCCGAGCAGCTGCACGTGCCGATCGTGACCGCGATCCCGCTGTGCGCGCTCGACGGCGGCAACGTGGTCGACCCGTCGCCGCACACGCCGTGGTACCAGGGTCCCACCTTGCTCGAGCACCTCGAGACGCTGGAGATCCCCACGCACGACCACGACGCCCTGCGCCTGCCGGTGCAGGTGGTCATCAAGCCCGCCGTGGGCAGCGGCGCCGGCCCGGCGGGCGAGCGCCGCTGGTACGCCGGGTCGCTCGCCGGCGGCCTGCCGCAGGTGGGCGACGAGATCGTCGTGCTGCCGTCGGGCACGCGCAGCCGCATCACCGCCGTCGAGGGCAACGCGCCGGCCGTGCGCATCCAGCTCGAGCACGAGCTCGACGTGTCGCGAGGCGACGTCATCGCCGACGCCGCCGACGCCCCGCACACCGTGCCGCAGGTGACGGCCCGCGTGGCCTGGATGGGGGAGAAGCCGTTGCGCACCGGCAACCACGTGCTGATCAAGCACGGGACGCGTACGGTGAAGGCCGTGGCCACGATCCTCCACGACCGCCTCGACGTCACCACGCTCGAACGCGAGCACGGGGTGGACGAGCTCGCGCTCAACGAGATCGGCACCGTCACGTTCATCACGGCCCAGTCGCTGCCCGTCGACGACTACGTCACCAACCGCACCACCGGCAGCTTCATCGTGATCGACGAGGTGAGCAACGGCACCGTCGGCGCCGGCATGGTGACGCTCGAGGCGGTGCTGGCGTGAGCGAGCGGGCCGACGTGCGGGTGTGGCTGGTGGGCGCCGGCCCCGGCGACCCCGAGCTGCTCACGCTCAAGGCCGCGCGCCTGATCGGCGAGGCCGACGTCGTCCTGTACGACCGGCTGGTGTCGCCCGAGATCCTGGCGATGGCCCGGCCCGACGCGGACCTGATCGACGTCGGCAAGCGGCCCGGCGGCAGTCACACCCAGGGTGTGCTCAACGAGCTCCTCGTGCTGCACGCCCGCAGCGGTCGTCGTGTGGTGCGCCTGAAGGGCGGCGACCCGTTCCTGTTCGGTCGTGGTGGTGAAGAGGTGGAGGTGCTCGCGCAGCACGGCATCGCGTGCGAGGTGGTGCCGGGCGTCAGCTCGTCGCTCGCCGGTCCCGCCGCCGCCGGCATCCCCGTCACCCACCGGCAGGTGGCCCGCGCCGTCACGATCGTCACCGGCCACGAGGCCACCGACAGCGACCCCGTCGACTGGTCGGCCGTCGGCCGGCTCGGCGGCACGCTCGTGGTGCTGATGGGCGTCGAGCGCCGTGGTGCGATCGTGGAGAAGCTGGTCGAGAGCGGCCTCACCGCCGACACGCCGGCCGCCGTGGTGATGCACGCCACCACGCCGCGTCAGCGGGTGTGGACCGGGCGGCTGGGTGAGCTGCCCGATGCCGACGTCGCCTCGCCGGCCGTCATGGTGATCGGTGCGGTGGCGACCTTCGCCGCCGATGCGGCGGCGCTCGTGGCGGCACATACGCTGCCCCTCGATGGCTGACCCGTCCGACCTCGCCAAGGCACGCCGCATCGACGACGGCTACCCGATCGTCGTGCGCCTCGAGGGGCGCCCGGTGCTGGTGGTGGGCGGCGGTGTGATCGCGCTGCGCAAGACCGAGGGCCTGCTCGCGTCGGGGGCCACGGTGCGGGTGGTGTCGCCGGAGTTCGTGGAGGGCTTCGACTCGCTCGCCGTCGAGCAGGTGCATCGTCGCTACGAGCCGGCCGACCTCGACGGCGCCTGGCTGGTGGTGGCCGCCACCAACGACAAGGTCGTGCAGCAGCAGATCTTCGACGAGTGCGAGGCGCGTGGCGTGTTCTGCAACGCCGTCGACGACCCCGACCGTTGCAGCTTCATCCTCCCGGCGATCGAGCGTCGCGGCCCGGTGATCATGGCCGTCAGCACCCAGGGCCGCAGCCCCACGCTGGCGAAGTACCTGAAGCAGCACCTCGCCGCGGCGATGCCCGACAACCTCGAGGAGCTCGCCGAGCGCCTGGCCGCCGAACGCAAGGCGATCCAGGAGCGTGGCGAGTCCACCGAGGACCGGGAGTGGCCGAACCCCCTGGCCTGACCGGGGTCGGACCAGGGGGTCGGGCTGCGGGTCGGACCCGTCCGTTCAGTCGTCGGTCAGGGGCGGGTTGGCGATGAACACCTCGGCGCCGGTCGGGCCGCCCTCCGGCGTGCCGGTGAGCGGACAGGCGAAGCTCGCATCCTGGTCGGCCGGGATCACGAGCATCGTCTGGACGTCACCGTTGGGCACGACTGCAGCACGAGCGCCCTGGAGCAGGGGCTCCTCGCACGGCTCGAGGCCGTTCGCGATCGACCCGACCGCCACCCAGGTTCCGTCCGACAGCGGGATCCCGTTGGTCGGCGCAGCAGGGGGCAGCTCACCGTCGGGCTCGACGCCCAAGAGGAACGCGCATCCGGAGGCCCCGTCCGATCGTGCGACGCAGACGCCGCTGATCCCACCCTCGCGGTGGGCCGTGACGGTGTGATCGAGGAGCTCGAACGTGGCGACGACGGTGGCGCCAGCGACGAGTTCGTTCGGATCGGGCCGTGCGGCGAGCCACTCCTCCTCGGTCACCGACGTGAGCGAGCGCAGGAGCGCCACGAGTTCGGTGGTGCTCACGGAGCCGATGAAGCTGAACGCCGAGACCTGCAGATCATCGAGGGAGCGGACGACCAGGTTCGGCCGGGAGCCGACAGGTCGGTACAGGTCCTCCTCGCCGGGCACCGGCGTTCCCGTCTCGTCGACGCGAGCGCCGGTGGTGCGGGTGATGCCGATGACCGCGATCGCCCCGGTCTCGTCCGCGAACTGCATCGAGTTCTCGCCGGCGGACACCACGGAGCCGCCGTCGAGCAGGTACTCGGCGGTCTGCACCCAGTCGGAGCCCCCGACGAGGTCGTAGACGAGGTGGATGCCCACTCGGCTCGGGACGAGCTCGCGAACGAGTGATCGCGCGGTCGCT
>Ga0315901_10003542_pt1 | contig 20231 bp, 27 predicted proteins | sample LakEriMetagenome_10_FD_203761 | JGI IMG/M metagenome (GOLD analysis project Ga0315901, IMG submission 203761) | Freshwater fungal communities from buoy surface, Lake Erie, Ohio, United States - Buoy 2 MA116 | ecosystem: Environmental > Aquatic > Freshwater > Lake | place: USA: Lake Erie, Ohio... | reverse complement strand
AGATTTCACGGTCATGTCGTGGTTGTCGAGAATACGAAGTAACTTGATAATCAATATTTACTGGAATAGGCCAATGAATCATCCAGTCATTTGTTTCTGAATTGTAAGGTGTAGGTTCGTCACCTTCTTCTACTGCAGGCATAGTTTCTGGGTCATCCATATAAATAGGCTTAACCATTCCACGCATTGCACGAAGGTTGTCTTCAGAGATGTCAATCATGTCAATGACAATGTATGGATATGACTGGCTACGGATTTCCTGGTCAGGTTGACCAAAGTAAACTTTTACAGAACGAGTTGTGCTACCTTCACTAGCAGCCTTTTGGTCAGTTACTGTCATACCCAAAAGAAGGTTGCGAAGCGCTTCGTCTTCGGAGATAAGAAATGTCATAGTTCACCCACTAACTTATGTAGGGTCTTCATAAAGAAGGCATTGGACTCTTGTGTTCTGTTAGAAGAACGACGAATAGCAGCGGTAGGACGACTGTTTTCAGTCCCGTATTCCAGGTCATTAGCCTCTGAAAGGTGCTTGTCGTGGACATGAACTTGAAACCTTTTGTCCTCATAGACAACGCCCATATTGGCGGAAACGTGGCGAGGCCATCCGCTTGCTTTTGCTTCTTTGCGAAGTTGACCTGTCATATAACGGCTTGTGTGTTTTGCTGCCGCATCAATTGCGCTATGGATATGCTTCATGACTTAACTACCTTGAAGGCAGGTGTAGATAGCATGAATAAACCCCTTTAAAAAGCGCAAGTAGTGGGAACTACACAGACCCGCAGCGGGTTACTGATACTGCTTATAATAGAAGAAAGGCCCCTACTTGAGGGGCCTAACTCTTACTTCTTTTTCTTTTCTTTCTTATCGTCTTTATCAGACTTCTTAATCTTGCTAATAATCTTGGCGTCAATCTTTTTATCTTCAGCCATGGTCTTAGGCTTCTTCTTCTTGCCGTGAGCCTTATCAGCCTTTTCAAACTTTTCTTTCTCGTCCTTGTCAAGGCCTGCCTTCTTTAGCATCTTGGCATCCTTCTTCTTGTCCTTGGACTCTGTGTACTTACCAGACATATATCCCATAGCAGCCATTACTTCTTCTCCTTCTTCTTGTCGGTCTTCTTCTTTGCGTACTTCTTATTAGCAGCGGCTAGGGTCTTCTCACCGTGCTTGTCTTTCGGCTTCATACAGCCGCAAGTTGCACACATTACTTCTTCTTTGCCTTACAAGCCTTGCAGGTACCGCAGGTACATGCCTTCTTTGACTTTGCCTTTGACTTTGGGCCCTTACCAAAACCTGGCTCACCCTTTTTCTTACCGCATCCACATGCTGCACACATATTCGTTCCTATCTGTAGTTGGAGGTTTTCTTTGCAATCTTCTTTGGCTGTTGTACGAACTGCTTGCCCTTCTTATTGCCTTCAGCCTTAGCCTTGTTGGTCGCAGCCTTTTCTGAAGGAGATAAAGCATCCCATGCTTTGTCAGGCAAGTAACGCTTTTTACCCTTTGATTCTTTGCCATCTGAAGTGCGCCATTTTTCTTTTGACCACTTATTGAGGGACTGTTGTGATTTAGCAAGGGCCATTAGTTCTTGTACCCTCCCCCTGCTTTCTTGTACTCAGAAGCAAGGAGTTGTGCTTTACGTGCAGACCATTCTCCAGGGTCTCCGCCCTTAGAGCCAGCCTTAATCTTCTTAAACAAAGATGCTCTCATACCAGGCTTAGTGTAGTTACCAGCCTCGTTAACTTTTGATTTTGACTTTTTCGCAGCAGCCATTACTTACCCTGCGTTCTGTGGTACTTTTTTGTGGCGGCAACACCTTGCTTAACTGTCTTAGCCCCAGCCTTTTTAGTGAGGTTAATCTTGTCGTACTTACCTTTGTTACCAGCGTGGTCAACGATAACTTCACCTTTTTTGTTTTTCTTAACGGTGTGTTTTTCGCCATCTGCCTTAAACGTTTTTGACATTAGATAATCTTTTTCTTCTTCTTCTTTAGAGCCTTGAAATCATCTCCAGTAATTTTATTTGCGGGCTTTGCAGCACCAGCAATCTTCTTTTGTTTAGGAGATAGTTTGCCTTCTTTATGGGCCTTCATAACTTTCTCTACTTTGCCGTTACCCATCTTAGGTTTTGGAGTTGCCATTATTCATCCTCTTCTTCATCGTCATCCTCGAACTCAAGGTCGTCGAGGTCTTCTAATTCTACATCTTCAATGTCGAAGAGGTCTGGGTCTAGTTCTGGTTCAAAAGTATTGTCAAACTCATCTGCCATGAGTATCTCCTTAATTTGAGTAGTCTAGGAATTGTTGGAAGTTTACCAACTCTTCGCTGTTGCACTGGTTAGTGTCTACAGTGACCACACTATAGTTGTCTTTGTAGCGTCCACGAGGCAAAACACGGGTAGGAATAAAAACTTGGTCTTGGAAGACAATTCTGTCCTGGATGTGAAAGTTAGGGTCAGTAATAAGGTTAGGCAAAAGACGATTGACGTCCGATACGCCCAAAACAAGGCGCAAGGTATCTACGGTGTAGAAACCACGTTCGTTCATAATGTTAGTACCACGTATTTGTTGGCCCATAATAACTGGGACCTTAATAGGGTCTCTCCAGATAATTCCCTTGCCAGATTCTTGGCTTGAGACATCGTAAATAGGGTCTACCCAGTCTGCGTAGTCTGCTAGAAGAGCGTTTTCATCCCATACATACCAATCAACTTCGGTACCTACTGGGTCACGGAGTTCATCCGTTACGCCTTCTTCCATAGAAGACTTTTCGTAATCAATCTTAAATCGCCCTTGGACTTTGCTTCCACGCATGGCGCCTCCTTAAGAAAGTGGGTAACGAACGATAATTAAGCCAGAACCGCCAGCACCACCAGCGTATTGAGTGTTGCCGTTAAAGGTAGCACCTCCACCGCCTCCGCCTGTGTTTACAGTTGCTGCACCTCCAGCAGCCCCACTAGAAGCACCACCAGACGCTCCGCCTCCTATACCACCTGCGCCACCGTTATAGGAGTAACCACCACCACCGCCTCCGCCTGCAATGTAGTAAACACCACCAGAAAGAACTCCAGTGTTTGTTATTGAGTGCCAAGTTGTGTATGTCGATGTTCCAATTCCACCTACTCCAGGAACAGTAGTAGTTGCAGTACCACCTACGGCACCTGCTCCTCCGCCACCACCAGAGTTTTCCATGCTTACACCACCACCACCATTATTGCCTTGACCTGTTGTTCCTGTTCCCACAGCAGTATTTGCGTATGCACCGCCTCCAGAACCTCCTGCTAAACCTGCACCAGCGGCTCCAGCACCACGTCCGCCGCCGCCGCCGCCAATGGCAATACTTGAAGAAAATATTGAATTAGTGCCGTTTGTTCCTGCGACTTGTGTTGCTCCTCCAGAACCTCCAGAACCAACTAAAGCAGTGTAAGAGTTTCCAGCGTTCAAAGTTTGCGATGATGCGTAAAGCACACCACCAGCACCACCACCACCACCAAGGGTCCCTGCTCCTCCAGCACCACCAGCAACAGCCAAAATTTCTGCACCCGTAATTTTTTGGCTAGGCAAGAAAGAACCAGTAGAAGTAAAGGTATGGTAAGCATAACCACCAGCAACAGTAAGTGTTCCACCTGTTGCTTTTACGCCATTAGAAATACCGTAAAGGGTAAAGGTGCTGTTGGCTACAAAAGTGCCTGATGCTGCTGTCAATGTGATAATGTTGATTGCACTTGTTCCAGTATGAATATAAGAACACAAACGAACGTTGGCTAAAGTTGCATTGTTTTCTGTAACAACATCACAACTCATAGACTTTTGAGTAGAACCTGTGTAGTTTGGAATATACACCTCAAAGTTACCAAGTGTATTGCTTGTTGCCGTAGAACCTGGCATCGGTGGGTGAACATTTGTTGTTGTAAAAGCGTTACTAGATGGTGTTCCAGAGCCGATTCCACTCAATTCCCTTGTTGTGTAATTGCTTCCAGTATCTACGGAACCGTTGCCTACTTGGATATTGCAGTCAGTTTGGTATGAAGCGTCAGTACCTCTTGCACTGACCACAAGTTTTAAGTCAGTATAGTTTTGCGGAATATTAGAAAAAGTCACAGACGCAGCACTAGAACTAAGTGTGTAAGTCTGAATAGGAATAAGTGTATTTGGCATTAGACTGGATACCTCACAATAATAATTCCTGAACCGCCTGCTGCAGCAAGGCCGTATCCTGCATGACCTCCACCACCACCGCCACCTCTGTTAGCAGTTCCTGCAGTTGCATTAGTAACAGAGTTATAACCTTTAGCACCAGTACCGCCACCACCTGTACCACCAGGACCAGCGCCAGCACCGCTTGGGTAACCACTTCCAAATCCGCCACCGCCACCAGCATAAGTCACTGAAGAACCAGAGATAGATGTTGCTCTTCCGTTACCGCCAGAGCCACCATTTGGCTGTGATGCGTTACCGCCCGCAACGCTTGCACCGCCGCCACCACCACCTGCAATTTCAGTAGAACCCCATTGACCGTTAGCAGTACCTCCACCAAATCCCTGTCCAGAAGGAGAAGCAGAACCACCTACTATTCCAGTACGTCCAGCACCGCCACCACCAGAACCACCATTTGCTCCTACTTGAGTTTGGTCGCCAGTAGCAGCACCACCTCCACCGCCACCAGTTGCAGTAATAGAGGCGAATGTTGAGTTAGAACCGTTCGGTGCTTGGTTTGTGTTTTGTGTAGTTCCTACTGCCCCACCTGCACCCACAGTTACGGCGTAGTCAATTGCTAACAGAGATAGAGCAGACTCTAAAGAACCACTACCACCAGTTCCAGTTACTGTACAGCGCATACCTCCAGCACCGCCACCTCCGCCAAGAAGTTGACCACCGCCACCTCCTCCTGCTACTACTAGATAGTCAGCAGTTAAAGGTTGTTTTACGCTAAATACTCCTGTTGTGTTAAATGTGTGATACCAATATGTGCCATCTGTAACTACAACATCGCCACCAGTTGCTTTAGGTGCAGGAGCGGCTGCTTTGATTCCGTAGATAGTAAAGGTAGACCCTACGGTAAAGTTGTTGCCAGATAATCCGTAAACTCTAATAGATGTAATAGGCTCTGTTTTTCTCCAAGTACCTATGTTTACTGCAACATAACCAGTTGTAGAGTCTCCTCTACTTAATACGCTTTTATTAATGTTAGGGTTAGCATAATTCTGTATATTAGAACGGCACATAAATCTTGAGTTTGCACTTGCTTCTGTATTAGTCCATATAAATGCTCTGCTTGAGGCTGCACCTGCTGAAGCAGCACTTCCATTTCCTCTAAAAGGTAAATCAGAGTAAGAAGTAGTTGTGTCTCCATTAAATTGAAGGTTTAAGTAATCTGTACCAGAAAATGAACCGTTAACTACTAACACTAAATCAGTAAAAGTAGAAGGTATATTAGAGAAAGTAACTGAAGTTGCAGTTGCAGATAAAGTTGTAGAGTAAATAGGAGTATTGGTACTAAACTCTCCTTGAGGACCACCGCTTGGTGTAGTTGTTATTGGCATTAGGCCACCTTAATTCCATACAATGCAAAAGAACTATTTGCTTGAAACGGGTATGTACTGACGCTTAGGGTAACGCTATTGATGGCTGATTGGGATAACCAAAGATGAGAGTAAATACCTGTAGCGCCAGAGCCATTTCTATCTACACCCCATAAAGAACGAGCAACTTTGTTTTTAGAGGTATTTGCGTAGTCAAGAATATCTATAAGATTAAGAGCGCCATAAGTTTGACTTACAAGGCCAATTCCAGCGCCATAAGTATTTACTCCAGCGTTTGAGTATGCATATACACTTGATTGATTTGAACCTGCTTGATGGTCACGGTAATTTGAGCCAGTACTATCTGTGTTGTAGTACATGTTCAAAGCCTCTTGACCAGTAGTTAAACAGTTTGCTCTAATTTGTAAGTGTGTGTAATTAGAGGGTATACCGCTAAAAGTTACGACAGAAGCACTTGAAGTCAAATTAACAGTTGCTAAAGCAAACATTCCGCTTTGAAAAGTAACTTGGTCCCAAAGTTTATTGGTTTTAGGGGTAGTTAAACCCGCACCACTTAACCTTTTAATTGACATTGGAACCCTTTTCTAGAAAAAGAAAAATTAAATTACTAGTGTTGCTGCTTCTTCTTCGGTAAGTGGTGTTCCTGCTACCAACTTAGCCTTAGCAGATGCCTTAAGCGCTTCTAGTGCCGCTGCTGCTTCTTCACGTGCTGCTTGTGCTTCAGCCGCTGCTGCTGCATCTTGGTCACGCTGTGCAATCTCTGCACTTGTAAGTGGGAGAATCTGTTGTTCTCCTGTAGCGCAGTTTACGACAATTTTAGTATCTGACATTATTCAACTTCCTTCCATGATGTAGTTGCTTCGTCCCATGTGAAGAACTTTCCTTCTTCAACAGGCATAGGTGTTGGTGCCTCCCAGAGGCAAGTTGTTGCGTTCAATGTCCATGAAGCAAAAGGCTTTGGAGGAATGAACGCATCCTTAGCGGCATCGTACTTAAATCCAATGCCTGCAAAGTTCTTACGGAATGGAGTACCACCAAGAGTGTGTACACCACCGAGTGTGTTGTATGAGGTCTTCTTCCAAGTTCCGCCAAGACCAAGGTCTTCGGCTAGGAAAGTCTGACCATCTTCCTTATCGTCAGCGACGACAAGTACACGTGTGACAATGTTGTCACTATCAATTTCGGCCCAATGTGCCATACGTTTTTTCTCCTTGCTTGATTGTCCAATGATAGACAAGTTTGTTTTATTTTATCCCTTATACCGAATAATAACTACACCAGAACCACCGTTTGCTCCGCCGCCGCCACCGCCTTCGCCGCCGCCACCGCCGCCAGTGTTGATTGTTCCATTAGATGCACTTCCCTGTGGTGAGCCGCCTACTCCTCCACCACCATTACCGCCAGTTCCAAAAGTTGTTGTACCGCTACCTAAATCTCCGCCACCGCCACCACCACCTGCGTAGTAACTGCCAAAGTACAGTGCACCGACCCCACCATTACCGCATACAAGAGAAGTTGCGTTTGCACCAGCAGCACCTGCTCCGCCACCGCCACCGCCATGATACGGGTAACCCCCTGGGTTAAATCCTGTACCACCATTATTGCCTTGAGAACCAGTACCTCCAGCAAGTGAACCACCAGTGCTTGAGTATGAACCTCCACCACCGCCAGAACCGCCATTACCACCAGTGGAGTTAGTATCAAAACCTCCACCACCACCACCGCCAATTGCAGCAGTTAGTGCGCCAAACTGAGAGTTAGAACCTGCAGGTCCTCTGTTGTTTGTTAAGCCACCTGAGCCACCTGCGCCAATAGTTATAGCGTATGACGATGTGGCTAGTGTTTGTAGTGGAGAATAAACTAACCCTCCAGCACCTCCACCACCACCGTTACCTCCACCACCGCAACCACCACCAGCAATTGTTAACACATCAGCAACAAGTGGTTGTGTTGGAGTAAATGCTCCCGTAGAGTTGAAAGTATGTGTTACATAAGTACCATCAAATATGATGTTTCCACCAGTTGCTTTGATTGAGTTACCTACTGTTTTTTGAGCGTTTTTCATTCCGTATAAAGTTACACTTGTATTTGCCGCAATTGTGGCGTTGTTTGGGTAGAAAGTTAAAGAAGTGACTGGAGCAACACCGTAGTACACACCGTTAAAGTAAGCCGCTACTCCACCAGAAGCGTTAATTTCTTCTACAGAATCTACTGAAAACGGTTTGTAGTTATTTTCTGAGTAATTAAATATAGTTATTTCTGCATTCCCAAAAAAGTTAGTTGCAGCAGAAGAAGCACCAGAAGTACGTACGTAGATACCTCCGTTGCTAGAAGTTGTTGTGCTGGTGTTTCCTTCTCCTTGAAGTCTTACATAAGGATAGTTTGCTGCTGTAGAGTCTCCGTTTATATGGAAGTAAATTAAGTCATAATCAGAGGTGTGATTAGTTTTACTGTTTAACTTAATAACAAGGTCTGTATATCCTTGTGGGATATTGGACAAAGTAAAAGAAGCAGTGTTACTTGGAACAGTGTATGAACCAATTTTGGTCATTGTCTCTAGACTCATACTGGATACCTCACTATTACTAGACCTGAACCACCGTTTGTTGAAGCATAGTTGGTACCACTAACTGAACGAGTACCGCCAGCACCTCCGCCACCTGTGTTCGCAGTTCCATCACTTCCAGGGCGACCTGAGTTACCTCCACCGCCTAATCCAGCACCTCCAGATGAACCAGTGTTAGTGTTTGAAAACCATCCACCTGCTCCACCACCAGCATAATAACCGCTGTTTGCTCCAGTTCCAGTTGCACTTGCCCAACTAGAGTAAGTGTCTACACCATCTCCACCTTTACCTGAAACAGTTGCTTGACCATCTCCACCCTGTTGACCAGCGCCACCACCGCCACCGCCTGTGTAGTTGTCTGAAGCAGGTCCAGAAAGACCACCAGCATTACCTTGACCAGAAGTTCCTTGAGTTCTAACAGAAGAGGCACCACCACCAGAGCCACCAACTGTGCCGTTTTGTCCACCACCGCCACCAATTGCAGTTAGTGTTCCAAACACTGAGTTAGAACCGTTAATACCAGTCAAACCTGAAGCCGCTGCTCTTCCAGCAGCGCCTGCACCAATAGTTACTGTGTAGTTTGTAGGAGATAGTAATTGTGATGCGCTATACAGCAAACCACCTGCTCCACCACCAGCGTTGTTTTCAGCACCTGAACCTCCACCAGCAATAGTCAATACATCTGCAGACATAGGTCGTTGAGCAGTGAATGTTCCAGAAGACCTAAATGCGTGGTACCAATAGTTACCATCAGTGACGACTACATCTCCACCAAGTGCTTGTGGAGCACCTGATTTAATGCCGTAAAGAGAGACAATAGTTCCTGGGCTAAAGGTATACGAAGAACCAAAGCCTAATGTAATGGAGTTAATAGCAGCAGTGTTTCTCCATTGTCCTGCAAAAGCCTCTACACCACCTACAGAGCCGTATCGTGAAAGGCAAGTTTTGTAATTTGTTGTGTTGTTGTAGTCGTTTATATTAATTGTAAACGCTTGTCTGTCAGTTGCACTTTGCGCTGTACGTTGTGCAGAAACACGAATTTGAGTAGCGTTTGAATCACGGTCTGTCCACAGTGCAGAACCTGTTCCAGAAATTGAAGTATCTGAGTATGCAGTAGTAGTGTCTCCATTAAACCGCATAAAGACAGAAGCATTTGCTGTAGAAAGCGTAAAGTTAGCAGTGATTAAAAGGTCTGTGTAACTTTGGTCAATTCCTGAAAACGTAATAGAAGAAACGGCGCTAGTAACTACTACAGATTGAATGGGTTTATTAGTTGGCATTATTTAACTCCATATAGTGAGTATCGTGTTCCAGCGTTCATATTTCCAACGGGTGTATGTATTCTAAGGGATGATATTGCAGTAGTTTGCTGATAAGAGCCAGAAAAAAATTGAATTTGACCACTTCCATTTCGGTCAAGACCAGAGATTATTCGTGCAACTTTGTACTTACTTGTATTTGTGTAGTCTAAAATTTCACAAACAGAAGACGCAGGATTAGTTCCATCTCCAGCGTTTGTAGTTAGGTAGAAAAAGGTCGCACTTGAACCTTGCGTTACAAGAGGTGTTGAGGCGTTACCAATCCCATAAAGACCATGTATTGCGTAAACAGACGAGGTAATACCGTTAACTTGAACACGTACGTCATCGTTTGTAGCACTTCCAAGATAAACACCTCTAATCACTAAGTGTTGATACGTTTGAGGGATATTTGAAAAAGTAATAGAGTTAGTTGCAGAATTAAGTAAAACAGAGCCTAGTGAGTCCATTGAAGCAGTGGATGTAGTGCCATCCCAAACGGTGTTACCTTTTGGGAACGCCTGCTGAATGCTCTGTTGAGAGAGACGACTAACTGCCATGAGTTAGCGCCCCTTACGAAATTTCAGAACCGAATGCTGCAAATGACATCGTTGCGCTAGATGCGTAGATTGTCACTACATCTGTTGTCGCAAGGGTGATGCCGAGAGTCAATGCAATGGTGTCGTTTGCGGCGATTGGTGTGTCATACGCTAAGTAGTGCTGGGCAGCAATAGATGCTCCTGCTGGACGAATCGCAATACGGAATGTACCTGCAGTAGATGCCTGGTTACATACTGTCACTGTAGAAACAACAGTAGATGTAGAAGAAGGCACTGTATAGAGCGAGGTATTAGTTGTTGCTGATGGGGTTGATTGTCCCAAAACTTTATATGCTGTAGGCATTAAAACTCCTTGGCTGGTAGTGCTTTATTATCTCTGGTTTGACGTTAGTTGTATGGGTTAAAGTTAGCCGATATTTACCCATTGTACGACCCAAAGTTTATGCCCCATAAACTCAATGAGTTTAGTAGCGCTTTTACTTTTTGAAGCCGTATCTAGGTATTTCTGGTGGTACGAGTACTTGCAGAGGAACATCTTATTATGCCCTATTGCAAAGGGTACAAGGGTAGGAAAGTCAGATAGATATTGGACTAGTCCATCCATCACACCTAGCCAGTGTGGGTGAAGGATATCGTCGAGGATAACCACACCACCATCTGCTAAGTACTTCTCCGCTAACTTCAAATCGTTGAGGGCGTGAATCTTGGTGTGCCCACCATCTACTGAGATGTAGCGAAGTGAACCTTCTTTAATGTTCTCCGCTAGGAGAGCCTGGGTTGCACTAGATAGGGAATCGCCCTTGATGACCTGTACGTTCTCTCCGCCAAACGCATCGTATCTATGGATGTAGTTAGCAAAGATTTCTTGGCGTGCTTTGTTAGTACCACTGTAATCTACGTTTAACTCTTGGTCTTCAAAGATATCAATGCCGTATGAAGGTTCTGGCTTGTCTAGCATTGCTCGCAGTAACAAGAAGAAACGCCCCATATAAACGCCGATTTCTCCAACGCCACCTTGTTGGTTCCAAGGTACGTCTTTAAGGATGCGTAGGAACTCTGGAAGGTCTGCTAGTACCCAACCAGGTACAGAATTAAACCCTTCGCTTAAGAACTTATCAAATGGGTTGTCCTCTTCCAGTGACTCATAGGACATATTGAGTCTATCCATATTTGACTTAATTGCATTGCGGTAATTATCTGGAAGATGTTGCTGTAGCAATGTGCGGAATATCTTTTCGCTCTCATCTTGACGCCCTACCCACCAAGCAGCAACAGCCTTTTCAAATGGAAGAACAAAGTCTCCTGCGTAATCAACATCTACTGGTAGTGGGAAAAAGATTGATGGCAAGTTTTTAATTCCAACTTCAGCAGCGGTGTAAGCCTCTTGCCATTTCTTATTGCGCTCATACCAACGAGCCAAGAGAAACCATGCCTCTGGACGCTTAGGGCTGTATGCAATTGCTTTCTCCATCAAGTTGCGAACAGTTGTTTCTCTACCTGTTTGGTTTTCAAAACAATGTGCAGCCTTAAGCAGTGATGCGTAAACGTGCTCTCCGTGTGTGTAGTAACCGTACTCTGCAGTACGTAGGTAGAAGGAAACAGCAGATGCTGTCTGTCCTGCACGCTCATACTCGACAGCAAGTCGTAAACTAATCCACGGGTTAAATGGGTCGTGCGAAAACTTAACAATTAAATCGTCAATAACCTCATACTGTGCCATAAGAAAGCGCCTCCTCAACCATTTTGTTTACCAAATCATTTGGTACTTCTAGTACAAATGCAGCGTTATCTTGAAACCCAAAACCAATAACAAGGTTGTCTTTAACTACCGCAGCACCGCATACAAACTCAATCTGTCCATCAAGAAATGACCATGACTCAGGTGATAAACCAATGAGTTTAAAGTCTTTATCCCATACACATAGGCGGTGACGATAAGTGCCATTCTTCTGTTTTAAGTAATTCTTAAAGAGAACAACCTCGTGTGTGATAGCGATGTAGTACTCACCCCACTGTAGTACCTGAGAACCACCACGCTGGTCTGCAGGAGCCTGAATACCATTGACTACATTGACTTGCTTAGATTTTTTTGTTGCGGGATAGGCTTCTACAAGTTCTGTGGGAGAGGTCCATTTGATGTAATGAAATGGCTTATCAAGAACAGGCATCCAGTTTTTTTCGCAGTATGACTCTTTGTTGATTGGCGCTTCGATACGGACACGAGAGACTTCTTTAGCAGTCCAATTTTCTTTATCAATTTCTAGTTCCTGCAGTTCCATACGCCCTACACCGTTGGTCGTAGTGTCACGACGCACACCAGTGCCGTAATACTTACCGTCCCACTTAACTAGTCGTGCATCTTCCATACCAACAAATGTCCAGATAGGTTTTACATCTAGTTCTGTTGTATCAATAAGTGTGTAGTTAACAATGTTGTAGTCATCATCAAGACGGCATAAGAAATTTTGTGTTACAAGACGTTGGTCTTTTTCAGGATGCAGATACGACAATGGCCCCCACACACTTGGGAAGCGTTGGTCGTTCTCGGAGTGATAAAGCGTGTAGTTGATGTGGCGCAGAATTAAGAGCAATTCACCATCATCGTCTAAGAATGGAGATGGGTTCATTAACCCAGTTCCACCAGTGGCTTCAGCAGGAATGATTAAGGGTCTTAGTTTGCCGCCCTGTTGTACCGATTTTTGCACCAAGTTCATGGGGCGAGTCTAGCGGTAGTTAGGCACCAATCAGCATAAACTCAGAGAAGGCAGCACCAGCCGCAGGCGTAGACCATTGAATTCCAGAACCAGTTGATACAAGAACTTGACCACTTGTTCCTACAGCAGCACCTGCAGTAAGAGTTCCTGTCAGAGTAATGTTAGAAATTGTTGGTCCAGTACCAAATACAACTACACCTGTTCCTGTCTCATCTGAGATAGCAGCAGCAAGAGCAGCAGAGTTACCGTATGAACCTGTAGCGCCAGTTGTACCTTGGGCTCCTGTGGTTCCCTGAGTACCTGTGGCGCCCTGTGTACCCGCACCTGTCGTACCTTGCGCTCCTGTTGTTCCCTGAGCGCCAGTTGTACCTTGCGTACCAGTAGCGCCCTGAGTTCCAGTCTCTCCTTGAGTTCCAGTTGTGCCTTGAGCACCTGTTGCTCCAGTTTCACCTTGAGCACCAGTAGTACCTTGTGCCCCTGCAATACCTACAGCACCAGCAAGGTTTACTGACCATGCAGAGTATGCTCCTGAACCAATGTGTTTAGTTTTAACGAAATCAAGTACGCCAGTACCAGAGTTGTACGCCGATACAGTTGCATATTGAATATTAGAAACATCGTAAGCAAGAGTGATGTCTTGACCAACTGTGTAGTCAACATTTAAATCAGAAACAGTTACTGAACCAGTACCACTGTTTGCAAGCGTTACTGAGCCAGTTGCAGCAGTTGTGTACTTATCTCCATCAGCACCTCCGATACCTTGAGTACCTGTTGTACCTTGGGCTCCTGTTGTGCCTTGGGTTCCTTGTGGACCTTGGGTACCCTGAAGACCTTGCATTCCTTGAAGGCCTTGCATCCCTTGTGTACCTTGGGTTCCAGTATCACCTTGGCTACCAGTAGCGCCTTGAGTTCCTGTTGTACCCTGTGCGCCAGTTCCGCCTTGTGTACCTTGAATACCTTGTAGGCCTTGCAAACCGCCATAACCTAATGAGTTCCAGGCTGTGCTTCCATTACCTACTTTAATTTTCTGTGTATCGGTTTCAATACCGACTTCACCAGCAGCAAGAGTTGGGTTGTTAATGAACCACTCATTTTCAGTGCCACGTCTTAGTTTAATTGTTACTGACATCAGATTACTCCTCCACCGTCATAGGAATTAGTAGGTGTGTCGGTTCCTGCATTTTCATCTCCACCATCCAAAGTTGCTGTAACTGTGTCACTTCCTGCGTTTTCATTTCCTCCATCTAGGATTTCAAAGGCAGGAGTGTTGGATATTTCAATCCAAACACTTCCATCAAAAACATAGACGTTTCGCTCAACAGTGTTGTAATAGAGGTCACCTGCATGGCTACCGATTGGCTCGGCGCCAACTGCTAGTACATTTAAGGGTACAAGTGCTCTCTTACTCATTGAACTACTGCTTTACCACTACTCGATAGGTTTCGCCTGAAGCAGGTGCTACAGCAAATCCAATAGTTACTGTGTTTGTGTTAGTTTTTGTAACGTCAGTAACTACTTCAGTGTCTGTTACTGAATCCCACACTGTTACAAGAACATCCTTAGTGCCAAAACCGTGAGTAATAGCAAATGTAGTTGCTGTGTATGGGCTTACTGGAGTGATAGTTGCAGCATAGGTATCTGCAGTTCCTGAAATACCCTGTACGCCTTGAGTTCCGTCAAAGCCTTGGAGACCTTGGGTACCTTGGGTACCTTGTTCGCCTTGAACTCCTTGGGTTCCTTGTGTTCCCTGCTCGCCTTGTACGCCTTGGGTACCAGTCTCACCCTGTACTCCTTGAGTACCTTGAGTGCCTTGTTCGCCTTGTACTCCTTGAGTACCCTGCTCACCTTGAACACCTTGAGCACCAACATCACCTGTACGAGCAAATGTAAAGAGAAGTTCTTCTCCGTCAGTAAATGTTCCATTTCCAGAAACGTAAGAAACCTGTATATCAAACCAGGATGTTGAATCTGTAACTCCAGAAATTGTGTAGAGAGCAAATACAGAAGTATCAAGTTTCTTTGATACCTTTACGTGGCCCTTAATAGTTGATGTTGAGTCATCAATTGTCTGTAAAAAGTTAGAAACGTCATAATTTCCATCAGAAGGATTGTCATCAAGTGCAATATGTGTAACTGATGATGTTGTACCACTGTTTAAACGAGCAAAGTTATCACCTGGGTCTGACATTGTGGTTGTGTCGTCATAGTTGTAAATAACGGTGATACCACCAAATGAACCTTCAGCACCTTGAGTACCAAGTTCACCTTGAATACCCTGCGTACCTGTCTCTCCTTGTACACCCTGGGTTCCAGTTTCTCCTTGAACTCCCTGGGTTCCAGTTTCACCCTGTACACCTTGGGTTCCCTGAGTTCCCTGCTCTCCCTGTGTACCTTGGGTTCCCTGAGTTCCCTGCTCTCCTTGAGTTCCCTGAATACCTTGAGTTCCTTGTGCAGCAATTAACGTCCAGTATGTTCCCTCAGAAGGAGTGTCTCCAACGTTGCCACCATGAGCATCAATACGGTACCAAGTCTGCCCTGCGTAGGTTGCTACATCGCCAACTGCGTAGGATGTTCCTCCGCCGTAAGCGCCAGTAAAGTTCCAAAGTGCATCTGTACCTTCGTTACCTTGAGTACCTTGAACTCCCTGAGTTCCTTGAGTACCTTGTGTGCCTTGAGTACCAGTTTCTCCTTGCGTACCCGTTTCACCCTGTGTACCAGTAGTTCCTTGTGCACCAGTAGTTCCTTGTGCACCATCAGTACCTTGAGTTCCTGTTGTACCCTGAGTTCCTGTTGTGCCTTGCGTACCTGTCGTACCCTGTGCACCGTTTACACCCTGAAGTGCATTAATCCACTCAGTGCCAGTCCACGTACGGACGTAGTTAAGAACTGTGTCGTAGTAAAACTGACCAACGACTGGGTCAGCGGGAGCAGACGCAAGGTTTTGAATACGTGCATTTTGCAACTCAAGTTTATTGAGGTCAATCGGTGTTAGAAACTTACGTGCCATAGTGGTTTATCTCCTTAAGATAAATATGCTTTACCGCTGAATGATGCTGAAAAGGAGACCGTAAGTGAGTTCGTATTAGTGTACGCAATTTCGCCTTCATATATTGTACCAGCAGAGTCTACAACCGTAACGTTAGGATGGAACCCTAAATTATGAGTAATAACCCAAGAGTTGCTGGCAGCCCCTTGAGTGTGTAGGTAAGAGACACGGTCAACTTTGTAGTACTTATTGGTTGTTCCTTCAGTTAAATCATCTGTTGTACTAAGGGCTGCTCCTGCAATAGCATCTTCAACATCTTGGAGAGATACTCCTCCACCTTCAATGCCTTGAACACCTTGAGTACCCGTTGTTCCTTGAGCACCTGTTCCAGTAGCGCCTTGTGTACCAGTAGCGCCTTGGGTACCAGTTCCAGTCGTACCTTGACGTCCTTGAACACCCTGAACTCCTTGGGCTCCTGTGGTTCCCTGTAATCCACGAGCACCTTGTACACCAGTTCTACCTTGTACGCCTTGAAGTCCTTGTACGCCACCAGTTCCTGGTACAACAATTTGAATTACCCCACTACTTGAGCAAGTACCGCATGTGCAGCCTGATACGTGTGCACTACCTGGTCTTGTCATTGAGTCACCTGCCTTGTAGTGATAACTGTTCCACGCATATAAGTCTGTACCTGTGATGTGTCAGCAATTAATGTGCCTTGAATATCCCAAAAACATTTTTCTGGAAGTAAGTCTGTTTGCTCTGATGTTAACGAAATCTGTAGTTGGTCGGTTGCGCCAGTAACGTTTTCAATTGTAAAGTCAACAATAGATACAGCGCTTCCAATTTGGTTAGAAATGCTTGATTCCCAAGTGTACTCAGTTACGTCAAATGAATCAGGGAAATCAAGAATAGCCACAAAACTATCGCCCTCATACATCGTTAAGTCTTTTGTAGGAACTGATGATGGAGCAATAGCGCTTCCGTAACTTGGGATTGGCAAGATTACACGTTGAGGCATAGAACGGTCATTAACTTCTAGTGGGAGATAGATTGGTACATAACGATTTGTAGTTTTTGAAATACGGCGCAAGGAGAACACGTCTATCCTGTAAAGACCAATACCCAACTGTGAACATAGTTCACGGTACTGTTGTTTACGAACTTCAATCATCTGCATTAACTGGCGGTAGCGTTCAGAGCGAGGAATCTGAACTCCATCAGGAGCAGTAATGTCAATGTCAAAAGAAGCATCTGTGGCTAAGGTGTAAAGAGCCAAGGTAGATGCATAAGTTATTACTGGGTATTCTTCAAGCCCTGGAAGAGTATCCAAAAGAATTGCTCTTCCGTATGTGTCAGCGTGGTTAGCAGTGTGCTGGTCAAACGCTGTGCAAACAAACTGTTCAATTTCAGTAACTGTAAAATACTTAAAGTAAGTTCCTGCTGCTACGACTACAGCGCCTGTTTCTGGCACTTCATCAAATGTCATATACCCAGTGGTTTCTTCAACATCTACTGTGGTAGAGATATCTGTTCCATCAAGGGTGATAATCATATTGATGGCGTCTACAGGAGAGTAAGGAAGTAAGAAACGGTTTGTGGTTCCGTCAGCAATGAACTGATGAACAAATGACTTTCCAGTGTCACCAAGTTCCGAACGTAGTCGTTCTGAAAGACTGGTTAGATTAGCCACGTAACCTCCGTAAAATTATGAACAATAATCTCACAACTATCGTTCTGAAAAAGGTCCAACCCCCATCTGGGAGGAGGGCGGGAACCAGATGAGGGTCGGACTACTTGCGACGTGCTAACTGTTTAGTTAGGACGCCAAATGTAACCAAGTTGTTCTAGATAAGTTGCAAGACCTGATGGAACACGGTACTTAACTCCAGCCTTAAAGGTGAAGTTATTTCCAACTCCGTAAGTCATTTCTTCAACATCAGTGATAGTACGGATGACAACCATGTCACCTGCAACACTAACTCCGACATCTTCAATTTCATCTAGTACAAGTGGAGCCTCTGGATGCTTTGGGTCAAACACATCGTTTTCGAGACTCTCTGCCTCAATCTGCGCTGCGATAGAAATTTCATCTTTACGCTTGCGTAGTGCTTCCTGATTTGCCTTTGCTGCTTTTTCTGCTGCTAGACCAGTTGCGTCTAGCGGACTTGTTGGTTTATTTGCCACGGTAATAGTTCTCCTAAAATAGTTTGTTTAATTGTGATGTGTTTGGGGGTCCAGGAAGGAGTAGGACCCCCAAACAACATCAGTGTCTTAGTTTGTGTAAACCTTGACGATAGCCTGGTCGGTGATAACACCGAGACCCCAGATTGCGTACCATGCAAGAGCGTGCTCACGACCGAAGTCGAGAACGCCACCGTCACGGAGTTCAACTGGGAGTGAGATTGCGTGACCAAATGCGTTGTCACCAATCATGATTGATTCGTAAACTTCAGCACCGTTACCAGTTGCTGATGTTAGGTAACCCTTTTCTGCAGTGAAATCTGCAGACTCTGGGTTTCCACCTGAACCTGGAGCAGTGTTAGCCTTAACAGGCACAACTCCTTGGTCTGCTGGAACACCAACAGATGTTGAAGTTGTGTATGCAGCGTTAACTGACAACTTCTTAACCTGTGTTGTTTCGATGAATACTACGTCGTATAGACGACCGATTTCACCGAGCATGAAGTTACCTGGAGCAGCGTACTTTGTAACTTCGATGAACTCTGGGTTCGAACGAATGTCACGTGACTGCTTTGGGTGTACGAACTGTACGTATGTCTCACCTAAGCGAGGGATGTTCTTACCAGCAAGGGTAAGAGCAGCATCCTTAACAGCACCTGTTGACAACTTGTAGTTACCATCAAGGTCTGAAATTTGTGTTGCTACAGTACCTTCGTTGTACCAGTCGTTAACGCCCTGAACTCCAGTGCGGTCATAACCAAATACAGCAGAAGTTGCTGCAGAAAGTGTGTTGCGTGCCTGTACGTCGAGGTATTGTGCCATGTGGCGACCAAGAAGACGTGAAGCAGATGCCATAACGTCATCGAATGATGCGTTAAGAAGTAGTTCAGAAACTGCTACTGCGTAGCCGTGTTCTGCAACTGTGATAGCAATTTGCTCTGCTGTAAGAGCGTTTGTTGTCATACGAACACCTTCAGTTAGTGGTGAAGGGTCTACAGCAAAGTTCTTGTAACGTAGGAAGTTCACACGAAGACCAGGTGCTACACCTAGTTCAGTCTTCTTAACTGCAAACTGTTCGAAACGAAGAATTGGCATTGCTTGGAACAAGATTTCCTTGCTCCAGATTGTTTGAATTGCTTGGTTCAAAGATGAGTTTGAACCTGAGTAAGCGGTAGGCGCTCCTGCGAGTTGCCCTGTACCTGTAATTGCACTTGCCATTGAGGTCAAGTCCTTTCATTAGTTGTTTGGGGGGGATTAACCGAACAGTCCCTGACCACGGTTGCTGGCTGCAGTGCCAAGTAATTTGGCTCTTTGTTTCGCATAGTCTGCCAATGACATATCCCTGATTGAATCAGGTGTGTACGATTGTTGTTCCGAATCATTATCGAGGGGTCCTGATGCTGGAGCCGTTACACGTGCTCCAACCATTGATTGCTTTGCATTAGCAGTTGCCTGCTGGACGTCCTGCATAATTCCTGCAGACTTATCCTTGAGCGTTGCAATGCTTTGCTCAATCTCTTCTTGTGTATTACCGTTAACAAGGTCAATAAGTTGAGGGACAATTGTGTCACGCTCTTGCTCAATACGTTGTGCACGGTAAGACATTAAATCTTGAAACTGACGTTCTCTGTCAAGGAGGGCAAAAGCCTTTTCTCTCTCAAGACGTTCTGCCTCTAACTGAGACTGAAATTCTTGCTCCTTCTTAGAAAGGAGTTCCTTGAAAGTTAACTCTTGTTCTTCTTCTTGCTTCTTCTTTGCGGCACGTTCAGCAGCCTTAGCATTACGCTCTGCTTCACGCTGTTCTTCTTTAGAGGCAAGTTCTTCTGCAAGTGCTTTAGCCTTCGCTAATTCTTCTTGCATCTTTTCCATTTGAGGATACAACTTTTGCTTCTCCTGTGCACGAGCCTTTGCAAGGTCATCGGCAGTAAAAGACTGCATTAAAGTATTACTCTCTTCCGAAACTTCAGCAACTGCTGGGGTTTCAATTACTTGATTTTCATCCATTATAATCACTTATCTTTCTTATGTCGTTGTCCGAATGCCTTGCGGCGTGCCACTTAGTTATAATGAGATAATTGCATATCATTTCAACACATTTGTCTCGTTATATTCTGATATTTATCAGAAATCTTTTACTCCTTGTCCGCTGCTCTCCTTTGTGGAATTTTCGTTCCATAGGCGTCAGTGACAAGTTTGTTTCGTATTTCAGCCTCTGCCATTTTTTCAGTGCCCATCATCGCCTGATTAATAGGGTCTTCTGCATTCTCTTTAGTTTCTGGCCCAGACATGCCATCGCCAAGAACATCTCCATCACCCATAGGTGTAGGCTCCATTGGCATTGCAGAGTTTCCATCAGGTCCTGGCATCATTCCAGTCATATCCAAAAT
>Ga0315901_10003541_pt1 | contig 20233 bp, 19 predicted proteins | sample LakEriMetagenome_10_FD_203761 | JGI IMG/M metagenome (GOLD analysis project Ga0315901, IMG submission 203761) | Freshwater fungal communities from buoy surface, Lake Erie, Ohio, United States - Buoy 2 MA116 | ecosystem: Environmental > Aquatic > Freshwater > Lake | place: USA: Lake Erie, Ohio... | reverse complement strand
AATGATAGCCCTGTTGTATTTATTGTTTGGATAGTATTATCTGTTGAACCAATGGTTGGTGCGGGTATTAATTGTAACGTTGAAAAAGGTTGCCCGTTAAAAATATCAGTTGTTCCAATAATTTTTATACCACCTGTCAATGTCGTTGCGCCTGTGACGCCGAGCGTGCCACCGATTGTAGCACTATTTACAATAGTTAAATTACCTGTTGGTGTTATAGTCATTCGATTTGTTCTTACCGTTCCAAATCCTGTAAGAAAATTTAGGCTGCCAACGTCTATTCCAACACCATCGCCAGAAGATTCTATCGATGCACCGTAATTTAAATAACCACCATTATTTGATGAAAATATTAACTTTCCATAACTTCCAACGTCTGCTGAAGATAATCTTAAAATTGAATTACTACTTTTAGAAATACCTAAGTCACCTGTCAAAGTCCCACCCGTCAAAGGTAAATAAGTCGAAGCCGCCGTGCCCGTGCGCAAGTAATTTGTCAGCATCGAAGCCGTGTCAGATATATTTAATTTAGCTGCAAATCTTGAAGTAAGGTTTAAAGAAGTTGTATCTGCATCCCTGAAATACGGCGTAAGCATGGAAGCCGTGTCAAACCTTGTAACAAGGAAACTGGTATCAGCAAGTAAACTTGAAGATGCAAGGCTTAACCCTGCGCCTAACGTCACCTGTCCCAAGTCACCTTCTGCATCTGCACCAACAAGGCGCGTTGGTGCGTCGGTTGTTAAATCCGTTATTCGCACTTCGCCAGCTACTTCAAGGTCACGGTTTGGAGCATTCGTTTTTATTCCTGCTTTTGAGGCTGCTGCAATCGTTGTTCCTGTGCCACTTGCGCCCGTGAAAAATAAAACGTTTTGGTAAACGCCTTGATTTGAGCCGTTGTTGGTGGGAAGGTCAACGGCATTGCCAATGGCAACGTTGCCAGCGGCTGCGCCTGCAATGTTATCGGCAGCGTTTGTGCCAAGTGCAATGTTGTTTGAGCCTGAAAGCGAATCAGCAGTAACAGTATTATACATTGAACGATAGCCAATAGATACGTTATTTGAACCACTTTTATTTACATAACCAGCATCTCCGCCAAAAAAAGAATTAAAACTACCTATTCTATTTAAATATCCAGCGTTTGAACCTATAAAATTATTATTTCCACCAGATGTATTAAAATATCCAGCGCGAAAACCAATAAAATTATTTGTACTTCCAGTATTTATATTTCCTGCATCTGCACCAATAAAATTATTATTATTTCCAGTTGTTGCATTTCTACCAACGTCAACGCCTATGAAATTATTACTACTACCATTTATCATGCTAAATCCTGCACTAAAGCCAATAAAATTATTTGAAGCTCCAGTAGTATTTTTATTACCTGCATTTACACCAAAGAAAAAATTATTACTTCCAGATAAATTAGAAAATCCAGCTGCTGTTCCAAAGAATACATTATCATTGCCAACTGTATTATTTTGACCAGTTGTAGTTCCAAAAAAATAATTACGCGAACCAGATGTATTAAACTGTCCAGCTCTTTCACCAAAAAAATAGTTATTGTTACCAATTGTATTATTTTGACCAGATATTTGACCAAAAAATACATTATTTGAACCAGTTGTATTGTTTAAACCATTATTAATGCCAATAAAAATATTATTATTTCCAGTTGTATTTTTTTCTAAACCAGATCCATGTGAAAAATTACTAGTTCCAGTTGTATATCTTGCACCTCCTCCAAAACTTAATGATGTTAAATTTGGCATTACTATGGAATTGTATAAAGTATTATTATCATCATCTTGACCAGCAAATAAAATAGGTGCTGGATTTGAAATTTGCACTATACTAATATTATCCAAGTTACCAGTAAATGTAGATGTAGTAAACCTAAAACCGCCTGTTGCGTTTGTTGGTAATAAAACTACCACATTCGTTATATTATATGACGGAAGATTATAAGTAACATTTCCAACCGCCGCCGTCAATGTTCCAGCTGAATAACCGCTTAAAGTATATGTAACTTCATACGCATTTCCAGCCGTAATAGTCAAAGAAGGCGTGTAAGTCAAATTACCCGTCGCTGCTGTTGCCACCGCCTGTGTTCCGTTAAATGTCCAACCTGCACCGCGTGTCCAATTCGTTGTATCTGCGCCAAATGTTTGCGTTGCCACAACCGTACTTCTAACAGGCTCTTGACTGTTTTTAAGAATCAAGTTTGCGCCCGATGGTACGGTTTTCATATTGATACCAAGTGACTTGTTGGCTGCGCTCCAACGCAAAGCAGTGTCGGAAACAACGCTGCTACTTGAATTAAAATACGCCACCTGCCCACTTGTTCCGCTGATTTGATTGTCCCGTGCGAAGGCTGATGTGTCAGCAATATTTAATTTAAGATTAATCCTATTTGACAAAGATACTGTGTCGGCATCGCGAAGGTAAGGCAATAGCATTGAAGCCGTGTCACTTGTTAATAACGCCGCCGTTGTGTCTCTCCATAATCCACCTTTATAATACAAAGATGAATTTTCAACAGGAGACGTTATTGAAACGTCGTGAAGCTCTGATAATTTATATCCCGATGCTACGCGTATGGCTATTGTACCTGTGTTTATTGCTGAATTGATACAAAAGCCAATAGGCATATCAAGATTAGGTGCAACAGGCTCTATATCTGTCCAAACACCTGCCACAGTTGGCGATGGGTAAAGAATTGCGCCAGCCGCAAAGGTATCAGTATTAACTTGCCTTATTTTGCCAAATGAAATAACATACCCATCTTCACCATCGGTTAAATCATGTGCCGTTATTCCAAGTAAATACTTTGCATCTATTGAGCCGTTGGCAATGAATTTCGCAACCGTTATTCTGCCACTTGAACCAACCGTGCCATTGGCGTAAACAAGGCTACCTTTGGTAATGGTTGTTCCTGTTTGATTCTTAACAAGCCAAAAGTTTTTGAATCCAAGTTCATTAGGTACATTGTCATTTAATCCAAGTACCACGGTTGCCAAATCGGAATCCCAACGCATCTTTGCCGTATCTACATTATTTGTCGGAACATTGACATTGAAAAACAAGGAATCCACGGGCTGCGTAAAAGCCGCACCGCCACCGCCAACTAAATTCCAAACGTTGGAAGTAAAATCAAACGTATAAAATTTAAGGTTGATTGTATCAAGAATAACCCATGCGTTTTGGTTGTTTATTGGTTGTATGGTTGCTGTGTCGGATAATGACCCTCGCCAAACAAGCCCGTCGCCCGTGGTTTGAAAACCTAATCTTTGTTTGTTTGAGGTTGTTGGGTATTGGGCAAAAGCAGAAGTAGAGGCAATAATAATTAAAGCCATTGATAGACCTTGCCGTTTATTGCCTACTTTGTCAATAGCTTTACCAATAAACTTCCTGGCTATTCCCATGACTAATTCATTCGCTAAAACTTTGGCAATATTTCCAACGGCTTTTAAAAACTTACGTTCTTTCTTTGGTGTTTTTATTTCTTCCATTAGGCTATGTTTAATGCAAATATAATATAATTACTTCCATCGTAATGTGTTGCACTATCAATAGTAATTGTATTGGGTTGCGTTATAGTAAACTGACTTTCTATTAATTTTTGTCCATTTTGATATACATGAATAGAAGCATTTACATTTGTTAAGGGTAAATTACCGTTATTTTGTGTCCATGTTAATACGTTAGAATAAACATTTACAAATTCTTGATTGAAAATAGAAACGACAGAACCATTTACCGTCACATTGTTTATTGTCTCTGTGACATTATTATTTACCACTCCACCACTTCCAGCATTATTAGCTACTTCATTGTAATCTCGTGGTTTAGATAATACAGTTCTTTCAGTATAATTAGGCATCAATTTCTATTTTAAAAAAATCACCTCTTGTAATTTCTGTTAGCAAATCTAAGTCACCTCTTTCAAATACATAATAATTATTTTCGTAAACTATTATTTTATGAGGTAAAAATGGTTTGTTTACAACCAAATTTTGGAAAGGCATATCAATCATTCTTTTTTTAGGCGTAAGTTGACCTTTGATAACTTCGTTTACTAATAATTGACTTATATTTTTTGCACTACCAGTATTACCTACCTTCCATCCATCAGAAGGTTCATAAATTCCACTTGTATTTAATATCCTTAAAGCACCTGTAGTTGTTGCGGAGGGCCCGTCACCAAGATAAACATCTATATTAGATACAACTGATGATTTATCATCATTATCACTAGCAAATTCAAGTAAGTCAGATTGTCCTTGAATTGTACCATCTGGCATAAATTCTAGGTAATTGTTAGTCAAATAAAATTCAATATTATAATCTGCTTTTATATCTGTACCAAATTCATCTCTTACTTCTTTTAATCTCATTTCCCAAACATACTCTCCAGTTTCTGGAATAGCCAATGTGTCAAATGATATAGTTTTATTTACAATTTCAGTTCCATCTAATTGTATAATATCGGTAACAAATTCCCATTCATAAAAACTATTTTCCCAACTTGCCGCACCTAATTGATAATTAAATCCGTTTGTAAAATTGACTGGTCTTTTAAGAAATTTATTTTCTTTTTTTACCAATAAAGCATCAACCACTCCTGTAAATTTAGGATTAGATACTGAATCCAATCTAAATGGGTCTGTGTTAATTGTATATATTTTATATTCATAATCACCAGAATCTGTTATAGTTTTTGTAACTCCACCAATTCTCAATCGTAGTGTACCTGATTGTAATGAAACTTTTATTGTAATGTAATAATATTTATTAGCTACAACAGAATCTCCTGTCCATTGAGTAATTCCAGTTACAGTTGTTGCAAATAAACTACCATTTAAAATACTCCATCCACTACCAAGTGACCATGTTTGCAATACATTAAATCCCATTAATGGAATATAATCAATAATAGACGCTACTTTTACTGCATAAACAAATATGTGAGGCATAAAACCACCGCCAGTTAACCATATACTTCTTTGGTATAAAATACCTGTATAACTTAATTTTGCTATATCTATCGTACTATCTAATACATCCGTTCTAACAATAATAGGATCTGTATTTGTAATGTAATTATAAACTACACCAGGCATTAAATTCTTTTTACCATTATGATTATACCTTACTACTGCATTTTTTAATGCACTATAATATGTCCATCTACCACCGGCTAATCTCATTAAATCGCTACCAGATAAATTGGTTTGGATATTAGTTATAGTAAAATCAAGATTAAATGTACCTACAGACTGAACACCATAAGCACTATATTTAAAGTACCTATGAAATGTTGGCGTATTGGTATATTCATTAATTTGTATTAACCAATATTGACTGCCACTAAAAATTAATCTTGCGCCAAATACCTGACAAATCTTTTTTAATACATCATAGCAACTTTGCCATATATAATTGTTTTTTGTATCCCTGTGGTAAAATGCCCTATGCTGTATAGCCGTTTTAAGTGCAAAATCATTATCAGCACTATAAGTCAAAGTGTTTTCATGCCAATTAAAAACGGTATGTAATACGGGTAAATTATTTGCTACTAAATCATCCTGGACAAAATCTAATTGATTAAGACAATTTAAAATATGTTGGACTACAGTATCCTGACCCAAATAGGGGCCAACTGCACTTTTATAATCTAGTGTTTTTAACCAACCTAACCCATCAATAGCAGATATTTTAGCTTCATAAGTTGTGGCTAATGGTAAATCTTCAAATTCTATTAAATCTGTGACAATATAACCGTACCATCTATACGAAATTGTAGTATCATCGCTTTCATAAGCCGTTAAATCTAAAGTAAATCTACCTTCTATAGCTAACCCAATATCAGTTAACAAATTTACTAATCCCGATGAATTTATTATAATACTTAAATCACAACTTGAACCAACAATCGGTGTAAACCTTTCTTGCCCTTGAATAGAATCACTTTCATATTTTACATTTAAGTTAATTACATCAAAAGAACCAAATACACCAGAAAAGTTTTTATCCTTAATAGCAATAGTTACTTTCCTACCTTTTTCACTATAAATTGTTGATTGATACCTTATAGCCATTATTTTATTCTATTTAATCCTTTTTGAGATCTGTTTAATAAAATAATTAAATCGTTTCCACTTATGCGTGTTTCAAGCACTCCATTAAATCCAGTATCTCCTAACATTCCTTTTAACTTTGACAAAGGAGCAATTACTTCCGGATCATAACTTGCACCACGGTTATCTCCAACTACCGCCATTGTGGGCCCAAATGCCAAACCACCTTTAGCAAGTTTTGGCACCTGTAGTTTACTTTTGACTATTGTACCTAAAGCTACTAACGCTACACCAGCAGCAATAGCACCAACACCACCTAAACTTTTTAATGCTACTTTAATACTTTCAGCAGCAAAACCAGTTTGTATTGCTAACTTTCCAAATTGTATTAATGCGTCTGCAACAGGCATTAAAATACTTTTAATAGAAAAACCAGCACCTGACAAAGCATTTCCAAGTTGTTCACCAAGCGAAAATGCAACGTCACCCAATGTATCGTCAACTAATTTTTGTAGAGTAACATTAAATTCTTTTAAATCCTCTACAGTTACTTTAATAGCATTCCTAACTTTATCGTATTTTCTTGTAAAATTATCTATAAAAGCATTGTTTTGAGTTGTTTGTACAATACTAGCTACCTCACTTGTGGACTTACCTAACTCCCTCATTGCTTTGCTTTGGTCCTTAATATAACCAGTAGATAATTGTATTTTTTTTGATATATCAGGAGTAATTACTTCGGCAAAATTTTCTTCATCTGTTTTTCTTGGATTACTTTGTGGTAATGGTTTAATATCAAATTCTCTATTTTCTATTTTATCCCATTCTCTATTAACGCCTTGTAGTGTATTTAACAGTTCGTAGTATCTTGCTTCTAATTTTATTGCATCAGCCGACAAAGCACCTTGCGTCAAAACAACATTTTTATATTGTTCTTCTGTCTTTTTTAATTCTTCTTCTAATAATTCAAATTGAGTTTTAGCTTTATCTAATCCACTTCCTGTAGTAGGACTAAATATTTCATCATTTAATTGAGGAACATCTCCTAATAATTTATCTAATTCTTCAGATGTTTTTGACCATGCTGTTTCTATTACAAGGCTTTCTTTTTTTATTTTTTCTACCTCTTTAAATAAAGATTTTATTTTTTGAGTATTTGAAGCTGCTTCTATTGCCGTTAATGGGTTTAATCCTATTTTACTAATTTCCTGATTTCTTTTTCTTAATTTTTCTATTTCAAAATAAGCTTGTTTTTCTCTATCTAATAATTGAACTGATCTTTCAAGTTGTTTATCAGCAACCCCTTGTAATTTCATTATTTCAAACTTCTTCGCTAATTCTACATTTAAAACCTTCATTACTAAAGACATATTATTTAAATAGTCTTGTTCGGTTTTTAAATCAGGAAGATATTGTCCGTATTTATCTTTTATATCATTAATTAATTTTAATCTTAATTTATTACTTGTATTAGTATCGTTTATAAGTTTAAAACTAAATTCTAATTGTGTTATTTCTTTCTGCATTTCTCTTGCAGAACTTGACAAATAACCAGACAAATCATCTATAGGTTTGTTTGCCTGGTAAACATTATAAGCAAAAAGAGCTATTGCGGCCGCAGCTGCTAAAGCAATAGTAACCCAACCACCTGTAGTAATTTTAATAATTCCTGTAAGTTGATCATACGTTGACATAAACCTTATAAGTCCACCAAATGCCATCGTTAATGTACCAACGGCACTCATTATTTGACCAATAACCCAGGCTAATGCACCACCAATAGCTATATATTTGGCAGTTATGACAATTAATTCTTTTGTTCCTTCGCTAAGACCACCCCAAAATATTAAAAGGTTCTCTATTCTATTTGTAATGCTTTTTAATACACCTTCTAAATCTATATTTTTTAAAATAGCTTTACCTAATTCTACTTGAGCAAATTTAAGACTGTCTTTAAAGTTATCTAAATTATTTCTTAATCCACCAGTAGCCGCTATAACCGCAGGTAATGTTTGCAAAGCACCAACCAAACGCATATTAAAATCTTCGGCAGCAATGCCAGTTGCCCTTACCTTTTCTATATTTCTTGTACCAAATGCTTTTTCTAATGCATCACCAATCAAAGGAACATTCTCTTGTAAAATACCAAAATCCTCTTGAAGGATTCTGTTTTTACTAATCATTTGAGTTAACTGTTTTGTAACAGAGGCAAGGTTTACCGCACCACCACCACTTGCAGCAATAGCTGTTCCAAAACCAATTAATGTTTTTCTAGCTTCTTCGGCAGTTAAACCCACCGCTTGTAAATTAACAGATCCCCTAACCGCTTCTTCAAATCCTAATCCAGGTAATTTAGCTGCCTCTTTCAACTTTACCATTTCACCAGCAGCCGCATTAGCACCACCCATTATACCAGACAATGCTCTTTCTAAACTATCAAAATCAGCAGCAGCATTTACGGCAGTAGCTCCGATTGCCATTAATGGGGCAGTAAAACCAAGACTGATACCACGCCCAACCGCAAGTGACTTTTGGGAGAAAGCAGTTATGTTTCTACCAATAGTCTTTAAACTCCTTTCAAATGGAGTAGCATCAGCCCTGATTTTTATACTAAGTATTCCTGCCATTATTTTATTTTTTCTCCGACACTTTTAGTTTTTATAACACCATCCATAAATTTCATCATGTCGTAGTCTTTTACAGTCAAATCTCTCTTCTTTGTTTTTCCATCCCAATCAAATTTAATTAAATCTGTTGGTTTAAGGTTAGAAGTTTTTGACGTATGAGGCATAACATTCCAATATGCCATAAACCTAGTTTGTTCCCAGGTTCTTTTGTATTCCGAATCTTTGTTATCAAAATGACCTTTAATCTTTATTAATAATTCTCTAAAGTCAAATTGATTCATTTCATCCGGTGTCATCTGTAAATCACCCAAACACAACCTCTCTATATCCTCTACCTCTAAAACTTTTGTATTTGGGTCACTTATTTTTTTTCGTTTGATTTTTCACCTCCCATACTTTCTGATAACAATTCACTAAATTTATTAACCATATTATAATCGTCAATAAGTTCAGCAAATGTTTCCAAAGTAAATGGATTTGGTATGGCTTCTCTTTTGTATCCATTCTGTACACCTAAATACAATACCTCATACAATAGAGTTAAATCGTCTTCAAGTGCTTTAGAAAATTCAGAAAATTTAATTTTTTTCTGTTTAAGGAATAATGACAAAGCATAACCACCAATTTTAAATGGTATGTCTTTGTCTTCAATTTTTACATAATTTACAGAGGTCATAAAAATAATTTAAAAGTTAAAGGCTAAAGGGAGCAAGATTTTTCCTGCCCCCAAAAAGCCTCATGTAAATATTATGCGCCAGTTGTTTGAACTGCTTCATTAGAAAATTGACTTGTACCAGCAGAGTTTATTGCGGCAACTCTGAAAGTATATGATGTTGCAGCAGTAAGCTCACCAATACCTGTTGTAAACTGTTGACTTGTAAAAGTTCCTGCAAAAGTTTGATAATCATTAACAGTACCAGAAGTAAGTCTGTATTGAATATTGTAATTAGTTAATGCAGGAAAACCTACTTGCGAAGGAGCAGTCCAATTTAATTGTATTCTTTGTCCTGTAACTAATGCCGTTGCAACCAAGTTTGTTGGAGCAGCTAATACAGAATTTGTTACTTTAGTTACAGCACCATTAATTCTTAAAGAAGCTGAAGCTGTTACGTTTTCTTGATTAGCTGAATTAAGGGACAAACTCTCAATAAACGCAGTAAAAGTGTAAATAGAATCACCAAGAACATCTGTAGTATAAGTACAAACTATTGCTGATCCGTTATTCCAGCTATCAAATAAAGTATTGAATTTTACGTTTGCACTTGTATCACCTACATCGGCAAATAATAATTCAGTAGAAAAAGTTGCAGATTTTTGACCTGGTGCAACTTCAACCCAAGCAGACGTATTGTCTTTGTGTGCGATTTCTCGCATAGCCCTTGTTAAATCTAATGTATCAGACGTTGAATATGCTACTGCAACATCACCTACATACAAACGCAACAAAGAACCATTGATTATTCCTGTAGTTGGCATGATTATTTTATTTTAGTTTTGTTTTTAATTGGTTTGTCTTCTAAATCAAATTCTTCTTCTTGCTCCTCTTGCATTGAATATAATTCACTTTCTGGAACAATAATTGGAACATAAACCATTTCTTTTTCAGGTTCTTGCTCTCGTTGTGGATATACCTCAACATTTTGACCATGATATTCTTCTGCAATACCTAAATTAATAAGCTGATTTGCTTTTGCACTTAATACATCACAAACATTACCTGCAATAAAACTATCATAACTCTTAATGAATATTATTCTCATACATTATTGATTTTAAACATATAATCTTGTACCATCCAATATATTTTATCCTCCATAATAGGATCTCCAGTAGCCTCGTCCTCAAATAATACCCAATCAACTTTAAAATTAGCATAAGTCCCTCTTTTATTATCAAGTGCAATTCTCAATGCATCACCAATATTTTGAGTAGTATCGTAATTATCTGAATAAATAAAAAAATTAACTTTAAACTCGTCTTTGGGGCTAACTAAATTTTTAACTCTAGTTGGATTAGTATTTACTTTTACATAAGTTATATAAGGATAAGACACATTACTTGGTGCTTCTTCCGGATATATTTTTGTTCCTACTAAATTTACTAAATTACCATTAGCAGCAACCATCGCAAAAATAACTTTACCAATATTCATTACGTTCTAGTATAAGTTAATCCAGCATTTCTTGTTTCTCTTTCAATGATTTTTTCTGCACCATTGATTATAATATCTCCTGTTCTTTTTTCCGCTTTAATAAAGCCTTGCAATAAAGCTTTGTTTCTAAATTCATTTGCACCACCAAATACAAAATTTGCGTAATAAGCATCTGATTTATTTATGCCGTCAAATGGGCCTTTGTCCATTTTAGTTGGATACTGTTTTAATGGGCCAATTACAATAGTGTCCTGCCTTCTTAATCTGGGTTTAAAAGGATTTAATACTTTTACACTATTTCGTAAATGACCCGCCTTGTAGGTAACTTTAATCCTTCTACTAGATTTTTTACTTTGAATATATCTGTAGTGTTCTGGAAACCTATAAATTGGTATTTGTGGCTTAATAGCATCAACCATTGGTTTAGAAGCGTTAGTAATAATACTAACCTTATTTTGTTCCCAATCTCTCATTGCATTAGTTCTTAAATGTTCTAATGCTTTCATTACATCTTTGTCATAAATCTGCAAATTCATTGCATATTCTCTACTAACAAATTTACCACCTTGTTCAGCTAATCTTTGTTCGTTTCTTGCTCTTGCATAAGCAACTCCTCTTTCCGTATGTACAAATGATGCAGGTCTTCTTGGCATTTAAATTATTTTATGCAAATATAAGCTATAAATAACTTAATTGCAGTTTTAAACGTGCGCCCATATTTCAGGGCACAAATGTTTTTAAGCTACTGTTAAAGTCAATGCAGTAGCGTTAAACTTAACTTCATCTCCCGTTGCAATGGTTTTAGGTGCAGCCAATAAACCTGCAAATAACATATTTCCACCTGTGATTGTATCAAACACTGCCACGTGTGTAGCCGTTGCGCCCGATGCTGCACTTGATGTAATGGTAATCGCTGCCGTGTTTGTCAATGTCCCTGCGCCACCTGTTCCCCGTGTCCATCCACCTGCTGCCACGGCAACGCGTGTGTACAATGCACCTGTGGCAGAGCCTGCGTCAGTTGGGTCTTGTGAATATAATTGGACAAAGGTAGAAGTGGGAGCGGAGGCGAAGGCAGAGCCGTTTATCCACCCTGTGATTTGGTCTTCTAAATAATTTGAAAATGCCATGATATTTTTTTTTTGTTGTTTAATTTAATTCTGGTTGAATAACGTCAAATGTCTCAGGAATGCCGAGAATTTGACTTTCGTCGCAAAATGTAATATACCAAAATGGAGGCACATTCAAGGCAGCGTGCTGAACGTCAACTGCTTGCAAGGTTGTTCCACCTGGCTTTGGTAAGTCTTCATTGATTCGACAAATGTCCTGCGCGTGCAAGGCATCAGCCTCATTGGTGTATTTGTAGCCGTTAATAGATGCCATAATGTATGTTTATGTTATTTGAAATATTAGTCCTTTCATCTGATTTATCAGAACTGTAAATTATTATTTCTTGCAAATCTCCAGCATAATTATAATTACTACCGTAGTTTGCAATACCAGCAGCAACAAAATTGTTAGCTGACACTACATTATTATATGAATTATTTGAGTTATTAAACTGACCAACAGCTTGATTTGTATTTCTACGATTTAAATAACATAAATGTTGCGATAATCTACCTGTTAATTCTGATGTCGTGTTATTTAAACTTTTAACTATTACAGATTGAGCGCCTGCGTATAAATTAGGACAACCTGCATTATCTACATCATCACCTGCATAGCTTGGGGATCCTAATCCACCTGATAAAATAATAGCCGTTTGATTTAAGGGAGTTTTTCTACTAACCCACAAAATCGTAAAATTACTTAAAGTTATTTGGTTAAAATTCATTAACACCGTACTGCCACCAACAAAATTAATTCCAGGTTTTAAATTAATAAAATTTATAAACCCCGAATTTACTATACTTGGCTGACTTGCTTGCGTTGTTTGTGTTGCGTTCCTTGCACTCCCACTTTGGTCATACCACGTGGTTACAAATACATTTTGATTACTTCCACCTGCATTCCAAAAAGTACTAAATGTAACTTGCTGTCCAATACTAAGCCCACTTGTTCCAACGGCAGTAACTGTAACCGTGCTACTTGCGCTTATCGTACTATTTACATCAAAAGAAACATCACCTTCTGCACCGCTTATACTTGCCCTCACCCTTACTGCACTCCCTGTGTATGCCGTTCTTAACTTGCGCAAAGAATAAGCCGCTGCCGCATTTGGATATAAATCAAGTAACAAGGAAGCCGCCGCCTGCACCGTCAAATCTGCCGTTGTTGTCCCTGTGGCTAACAAGGAGGCTTGCGGCAACTTGCTAATCAATGCCGATGCGTTTACATTTGCCGACGTTAACAAGGAGGCTTGCGCCTTTTGAACAAAGGAAATATCACCGCTTAATAAACCATTGGCGTTTAAACTTGATGCAACCTTTTGAACAAAGTTAATGTCAGCGGAAACAGAGCCAAATGCGTTTAACGATGCTTGATATTTAATAACACGCATCAAGGCAGCCGATAGGCTACTTTGTGCCAATAGAGAAGCGGAGCAGAAAATAGACCCTGCATATATAGACGTATAGGATGAACGCCAAACACAGACACAAATCATAAATCGTCTATCGTCACTATACTCAACTTTTTCTACCTGATATAATTCGTTTCTATAAACAAATCTTGAATTAACATTTACAAGTATATTGTATCTTAAAGTTATATTTATTTTTTGTTGATTTGACAATTTGTCTGCATCTTCTTCCTCAAAACCTGTTTTATATTCTATTTTTGACCAATAAATACCTATATCACTATAAATTTCACTTTGAAATCCACTATCTGATTGAGTTATAATTCTATTTTGCAGAATTACTCTTTCCCTCATTTTGCCAACAATCTCACTTTTATTATACCCAATCATATTTATACCTATTTAGCATTATGTCAGTAGCTGTTGGCATTTTATGTACTGCATCACCTCTATTATCATACATAGATGCAACTAATTTTAAAATTGCAATTCTAATGTCTGATGGACAATCTGTAGCGTTTATTCCGTAACCAGCAGTATATGTAATCGTCACATCATTTAATGATAAATAAGTGTCTGGAAAATCCTGATCTACCGCTTCTCCGATAATACCTTTATAGGTATCTACTTCGTATAAACTAGGTGACAATGTTTGCAATATACCATTTTCATCTAAATAAGTAATTGACGTAACGCCAACACAAGGGTAAACTAACAATTTAATTACGTTTTCATAATCAGTAGCTACTTTGTAACTTGAAGGAAAACGCTCTAATCTTTGTACAATAGTTTTGGTAAGCGTAGATATATTTTGCCTAGATTCTACCGCTTGTCTGGCAGCTTTTAGCATTGTGGCAATAAGAGCATCATCAGTTGAATCATCAACTTTCAAATAATTTTTAACTTCCGCAGAAGTCCATAATTCATTTGTTTGATCAACTGTTACTCTCCAGGGTTTCATCTTTTAATTGCCTTTTTGGGTTTAGAATTAATTTTGGTTTCAATTAAAACTGCATTTTCTTCTACAGTAACTTTACTTTCAAAAGATTCTGCTATACCTGCTTTTATTAATTCATTTGCCGTAACGTCATTTAATTCAGCCACATCCCCCTGAAAATATCCAAGGGAATGTGGTGAACCAGATGGCGATTTAATAAACCGCACTCTCATATTATGGGTTTTTAGCTACAAAGTACGCAGTATATTTTGTTGACTGCGTACCAACACCAGTTAACACTAATCTATATTTAGTTCCACCAATATAAGCATCTTCATTAGATTGCACTAAACCATTTACGTTTAATGTGTCCATAGTTGCGACGTTGGTATAATCGGTAGAACTAGCCGCCTGCAATACAGTAGGCAAAATATAAGTAGTGCCTGACAAATTAGTAGCTACTACGCTCCAATAACCACTCCACGGACTAAGTAAACTTACCGGAATAGTTATTGTGTCTATTTCAGTGTTAGTAATTGTGTCACTTACTGAATAGCTATAAAACGTACTAGACGCATCATCGTAATTAGCATCTAAAGTTTTGCTTCGGTCGTTTTTAAATGCCGTCAAACCAATGGCAGCAAAAACAAACAAACCAATTAAAATATTCTTCATTTTATTAAGATTTATATGCCAGTAATATCTGCATCTTTAATTGCAGCAAATGATTGAGCATGACGAACAGCAGCATCCCACCATGAGTTAACAACAATGGTAACTAAAGCATTTTTGGAAGATGAATATGGATCAATAACCACATCTAAACCAGCCCATTGACCAATAAGCAATTCTGCAAAGTTTCCGAAAATTACTGAATGCAAATTAGTGCCACCGCCTTTAGTTAAATTGTTTGGAACCTGTGTTGACACATAAGCTCTATACCCATTTAACAAATCAGTTCTAATGCCTTGCTGACCTACAGGAGGCGCACCATCTGACCAAACAAATTGAGCCGTACCAGATGCTTTTTCAGTATTTTTTAAAAATCCTCTTACTCCAGGAGTAGTAAGGTATGCTAAAGTACCAAAATCAGCATTATCTGTAGCTAAAGCAGTTTCCAAGTCAATAATGTGCTTGTAAGTAAGCGGACCGCCATCAGTGCCAATAGCCACTGAACCAATTCCAGCAGTATTTAAAATACCGTAAAATGGTTGCGTAGAATTATCACCATTAATTAAAGCATAGTCCAATGCTCTATTAATTGCTTCACTTAAACGATTCCTTACAAAGTTTTCCACGTCAATAGACGATTGAACCAATAACTGTTTAGAAATATCAGTGAATGCACCCAAACGATTTGGTGACATACTGATTTTATCAAACGTTGGACTAGTTTCGTCGTTTGCAGAATTTTCAGTTTCCCAAACCGCTGTAGCCGCAGCATCATTTCTAGGAAAATCCAAGTTACCGGTTAATCCAGTAAGCAAAGTAGCACCTGCCTGAATAACCGCTAATCTAGGATCAAGAAAAGGAATCAAGTCACCTAAAATAGTGGGTACAGTGTTACCACCACCAGGCGCGGAGCTTACAGTCATGTCCCTCTTTTCACTCCTAACAAACATTTTAGGAACGTAAAGATTTCCAGATGCTGAAATTCCTGCCTGTTTAAATTCTCTTTCAGCTTCCTGGTGCATTTCAAGCTCCAAGCCGTCTAAGTTTTTATTATTGGCTACCAAATTAGCGGCTCTAAGAAAAGAATAGTTTTTCTTTACTCTTTGCTCGTCGCTAACTTTGTTTTCATTACCCTTAGCCGCAGGAGTAGCCATTCTTTTGGCTTCGGCTTCTAACATCAAATGATTTTCAATATCATTTTCAAGATTAGTCACCTCATTCCGAATGTTGGTTAATTTCGACCTTTGTTCATCGTTGGCGTTCGCCCCTAATGTTTCAATGGCAGAAATTAAAGATCGCATTTCTTCTATTTTAGCGGAACGCGACTGCTTTAATTCATCAGATTTTAACATACTAATATTTTTTTAAATTGTTTAAAAATTCAACAAACTCATTGAAATTGCATTCCGCTTTTTCATTTTGCTGAATATGTCTTTCCATATTTCTTGCGGCAACCATTGTATTTGGGTTAGCAGGATATGTTACCGGTGAAACATCATATACTTTGTCAATTTTTTTAATAGTTCTTTTCCATCTACCATCCCTCATTTCCCAAGAATCACCATTTTCTTTTAATGAAAATGCAAAAGATGATTGATAAACATCACCTCTCCTAATTAATGTCATAACGTCATTTGCAGCATTAGTTTCTGGTGGGTCAATAGTATATTTTAATTTATTGCCTTCTCTTTTTATCTGCAAAGTATTATTTCTAACCCTTCCAAGAACAATATTCTGGTCATGATTAAATAAAGCAGCTGCCTCACTAAAATCAGCATCATTAAAAGCATCCATATCAATTTCTTCGTCAAAATTACCCATATCATAAGGGCTATCCATTGATGACGCAGTGCCTTCTATTTTTCTTTCTTCTACGGCAGCAAATTCTATATTAAAATACCTTGTTTCCATATATTATTGTTGTTGAACATTATTTTGTTGACCTTCAACAGGAACTTCTCTACTATTTGATGCTAATGGCATACCAAACTTATCTCCACCTTCATAAGGATTAAATCCTTCTAAGTTTCTTATTTCATTTGGTGCAATAGCCCGAATATTATAAAGCTTAGTGTAAAATTCTGCTCTAGCCATAACATCACCTCTATACAACTCATCTAAATCTAATTTAACGTAATATTTTCCCCAATCTTTTTGAGGAAATAATTTCGTATTAAATTCATTTTCAATACGCTTAGTCCATGCTCTTAAAGTATATTGAACAAATATCCTGTTTAATATCTCAATATTTGTAGTGGAAATATTGTTGTTCCCTAAAAGCAAAAAGCCTGGAACTCCAGTAAGATTAGATATATCCTCAATAGTTAACTTTCTTGCGTCAATATCTGCTGCCTCTAATTTAGAAGCTATAGGTTTAAATTTAAAACCAGCTTGTAAAAATGCTACACCTTGCTGATTATTAGGCCCTGAATGTTTATCAGCCCAAGACTTTTTAATTACGTTTAATTGATCCTCATTAAGAATTAAATCGGTTTCAACTGTTCCACTAAGGTTTGTCCCTTTAGCATAAATATCATTTCCATAATCAATTTCGTGTAATGCTCTTGATAAAGTAGTTTTACCAGCCTCAATAAGACTTTTACCCCAATAACCATTCTCACTAAACGATTTAATGTGTAAAACTTCAGAAGAACTATAGATTTCGTTATTATTTTCTAGTTTATAGTAAAATTCATCATTTATTTTATACATTTCCCATGGAACATCAACCAAATGCAAATCAATTACAGTTCCTGCCTGATTTCTATTAGGTATAATAAGAACATTTCCACTTTTTGTTGACATTGAACCATTAACCGCTTGCCTTACTATGGCTTCTCTAAAACTAAATGTATCGTACTTACTTGAAGGCCTATATTTAATTAAAGAATACAATGGATGATTAATAGCCTCAACTACATTTCCATCAGCTTTAGTTTCATATATTGAAAATGGCAAAGCAGCTATTTGCTCCGATAAAATAGATAGTGCCCTAAAATAAGCCGGTATAGACAAAGATGTTTCATGACTAACCCTTCTTTGATTAGTACCAAACAATTCCTGGTATAATTTCCAATCTTTAGCAGGCCCTAAATTGGATATTCTACTTCTTTTAATGAATTTTACAATTTTATTTAAAAATTCCATAATGCAAAGATGAATATATTAATTTTATTAAGCAAATAAAATTTTTAGCCAATAATTAGGTTAAAATCCAAATTAATTTTATTTTTTGGGTCAATAGCTTCACCAATAGCCATTGCAGCTGCAACCATGCCGTCAATTTTCTCATTAGACTTTCTTTTGTCAAACTTTACTAATCCAGTAGAGTTTATTATTAACGCCACATTTGATAACATCCACTTTGCTACCGGATCGCCATCATGAAATACTTTTTTACCAGTTATCATTTTTTCAAATTCACAAATAGGCGTATTCATTTCGGGAAAACTTTGCGGAAACGGTCTTACATTAACTCCCCTTTCTTGTAATGAAATAACAACATGGGTTGCTCTCCACGGGTCGTAAGCAAGACTTCTTATGTTGTATTTTTGAAATAAAAGGTATATATCGTTAATAATAGCATCATTATCTACAATATTGCCATTTGTTACCTTTATACTTCCATTTAACGCCCAATCCATATAAGGAACTCCATCCCTAAGACTTCTTTCCTTTACGTTTTCTTCAGGAATCCAGTATTTCCATATAACAAAAGCTGGTTTACCGTCAAATTCTGGAAAAAACAAACAAAAAGCACTAATATCTATAGTTTGAGCCAAGTCTAACCCACCAAATGCCGGTCTGTTTAATAAAAAATCATCTTTAATCTTCATTTCACATTCATTCCACATATTTTCATTAATCCATGTAGCGTGAGTATTAGTCCAGTAGTTAAGATTCTTAGTCATAAAGCCAATTTGCTTGGCTGCACCCTCATTTATGGCTTTTGTGTATTGATCCTGCAAATAACCCATACCAATAGTGACATTCATAGATGGATTAGATTTTACCCATACTTCACTATTTTGCCAATCATCATCTTCATCTAAAGAAAATATTAGTGGAAATACTGCATCATCATGTTTATGGCCCTTAATAATATCTAAGCAAACTTTACGCAACTGATAACAAGGACTTTCTTTATTAAATCCTGCTGTAGTAGTAATTAAAATTAAAGGTTGACTTCTACTACCAATACCACTTTCCATAATTTCAAGTACCGATGAATCCGGATGTGCGTGAAATTCATCAACTATAGCTACATGAGGATTTAATCCATCTAAAGTTTTAGCGTCAGAAGATACAGGAATCATTTTAGAATTTGAACCTGTAGAGTAAATTGAGTGCGCTCTAACCTGAACCATCTTGTTTACTGCCGAACTATCTTTCTTTAAATAATCCAAAATGACTTTTGCAGCATCCCAACATATACGAGCCTGATCTCTGGTAGTTGCAGCCGTGTAAATTTCAGCTCCCTTTTCTTGATCAAGAATAAAACACGCAACCGCAGTAAGGGCAGCTGTTTCGGTTTTAGCGTTTTTTCTTGATATTTCTAAGTAAACCTTCCTAAATCTACGTTTTTTATCAATTTTACGCTTCCACCCAAATATCATAGCCCAAAAGAACTCTTGCCAGGGCATGACATTCACATTCATAGCTGCATACTCACCTTTCGTCAATCTACACACCTTCATAAAGGAAATATAGGTTTCAGCTGCCTTTTGGTCGTAATAATAAGGATAATTAGCACTTTCGGACTTTTTTAAGTCGCCATAGTGTCTTTGTATGGCTAATCTAGCATATTCGCCTATCAATTCTTTTTCTAAATCAAACATTAGGCGTTTTTAATTAGCTTCATAATAGGATCTTCTTCTTTCTTATCAGCACGATTAAAGTATTCTAGCTTCAACCTAGCCTTCGGGTCAAGTCCAAACCTATCAGACATATCATTATAAATTTCAACTGACTGTTTAAACATTGTCCACTCTGGTGATATTTGCTGAACGCCGTTAGGATAAACCACTACACCATCATTTTTTAAAATATTATTAGCTGCGTGCTGGATAACAGTCAATAACCTTGCTAGCATATTGATAGCAATAATATCCACATTATAACTAGCACCGGCAGATTCAAGATGTTTTTTTACTAATTCAACAGTATCTTGTTCTTCATTGGTTAAATCAAATGGATTATGAGCAATTATCTGTTGTGGAGTAATTCTTTTAACCCGACTAGGCT
>Ga0315901_10003540_pt1 | contig 20238 bp, 35 predicted proteins | sample LakEriMetagenome_10_FD_203761 | JGI IMG/M metagenome (GOLD analysis project Ga0315901, IMG submission 203761) | Freshwater fungal communities from buoy surface, Lake Erie, Ohio, United States - Buoy 2 MA116 | ecosystem: Environmental > Aquatic > Freshwater > Lake | place: USA: Lake Erie, Ohio... | reverse complement strand
ACAACCCGGTGCCGTTCGTCGGCATGGACATTCAGACCAAAGACGCCAACACAACCGCAGTCACCAACACCCTCACGGCAACCATCGAAAGGTAATCACGCAAAATGAAGAAAACTCTTTTCATCCTCATCGGGTGCGCGGCCATCGCGACCTTGGTGTTAGCCGAAGTCGTGCAAGTCAAGAACACGGCGGCTGGCTATCAGATCGGCACCAGCGTCAACCAGAAGGTTGGCTTCTTCGGTGCTGCTCCCGTCGTGCGCCAGACCATCACCAACACAGCCCCCGTGCTGGTGACGCTGACGCTTTCGACGCATACGTTCACCAATGCCCACGCCGATGTCACGAACGTCATCACGGCGGTCACCAACGTCACCGTAAACGCGGTTAGCGGCATGTCGAGCAACCAACTCCAGCAGATTCGCAACGCGCTCGTCAACCTCGGCCTTGCCAGCACCGGCGGACAGTAGCATCCAACCATTCGGGCAGTCAGGCCCGCTCGCCTTTCAACGGGTGGGCGGGCCTTTGCCTTTAGGAGAACAACATGAGCGCAGAACTTAACCGACTCCGCGAAGCGAGTTTCCGCGAAGCCCGCAAGCTCGACGGCGTGAGCTTCACCGTCAACGGCGGCAGCACGACTTACACCGGCACCCTGAGCAGCGGAGCCGAACTCAAGACGCTGACGGAAGGCGGGTTCATGACCGATTACGACAAGGCTTTGGACTACCTGCCTTCCGAGATCGCGCTGGCCGTGGGCGACAAAGTAACCGCCGAAAGCAAGACATACCGTGTCGAGCGATTGAACGGCGACGGTGCGCCCATCTTCACGGCGGGGTTGATTGGCGTGGACAAGTGATATGTTGCGAATGGAAGTCAGCAAGCGCGACTTGGATTTGTTCACCAGTGCGCTGCGTACCTACGCCAAGCACCGGCGCATGGATAATGCCGACGCGCTGAATCGTGCCGGTATGCAGTTGGCCTACACGGCCATCAACCAGACTCGCACCGCCAACGCGCAAGAGGTTGAGCAGCAGTTACGGCGCACCGTGGCATCGCGCATCACCAACGACAGCGGGCGGCGCTTGAAGAAGCCGCGCCCGATACAGGAGGCCACGACTTACGGCAAGGTCGCAATGATTATAAAAATGCGCGCCGGTCAGTTGTTCTACAAGGGCTTCCCCAACGCCACCGACCCGCGCCAGTATTCACGGGACGAGTTGAACAAGCTCGCGCTGCGCTATGTCAATCGACGCATCGCCTCAGTGGGCTTCATTGCGTCGGGGTGGATCCCGGCTTACCGCAAGTTCCGCGCTACCTACAAGGGCAGCAAGGCCGGCATGTCACTAGCCGGCAAGCGGCAAACACCGGGCCTCGGCGGCGCTGAGATCGCGCAAGCGGTCGAGAACGCGGCGGCGGTGCTGTTCAATAAGTCCACGACGCCTGCCAAGGGCGCGGACAGTGCGTTGCATCGGGTGGGCACGGCGGGACTGAATCGGGCGCTGTCTTTCGTGCGGCAAGACATGCTCGCGTTTGTGAAAAAGCAACTGGCGGAACGGGCGGCGCGGTTTAATCGGGCGTGATGGTGTAGCTGCCGGAGTGGGTGATTTCCTTGCCGGCGTTTTGCCAGACTGCTGCCGTCATGCCGGCAGTGCGCCGCGCCGTTCCCTTGTGCGTCACGAAGACCACAAAGCCGGGTTCCGCCCGCTTGACCTCGCATTGGTCATAGTTCACGGCCCCGCTTTCAGTCTGTAGCGTGACGCGGGCCGTCTTGGCTTTCTCTGCCGGCTTGCTGGCATCCGCCGCCAGCGCGCCACTCGCGCCGAGCAACCAAACAATCAGAAGTAGTTTTTTCATGGTGGCTCCTACGCGGAACCTATCACCAAGCCGCCCGTTGTCAATCTTTCGGCGGTTGACACCACGGGGCAAGGTGTCATGGCCGACCTACAACGACTCACCGAAAACGCCGTTATTGCTTGGCTGGCGGCGTCCGGCACCCATAGCCAAACCATCGGCTTGACCGGCGTACACGCCATCAGCGACGACGCCATTACCTTGCCCGCGCTCGTGGTGTCCTGTTTGCCGCAAAGCGAGCGGTTCCACGGCACCGGCATCTATGACGTGCAATGCACCATCACCTATCACTGGCAGGCCGACGACACCACCGATGCCGCCGCCTCGACCGTTTGGGGCAAGATCAAATACGTGATGCTGTGGGACGAACTTCGCACCCGTCTGTCTGACCTTGCCGACTTCACTTGTTGGGGCGCGCTTTGGGACGGCACTGAGACGCACGACATCGAGAACCGGCATCACCGGCAGTCCATCACCCTGACCTTGATCGCGCAGCCAAGTTGACACCCGCGCACTAACCGAAAGGCACTCACCACATGGCAGCTACTTTAATCGGAACCACAGGGCTTGCGTTTGGCCTCACCGCCGAGACGGGCGGGCTGTGCCAAAGCACGCGCTACCGCGAACTCATCCAGACCGCCGAGGTTGCTGACGAGGACGGCGACGTTGTTGGCGCGTCGTTCTACGGCCCGACCGGCGAGATCAACCAAGAACTCATCTTTACCAGCGCGGCGGGCGTCATCTCAGCTTCGTTGGGCGCGGCTGTAACGCTGGCGAACCATACCCCGACCGGGACGGAACGCCTTACCGAACGCGAGACGAGCTTGAGCAATACCGGCTTCAAGACCGTTTCGGTCACGCTCAAGAACTACCCCAGCATCTAAGGACACCATGGCGGCAACACTTATCGGCACGGCGGGCTTGGTGTTCGGCGTCACCGCCGACGTGGGCGGCTACATCCAGTCCACCCGTTACCGGGAATCCATCCAGACGGCGGAAGTGGCCGACGCGGACGGCGATATCGTCGGGGCGAGCTTCTACGGGGAAACGGGCGAGATCAACCAAGAGCTTATCTTCACGACCGACACGAACGCCCCGCACGCGACCGCCCTTGGCGCGCAAGTGACCAATGCCGCCATCACCAACCACACCACGACCGGCACGCTGCGCATGATTGAGCGGGAAACGTCCCTGAGCAATACCGGCTTCAAGACAATCAGCTTCACGCTGAAGCATTACCCGTCCATCACCCCCACGGTCTAACCATGCGCTATCTTCTCGGCTTTCTCTTGTTGGCGGGCGCGGCCTTGGCTGCGAACGAGTTGGTAGTCAACAACTCCGTCAACTACAACAAGAACGGCGCGCAGATTCAGCAGTCCAAGCAAGCCAGTATCACGATTACCGGCAACACCTATTGCGACCAGATTTGGAACGTGCCGACGAACGAGACGCAAGTCGTGTTGTGCAGCGGCCTGACAACGCCCGGCGTGACCTACCTACAGAACCTCGACGCCAGCAACGTTGTGACCTACGGCACCACCAGCGGCGATTATGGGCTGAAACTCAAAGGCGGCGAGTGGGCCTTGGTGCGCATGGCATCCACCAACCTTTACCTCAAGGCGTCCACCACCAACGTCCTGACCCGCGTCCTGATCTTCCCGGAGTAACCCATGCAAGAGATTACCAAGCCCGTCCGCACGTCTGAAGTTTTCCGCACCGAGGATGCGTGGCTTGCCGCCGCGCTGATTACGATGGGCTGTCCGCCCTTTGTGGCCGATGGGCAGGGGGCCGTCCTGCGAACCGTTGCCCCGAACGGTGCCGAGTTCTGCAACTTCCTGTTTGTCGCCACGCCCGAAGTCAAGGCGCTGGCGCGGTATTGGTTGCACATCGAGGAACTGCGCGCCGAACAACCGGAGCACCCGCTCTGCTACATGCACGCCATGATGCACAACCGCAACCGCTGCATTGATGCGGTCAAACAAACCCGCCGCCTCGTGTTCACCAACCGCCAGATCGGCGGGCGCACGGTGCTGGCATTCCACACGGAGAAACAATGAACGAGATTACCCAAGACGCCGAACTGCAAGCCGCATTGAACGAGCGCCGTCCCGTCGCGCCCGTGGCGGTTGCCAAGCCCGACAACACCGAGGCGCGCAAGCTCGCGGCGTTCCTGCCGGACACGCGCAGCATCGGCGGCAAATCGCTGGCACCCTACACGCAGGGCCGCAAGATTCTGCTGAAGCGCACCGGCAACGAACTGCTGCGACTCCGCGACCATGCCGTCAGCTACGCCGCCGGCAAGGGCGTCAAGCCGGAGGAACTGATGACCGAGGACTGGGCGACGATCATTGCCACGATTCCCGACATTGACTTCCATGCCGTCGCGTTCCTGTACGTGCTCGCGGCAGACGTTGCCACGTTGCACAAGCTCACCCGCAACGCCGACGATTTCCAAGAAGCCGTGTTGAGGTTCGCCGATACGTTGCGCGGCAGCGAGCGCGGCATCTTGCCGCTGGTGTTCGACATTCTCAACGAAGCGGCCACGGGCCGCGATTACGAGGTGGTGGATGAACAAGGCGGGCCGTCCCCAAACTGAGCGCGCCCGCCGAGGAAGCCAGCTACGTGGTGACGCTGGCCGAGGCGACGGGCTGGAGCGAGGAGTTTATCCTGTGGGCGTTGCCGCTGGCGCGGGGCGAGCAGTATCTCCACGCCATTCTTGTCAGCCACGGGGCCAACACGCGCCCGACCGCCAACGCCTTGAAAGAACTCTTGGAGCCTGAAGTCGTATGACAGAACTCCGCACCAAACTATCGCTTGACTCGACCCAATTCACGGCGGGTTTGAACGCCGCCGCCGGTGCCGCGCAACGGTTCTACGTGACCGCCAACAACACGCTGGCGCGGGGCGCGATGATGGGCAAGCCCGATGCCGAATTGGCGTCACTGGCGCGGAGCTACGCGAAGGCGGGCGAGGAAGCCGGCAAGGCGTTCAACACCAAGCTCGCCAAGTTCACCGGTCACCTCGGCGGCGCGGGCAAATACGACTTCATGTTGTTCAGCGGCTTGGCCTCGGCCATCGAGGACAGCGGCGGCAGTCTCGCCAAGTTCGGCAAGAACATCGGCTCAACCGCTGCCGTGGTCGGGGCCGTTGTCGGCCTCAACATGGCATTTGAGGAAGGCGGCAAGCAACTCGACGGCATCAACGCCAAGCTCAAGGAACTCGGCTACAAAGGCACTGGACTAATCGGCATGGTGCGCATCGCGTTTGGCGACCTGAGCGGGCTGGAAGTGGACGCCGCGCAACGCAAGTTGAACGCGATCAACCGCGCCTTGGATTCCGTCGCCAATAAAGACAGCAAACGATTCCGGGAACTGTTGGCGAGTGAATATCAAGCGGGCGCACCGCAAGACGACCTCGACCGCCGCGCCGAACTGCTGACGACGCTAGTCGGCTTGGAGAAGCAACTCGCCGCCGCCGTGGCTGACCGGCAGAACAAGGAAATGATGGGAGCCGAGCCGCGCACGGTCGCGCAACTCGACGCGCAGATTCAGCGGTTGCAGCTATTGAGCGAGGCCGCAAAGACCGCCAGCCAGAATCCGATGAACCCCGTGGCGTTCAACGAAGAGGCCATCTTGCGGGCGGCACGGTATCAAATCGAGATCGAACGGCTCCGCGCCAATCGTCCCGCCATGGCCGAGGCCGAAGCCGCGCAAGCTGCCGCCGACGCCGAACGCAAGGCCGCGCAAGCCGTCCGGGAGCGCGTCGCCGCTGCCCAAGAACTCGCCGCCATGGAAGGGCGCTTGGGCGACTTGCGGGAGCAGAACTATTTCAGCGCGCTATCCGAGGACGAGAAACGCGCCGCATTGGCCGAACGCATTGCCGATGCCGAGGAAGCCGCCGCTGCCGCCCGCTTGCTGGGCAACGAACGCGGCGGACTGGAAAACGAGATCATGGCCGAACAGTTGCGCGGGCGTCTGCAATCCATGCGCGACCAAACCACGCAGGCCCGCCCCGACCGGCCCGCCATCGAGAACGCCGACAACTGGGCGCGCATCGGCCTGTTTGCCGGTGGGGCGAGTGCCGCGATGGACTACGCCCGCCGCACGGCGGAAGCAACTATGACGCTGGTGCAACTGGTGCGTGCCGGTATCCGCGTCAACGCCATGAACGTCAACGTCACCGCCACCGCCACCGCAGGATAACCCACCATGTCAGCTACAAAAATCGGCGTTGCCAATAACAGCTACCAATCGCAACCCACAGCGATCAAGCGCACCGAGGACGGCACCAGCAAAACTTACCGCTGGCACGGCGATTACGACGCGCTCAACACCTTCCAAGCCACATTCAGCACGGGCGGCACGTATGACGGGCTAACCGTCCGCGATGTTGACTTGGTGCCAGAAGCGGGAGGCTTGGCGATGCTGTCGGTCACGGCCAACAACATCGTTGCGCCCGGTTCCGGCGGCGGCGGCGGTGACTTGTCGCCGGTCTATGAACTCGACTGGCAGCGCGTGGACAAGGACATCCGCTACCATCCGGCATTTGTTTCTGGCGATTACGTGCTGACGAACGCCGACCGGCAGGAGGTGGATAACTGCCTTCGCGACCCCAATATTGACGCGGACGCCACGCTGGGCTTCAACGCCATGGAACTCTACCAGCGCCTGTTGCGCGGGCAGACTTCTTATCCGCTCTTTGTGCCCGTGGCGCGCAAATCGTCCTACAGCACCAGCCGCCCGATCACCGGCGACTGTGGCACGCAATCCACCCCGCCCAGCCAATGCGGCGCGCCCGCTGGTTACGTTTACGTGAAGATGGCCGACAAGGTTATCAAGCGCAACGGCTCCTACGAACGCAGTGAGGAATGGGTGGGCTTCGATGAAGTTGACGAGATGGTTTATCCGGCATCGTAAATGAACCTGAACGTTCCCAACGGCATCAAGCGCGGCGACCCGATCACGGCGGCGTTTCTCTCGGACATTTGCCGCGCCATCAAGGCCATCACGCCGCAATCGTCGCCCGACATTATCGTCAGCACCACCAGCAACGGCACCACGTTTCAGCAAGCCTACGAGCCGCAGTTGCCGCTTGGCATACTGTTCGGCCTAGTCCAAACCGACTTCACGACCGGCACGGACATCAGCGTGAAGTCCTGCGACGGCAACGGCGTCGTGCCTACGGGTGCCGTAGCGTTCAACGTGAAGGTGTACGCGGGCGGCGGCTCTGCCGACCTCGGCAGCGTGACCGTGGCGGGCGCGTCGGCGGCGGTGTCTTGCAAACTCGCTACCGGCAAAATCATCGCGTACATCTACAGCGACGGCACCGCTTATCTGGTGGGCGACGTGGCGCAGATTGTCTTTGATGTGCGGTACGACGCGACCAGCCACAAGCTACAAGCCAAGTTCTATTGGCGCGTAGGCATCGCCGTCAGCAGCGTCAGCGATTGGGCGGACGTGCGGACGTACTCAGCCGTAACGGCAATCACCGCTTGGCAAGTGGACTCGACCAGCGGCGAGATCCAAAAGAAAACGCAAGCGTTCTACTCGCCCGAAGTCGGCGCAGAATCGGCTTGGACGAAGATTGACGACACCCAAGAAAGCGACTACGTGCCATGCAGCTAACCCGCGTTCTATTGGTCACGCTCTTACTTGCCGGCATCGTGCGCGCCGAGGGGCTGCGCAACATCGTCGGCATCTACACCAACGGGCAAACCTTGGCTACGGGCCGCGTAGCGGTGGGCACCAACGACAGCACGTTCTACGTTGGCAACGCGACCAGCAACGCCGTGAAGGTGGGCGATGCCGCATGGTCAAACAACGTCACCGCCAGCATCACTAACGGGCTGGCAACGACGAACTTCGTGAACACCGCCGTCGCGGGCCGAGTGGCCACCAATTCCATCCACGATCTTCTCAGCGTCGGCAACGCCGGCCTGCTGACCAACGTGCCGCACATCATCGCGGAAGCCAGCTATGGAACCAACGACCTCGCCAACAGCGTCGCCGTCTCGACTAGCTGGGGCGAAGTCACGAACAACTGGGAACTGACGAGCGGCAGTATGGCCGGGTGGAACGTGGTATCCAACGGCATCCAGTACGTCGGCAGCAACCCGGCGATGGTACATAGCGCAACCACTCTCAGCTACAAGGGCGACAACGCCAGCAGCCGGGACTATTACTTCGCGATGGGCGTCAACGGCTCTGTCTTGGAGCGCGGACGCATCGTGGACAGCGCGACCAGCCTCAACACCGAGTCAACGGCCATCCATACTTTCATCACGGTCAACAGCAACGACGTTGTGCGGCTCTACGTGCGCAGCCCTAGCGCGAGCGGCGTGACGGTCATCACTATGAACTTTGTAGCCATGAGCCTGAAATGAGCCTCTTGCTGCGCCAGTGCGGCACGTCCAAACTGTTGCGACTCTGCAGCTCGTCCAAGTTGATGCTGTCGTGCGCGTCAACCGACCCCTGCGACTACGACGAGATTCTTGCCACCGTCACCGGCCTGTCCTTGTGCAGTTGCGCAGACCTCTTTGCGCTGGGCGAGGGCTACGTCTTCCAGAACCTGTCACTTTACTCAATGCCGGTCACGCTGACAAAGGTGACGGCTTGTTGCTTTGAAGCGCAGATTGGCACCGTGGACTTGTACTCATTCGACATCACCGAAGACCCGCCGTGCACGACGCTGACGTTCGTCGCCACCATCCCGCTCGCGCTGTTCGCCTATTGCTGGTCGGGCAATACGGTCAACGTGATTCAGGCTACGGGGCTTGGCGGTTACGGCTTAGAGACGGCGCAATGGAGCGACGGCGGCGTGAATGGCTGGACTGACTGGCCCAACCCGAACTTCGGCACCTTCACGCGCTTCACCGCAGACTGCCCAAGTCCGGGCATCCTCACCAGCGGCGGCACGGTTACGTTGGAGGCACCGTAAAGGCGTGGACGGCAACGCAAGCGTGTCGCAGCCGCGCCCATTGCGCCGCGTGTCTCGCCGGCAAGTGGCACGGGCGCAACAAGTGCCCCTTTGGCGTCGCGGCCCCCACGACTGCGCAACCTACCGCCGTCACATTCTTTCAGCGTGTGCACGCCACTGTCCGGCGTCTAGGCTTGGCTCCAAGGCGATGTGGCTGCGCTTCCCGTGCCCGGCGTTGGGATGCGCGGGTTGCGCAATGGCTGACTTATTTCCGGCGCGCACTAGCTGCGGCGGTTGACACCCTGACCCAAGACGAAAGGCCCTCCAATGGCATTCGCTAAGAACCATAAACTCTACCACGTTGGCGACGATGCCAGCGACTTTGACCACTTCTTCCACCCCAACGAGGCCGGCAGGGTGCGCGGGCGGATTGACCTCGACCTAGCCAGCCTTCACCGGCTGCGCATCCAATGCGTGACGACCAAGGACTTCTCGCTGTCGGCAACCGGCACCGCGCCGTCTGCCGCCGTGCGTTCGCTGGCGGACGTGACCAATGTACTCGTCGGGCTGAAAAGCGCCGTCACGGATGCCGATTACGAGGAAGCGTGGCTTGGCGTGGACACGACCGACACGGATTGGTACTCGCTGGCGAACGGGCGCATCTCCGTGCAGATCGCGCCGACGATTGCCGCCGGCAGCTACAAGCTTGGCGTCCAACTCAAAGCCGGCACTACCAACATTGACCTTGGCTGGGACGCGCTCGACTGCGAGTTGCGGACAAGCCTGAACGCGGGCGACGAACCAAGCGCGCCGGTCGGCGTCGCAAACAACACCGGCACCGCCACCATCACCAACGGCAACAGCAGCGTCACCGTCACCGACGCCGACATGACGACGGGCGGCATCGTCCTCGCCTCGTGGCTTGGCGAGCCGCAAAGCACGCTTTCGGTCGTGTGCGCGGCGGGTTCGTTTGCGATCACGGCGGGCGGGCCGGTAACTGGCAATGCCGGCGTGGGCTACTACATCGTGCGGAGGTCGGCGTGAAGCGGCTTTTGATTCTCGCGTTGTGGTTGCCGGTCACCGTGTGGGCCGCCAACACCAACAGCTTCCACAACCTCTCGACGAGCAATCTGATTTCCACCGGGGCCATCACCCTCAACGGCGGCGCGTTGACCGTCAGCAACAACACGCTCAAGCTCAACGGGGCGGCGGTTACCAGCGGCACCTTCGACCACTCGGCGCTGTCAAACGTACTTTGGACGGCATCGGGGCACACTGGCACGGTCGGGCGCATCGCTGGGTTCCTAGAAGGCGGCGCGGCTGGATTTGTGGTTGTCGGTTCGGGGCTTGAGCTTGACGGAAGTGACAACTTGAACGTCACCAACTCACCCATGGCGACGTTTGCCGTGAGCAGTGGGTACGCCACTAACTCACTCAGGTGGAATGGTGTCTCGTTGGGTGGAAACAACACCGAAGGCTATCTCTTGCGCATGACCGGCGAACCAGCGCCCAAGGCCGAGTTCGTTGACCCGGCCACTGTCTCGGTCGGCACGGCCACGTACTCCGCCGGCAGCGGATACGCGACCAGCAGTGGTTACTCGACGAACGCGGGCGCGGTTGGCGGCGTCGCGCTCGGTGGACTGGTGCAGACTGGCGCGTTGACCTCGGCACAGTGGACTTGGGCCAGCATCACCAACGCGACCCCGCGCACGACCACGACCGTCAACGTCTTGGACTTTGGCGCATCGGGTTCGCCAGAATCAACGACGACGATTGGCACACTGACCAACGGCTCGGACGTGGTTTTCGTGGCGTCCACCAACACCTTTGCGGTGGGGCAGACGGCTTCGATACAGGGGGCGGGCTGGTCGGGCAACTACCACATGGGCACGATTACGAGCATGACGGCAACCAGCATCACCTTTACGCCGGTGACATTTACCACGGTCACTTCGGGCAAGACCGTCCGGCATGACGAGACGGCTGCCATTCAAGCCGCCATTAACGCTTGCACCAACGGCGGCACGGTGTTCATGCCCGCCGGGTTCTACCGCGTGAACTCAATCAACTACGCGGCGGGGACTGGTAGTGGACGGATTGTGTTGCCGACGTGGGGCTACAGTTCGACGAATCAAGCCTATGCGTTGCGCATTGTCGGGGAAGGCAACCCAGCCATCGGCGTCACCAACGGTTGCACCATCATTCAGACCGAGCAAACCCTCGGCTACATTTTGAGTGGCAAAGCGACCGCTCCGCCGGGCGGCTGGAGCGCGGCAACGCATCTTTGGTTGTCATTGGAAAACCTGCTTTTCCGCACCTACGAGAACCCGCAAATTGGTGCGCTCAATCTGGAGTTCGTGGCGGGGGCGACCCTCAAAGACGTGGTGCTCGACGTGGGTAAAAACTCGACGTGCGGTTACAACGCTGCCTGCACACTGACGAACGGATACAACACTGCCGGGATTGGTGTGGCCATGCCCGGTTCGCTGAATACGTCGGCCTGTTCACTGCGCAACGTGGCCATCCAAGGCTACTACATCGGTGTGAAGGCGAACGGTTCGGAGCACCTACTGTTGGACAAGGTGTACATGACCCACTGCACGCAAGGGCTTGCCGTCAACGCGGTCAATCACGGCATCATTGCGAACCAGTTGGAGACTGAATACTGCGATTACGGCATCTATATTACGGGCGCGGTCGGCGCGTTTGACGTGCGCGGATGGAACACTGAGCACACGCACGTTGCCGACTTGTATGACCTCACTTCACAAGCGTTCGGCGTCGTCAGTTACAGTATGCTCCAAGGCCCGATCATCACGGGCGGCACCAACTTGACCCTGCGCAATCTGCGCAACGGCTCGAACGTAGTGGCGGGAGCGCAGACGTTCCTTGGGCCTGTGAGCGGCGGCGGGCTGGTGCCGACAAACCGGCAACTAATCGCGGGGGCGGGCATCACGCTTAACGGCGGCACAGACCCGGTACCGCTCAATACCAACGTGACCATCGCCAGCACGGGCGGCGCGGCGGCGACGAGCAACATCACCGCCATCGTGGCTGATTATCGTGACTGGACTTGGGGCACGGGAGGCAACTCGGCGAGCAATGCCGTCGTGCCGGTGTACTGGACTCAGACGACGGCTGCCGGTGACCAGTTGGCGCTCGGCTGGACTAGCTCCTCGACGGCGACACAGCAGGACCGGTTCGCCTACACCGCCCTGCGCGGCATTGACAGCGCGACGGGCTGGGCGAGCGAGACAGCCGCGTGCGTTTGGGTGCTAACGTCGTCGCCTTCGGTGCTGACAAGCTGGATTGCCTCGGTGCGTTTCACGGCTCCCGATGGTAGTCAGTTCACCACCAACAACCTCGTCAGCAGCGCCGCGAACACTTGGACGCCAATCTGCATCCTGACAAACTCGCTCGGCGCGTGGCAGGCCAACGGCACCGGCACGAACCGATGGACGGTGCGCATCAACCCCGTGGCGTGGCAGTCGCAGACCGCCGCCGTCGCGCAGGTCGAGTTCAACATCAAGGTGGTCAAGTGAGAGCCGCGCTGACACTGTGCCTGCTCGCCGCCGCCGCCGTGGCGCAAGTCAACCCGCCGTCCCTCGGCTGGGTGGACGACTCCGAGACGCGCTGGCTGGTGACGACCGAGAGCGGGCGCGGCGAGAACTACGCGCCAAACGGCCCGTTCATCGCCGTATCGTCGTCGGGGAACGCCGCGTGGGTGCCGGCGCTGGGCCGGCACATCGTCAGCAACTTCGTATCCAACAATGTCACGCCTGCCGACATGCGTCACCGAGGGCCATGCACTTACGGCGGATGGACGTATCGCGCCACTTCCTCATCGCAAAGCGTGGTCTTTCAGAACGGCAACCCCGGCACACGCGGCTGGGACTTCGGGACGGCGGCCAATGGCAGCGGCGCTGGACGGTTCGTGCGGCTGGCTTACGGCGGCGTTGATAACCAAGCACTGCTGAACTCCGTGCAGGTTGACTTGGGCAAATGGCATCAAATCGTCTTTGTCGCGACGAACGCCACGCATCAGGGCGTCGCGTACTTGAACGGAGATTTCCTGACGACAAACGAAACGACCTCGACGCCCCTTGCGCCGACCAGCGCAAGCAAGGTGTACCAATACTCAACCGACACGACCAACGCGGCTGACCACTCGTTCTACATTCCCCGCGCACTCACTGCCGCCGAGGTGCAGCAGCTTTACCAGTCGCAACGGAGGTTCTTTCCATGACACGATTCGCCGTATTGCTAGGACTGTTGGCGCTGGCGTTTGACTGGCCAGCCGACGCGCCCAAGGACAGCATCCAACGCGCTCGCTGGCTGGCACAGCCGGTGGCATGGGCGACGAACGCCGTCACCAGCACCAACATCGTCGAACGCGATGCGCGCTTGGTCGCGCTTGAGCGTTCCCTTCTCGGCATCCTGCGCGTGTACGGCGTGACCAACATCGTACCCGGCAGCATGGAAACGGCGATGCAGCAGATGAACGCCGCCGCCCAGACCAACAGCGTCGCGGTTCTGCACGGCGTCAACGCGGTTGCCATTCGCCAACAGATCGAAGCCATGGGCGCGTCAATCTACGATTGCACAGGGGAAGCCGTGCGAACCAACGTCAGCGAGACAGTGCAAGTAACGCCGACCGCGTGGCGCTGGCAGCAGTTCGGTTTCACGGCAGCGCCGACCGTGGCGGATTTGGAGAAGAAATGATGAGCGACCAGTGGCGAACATTCTGGCAGCGTTTGGCGATATGGGCACTCTGCGCTTTGGTTGCGGGGCTGTCGGCGGTCAACTCGTGGGCGCTGACGGAGATCATCGCGCTAAAGAGCCGTGCCAGCGTGACGGAGAGCCGCGTCGAGGAAATCCGCGAGACGCTGCGCGAGATACGCGGCGACCAGAAGGAAGTGCTGCGACGATTGGGAGGGCGTGATGCTACGCGACCCTGAGCGGTTCATGCTACTGGCAACGGTGCTCGTCGGGCTGGCTGCAGTCACGGCGATTGTGCTGGCGAGGATGATATGAGACAGCTATTCGCCACGCAGAGCGTCCTGCTGATTCTGCTCGCACTTAGCTACGCGGGCTTGACCTTCTACGCCTTGGTGCGGTGGAACGCCGAGGTGAGCTTGGTTCTTGTGACTGGCTTCGCCATTACCGCGCAGTCCGCGGTGAGCGGCTTCTTCCGTTGGCTCCAGCAGCAAGACCAAGACGCGGACGGCAAGCCGGACAAGGGCGGTGCGGCGTGAAGCTGCTCCTGCTCGCAATCGTCGCGCTGTCAAGCGGCTGCTCCGTGTATTACGGTCACGGCCAGTTCGCCTTGGACATCGGCACCGGCAAGCGCACGTTCGCCGCCAACAAGTCGGGCGTCGTCACCGCGCACAGCGAGATTCCGCAGACGCTCGACGCTACCGGCAGGCTCGCCGAGAAAATCAGCGAAGGCGCGGCACGCGGCGCAATCAAGGGGCTTGTTCCATGAGTAAGAAAATCCCCTACGGACTTCACGGCGACACCATCCTAGTTGACGGCGGCTGGGCACCCATCAGCCTTTTAATCAAGCGCCGGTTGGCAACTGACTGGTCGCACGTCGGCATCATCGTGGACGACCTCACCGTAGCGTCGGCGCGTTCCCACGGCGAGAAGTACGTCAAGGACGGCGGCGAGGGCGTCTGGATTGCGGAAGCTCTGCCGGGCGGGTTCACGATTCGCCGGTCGAGCGTGTACGCGGGGAACGCTTGGCGGGTGCGCACGCCGGTCAAGCCGCTCGACGACGACGCCACGAAGATGCTGCGCTTCTGGATAAAGAACCGCGTCGGCACGCCCTACGATTGGCCGGGCGTGCTGTTCGGCCACATCACACGGCGGGCCGCTTGGGGCGAGAACGCGAAGCTGTTCTGCTCAGAAGCCGTCGCGCTGGCTTACCGGTCAATCGAGCGAGACATTATCAGCGGCGACTTGCCGGCTTCGCTGATTCCCCCGCACTTCTTCGCCACTACACCCGCCCTCAAGACGACTGACTGGCACATCCGCCGGCCCGAAGGCTGGCCGGGCTAGCCATCAAGTGCCGGCGGTTGGGGTTGTTCTACTGTTCGGAGTACGGGTCGCCGGGCACATGCTCAGGGTTGAGTTTCGCAGGATGCCTTCCGCGAGGTAGCACCAGTCGTCTTCTGGATAGGCTTCCACCCGGAAGCGACAGCCCTTGCATTTTCCAGCCTCATCGGCGCAGTTTTCGTTGGCATAGCCGGTCACGACTTGTTCGAGTTGCTCAAAGGTTCGGCGACTCCGAACCCGGCGTGGGAGCGAACCGCGATTACGCGCTTGCTTCGAGGTGGCAGTCATTGGCGCGGTCGCTCCACTCTGTCGTTCCCCGGCGTCACCTCGCCGCACTCGACGGCGGCGGCTTCGAGTCCCGCGATGCGCTTGTCCCGTAGAGCCAAGCCGTCTTCCGCAATTCTTCGCCACGCCCACAGCGATTGTAGCACGTTCGTCGGCGCGTTGGCGTTCAGCCATTCGTTAGCCTGCGGACTGTCGCACGGCATCTGCTCCAGTTCCTTCACGCGGGCTTGTGCCTTGGCCAACTCATTCAGCGCGCTCTGGTACTGGACGTGATGTCTGGCGCGTTCTTCATTTAGAGCGGCTTCGGAGGCCAGTCGGTATCCATCGCTTTGCGCCAGCGCCTTGAGAGCATCAACACGAAGCTCGTACCACTCCTCCGCCGTCTTGCCTTCGTAGCGCGTGTGCTGCGCGATGATCTCGCCGATCAGTACGCACTTGGCGCAATACGGGCTTGCGTTGTGGTCGTGGCTGTTGATGTCAGCCGCCGCCCGAAGTTCCTCTTTGCTGGGTGTCATGGTTCCTCCATTGCGGCGAGGGCTAGACGTAGCCGCTTCTCGCGCATTTCTTGTTGCGCCAGTTCTTCATCGTTGCAGATAAGCCAGCGGCTCGACTCGTAAAAGTCTTTCGCCGCCTCAACGACGCGCATCGCCTTCTCGGCGCAATCGCAGACGGCGAGGATGTCGGCGTCGTGTTGCAGGTTGTTTCCTTTGATACGCGAAGCAACAACGCTTTCCCGCAACCGCTCAATCGCCTTCTTCAGTTCGTCGTTCATGGTTCTCCTTCTAATCCCGTCCGCACAGTGGGCAGTCTCCATTTAGGTGCGATGCTTCACATTCGGCAATTGCATCTGTGGCGGAGGCGTGTGTGCCATAGAGTTCTCGCGCAATGACGTAGCGAAGGCTGATTTCTGTTTGTGTTATTCGCCCGTATTTGTCCCATGTTTTAAGCACGACTATATCGTCAGCGTCTCTCGGTTTCATCCATTGCTTTCGTAGCCTCATGCTTCTCCTTTATCGCGCTTTTGCGCTTGGTTTGTCAACCGACCGGGGTGCGTTCGTTTCCAACAGCCTCGCCAGCGCGACGGCCAGCATCCGCGAATACCACCGGGCGCGTCCGTAGTGTGTGCCGTCCACGACGCAGAACTCTTGGTGGTCAATCCGCAAGTATGTATTCCACGCGCCGCCGAGCTTCACGACTCGCGTGTAACGCTTGCGCAGCCGGTTGAGGTGCGCGGTTTGTGCCTTGGTGCGTTTCATTTTCGTCATGCCACCCTCTCGGTAATCCGCAGGCTTGGCCCGTGGAAGTTGCAAGTGATGATCTTCCCGGACTGGCCTTTGGTGTTCTTGAGTATCTTCACGTACAGCGTTTCCGCGTCGTTGGAGTCGCGCCACAACCCAAGCACCAGCCCCGCGCTGTTCTCGATGCTGCCGGTCTCTTTGGCGTCGTGCAAGCCCGGTTCGGCGGCGTCGCCTTCGGGCCGGCGCACTTGGCTAATGACCACCCACACGGCGTTTGTCCGCTTGGCGGCAACCTTGATGGCTTCCGCCTCGTTGCTGAATCGCTCGTAGCGGTCTTTGCCGCGTCCGCGTAGCAGTTGGAAGTAGTCCACGATCACCACGCGGAAGGGGTTATCGGGCCGGGCGGCGTTGTGAGCCATAACCCGGCGCTCTACTTCTTCGACGCTCAACCCGCTTGTTGAGTCAAGCCAGACGTGGGCTAGGAAGGGGTCTGCGTGCCAATCGTCGGCGCGGCCTTCCCGGTGGGCATGATAGACCTCGGCGATGCTGATGCCGTGGTGGATTTGGAGATAGCGCGGGTACGTCAGTGTTTCGGGTAGCTCTAGCTCGAACAACGCGGTCTTGAGTGGCGACGCCGCCAAAGACAGGTTTTGCGCGCAAGCTGTCTTGCCAACGCCAGTATCGGCCAACAAGACAACCATCTCGCCGCCGGCCAATGCACCGGCCCCTTGCGATAGAGTCGGCAACCACCGTCCAAGGTTCACGGCTACCGCGTCCCGGCGCTCGCACCATTCCCGGTAAGCCGTCGCACTCTCGGCAAGCGGGCGCAGTGTTCGCGCTATACGCCCCTCTGCGCCCTTGGCAATGCCTTGGACGGTTCTTGCTGCCATCTCGACCTGTTCCGTCGCCCCCAGGACATCATCGTAAGCGGCAAGGCCAATGTCGTGCGCGGCTTGGATAAGCTGCCGGCGCATGGCCTTCTCTTCGACAACGGCGATGTAGTCCTCAACGTTCTGAGTCGTGGCGATGCTGTCCAGCACGGTCAACAGGTAGTCCAGCCCGCCGGCATCGTCCAACAAGCCACGATCACGAAGCCGCTGCTCTAGCAAGGGCACTTCCAGCGCAACGCCTTCGGCGCGCATCGCTAAAAGTTCGCGGTAGAGTAGGGCATGGCGGGCGGCGTAGAAGTGCGCATCGGTGAGCCTCTGAAAGACGACTTGCGCGGCTGACGGGTCAAGTAGAGCCGACGCCAGACAAGCCCGTTCGGCGGTTTCGCTGTGGGGTAGGGGGCGGCTCATAGACGGTGCTTCCGTAGCCAGCGTGCGATTGCGGCTTCGTACTCGGCTTGTGTTGGTTTCTTGGCGCGCAAAGCGGCCTTGAATCGCTCGTATTCAGCCCAAATGTTGGCTTTCATATGTTCGGCCCCTTCCGCGTCGCCGTGAAGGCCGGCTTGCGCCACCGCTCTTTGAGGCTGTCCCGCTTGAGCGCGGAACGCCAGTTGGCCGCGTACCGCCATTCCGTAGCGCATTGATCGTGGAACCACTCCTCTACGCGGTCGGGACGGAATCCGCAGTGCGGGTCTATGGCGTAGGCTTTGACCTCGGCCAGTGTCGGGCGGCTGGCATCAGTAGTGGGCGGCGGCGCCGTTTGCACCACTTCTCTACCTTCTTCCGGAGAAGATACAGAAAGAGAGGCAGAGGTTAACCCCTCGTTAGACCCTGTTAGACTGTTAGACTGTCTAACATCGCGCATGTAGCCTCGCATGTACTCGCGCTTGTACTCTTTGCGATCTTCGCCGGCTCCGCGCATCCGGTGCTTGCGGTAGTTCAAGATGCGCCAGCCGCCGTCAATCTTCTCGATGCGTCGCCCCTCGTGCTCTTTGGTGCGGCTGTACGGGTCAGGACTTTCGAGCTTGGCAACTGCCGCCTCGCAGGCTGGCAAGTCCATGTTGGCGACACGGGCAAGGCCGGGAAGCGCGGCATAGACTTCGCCGTGCTGGTCGCAGATGGCGAGCATGGTGACGAATAGCAGGCGGGTCTTGTCGTCCTCGCTCCATAGGCTGCTGGTGACAATATCGCTGAATAGCTTGGTGAATGTGGGCATGTTCATTGGGGGAAAGAAACGCCACGCGCTGAGAGCCAATGAGTGAGATTGGGGCGGGTCTTAGCCGCTCGCGTGGCGTCAAATGGTCTGATATGTAACTGCTGGTCACTCATTGCTCTCATCCCTTATTGTTGGTGTCAACTGGCGGCGCGGCCCGGCGATAGGCCGGGCACGGGAAGAAGGCGACTGTTTTCCGTCAAAGCCCGCTGCGTTGTGCACGCGCCGTGAATCATTGCAGCGACCTCCAAATGCCTATGATCGTGCCGGCGAGAAAGCACAAGCTGCCGACAGCGTAAAAGATATTTGCGACAAGCGGCCAGTTCATCGCTTCTCCTTCTTTGCTTGCTTTCGCCGCAGCGCCAGCCGTTCAAGCCGCGCCTCGGCATTAGCGGCGTTGACGTTGCAGCGGTACGCGCACGCTCGCAGCGCCGACGCGCACTGCTCGTAGTATCGCGCAGCCAGCCGCCACTCCGCCGGCGACTCCGCGATCATCGCCCATACGTTCGACAGCCGTAACCGCTCGGCGGTGCCGATGGTCAGCAGGTTCATGGCTTCGTTGTGGTTCATGGTTCCTTTGGGGTTGGTTATTGGTTAGTCCTCAAAGTTCCCCCAGCGCATTCCGCAGCTTGTGCTGAGTGCGGGCCATCCACCTTCGCCACGGTCAGAGTCGCCGTATTCGTTTTCGATTGCCTCGTATATGTCGTCTAGGTGGTCGCAGAGTGGGTCGCGCCCGCCGTTGTCGATGTCCCACTTGGAGTCCACACGCACGACGTAGTAGTTCGGTCTTGTGGCCAACGGTTCAAGCCAGATGAGTTGCTTGCCATCTCCAAAGATTTCTTCCACGAGTAGCGGTGTGATTTTGTACTCAGTCCCCCAGAAGTTCACCGTCCGAGGACTAACCTGCGCTTGGAGTCGAACGGCGCTGATGCCGCCCGCTCCGCGTTTATTCCGAGACTTTGTTGCTGTCAGTGCGCTCATAGTTCCTTCCCTCGCCGTCGCTCAAGCGGAGCGTTATCCACCCGCCTTCGGTTCCGTCAGCGGCTTGTCGGGGTGCTGCCACTTGATCGGCCTCGGCGGTGCCGGCGGTTCGCCTACATGCGGCCTGCCCCAGCCGCATTCGAGATTGCCGCACTGCCAAGCCGTAGCCGGATTGACGGTGCCACAGCCCGCACAAGTCCACGGCAGAAGCGGAGTAGGGGTGGTGCTAGGCGTCACAGTAACGCCTCCTGCTTGGCCTGTTGCGGCTCTAGCGTCGGCAAGCACGGCTGCGCTAGCTCGCTCTCCATCCGTTCAACGGCTATCTGGCAATACTTTGGCTCAATCTCGATGCCTATAAACCGCCGCCCCGTCCTGATACACGCCACGCCGGTAGTACCGCTGCCCATGAAGGGGTCGAGGATGGTCTGCGCTTCTGTGGACTGTATCAGCCACTCCATGACCTTGACGGGCTTTGGACAAGGATGGTCGCCTTTTGCGTCTGAATCTGTTTGAGGATTGAAGCTGCGGTAATCAACTCGCATTGGGTTTCTGACGTAGCACAACACCGGCTCCCAGTGGCTAAAGCAGGCCGCGCCAACTGTGCCTTTGGCGTATTGAACAGAACCGGGACGCGCCCAGCAAAGCGTCCACGCTGGCGGGGGATAAAGATGTTGATTGCCATTGCCGCAAGTGACTAAAGCGCACTCGCAATGCTTTACAGCCCAATCAAGCCACTCCATCGAAGGTACTACGCCGTCCCATTCGGCTTTTCCAACGCCATAGGGAGGGTCTGTTACAATTGCAATTTCCGTCG
>Ga0315901_10003539_pt1 | contig 20241 bp, 29 predicted proteins | sample LakEriMetagenome_10_FD_203761 | JGI IMG/M metagenome (GOLD analysis project Ga0315901, IMG submission 203761) | Freshwater fungal communities from buoy surface, Lake Erie, Ohio, United States - Buoy 2 MA116 | ecosystem: Environmental > Aquatic > Freshwater > Lake | place: USA: Lake Erie, Ohio... | reverse complement strand
TCGTGGCGTTGGCGGCTGGCTGGGTGCTGCGGCACGACGTGCTGCTGCCTCTGGTCGAGGAGCACAGATCGTTTGTGAAAAGCCTGAGCGAGACGCAGCGGGAGATTTCGCAGGCGGTCGCCGAGCAGACGCGCTTGCTCTATGCCCTACAACCACGGACGAACGCGACTGGCACCGACGCCGGGCGCGACCAGAACTAACGACGCAACATCCCTACGGTAGCGCACTGAAATGCCCATGTCGCCTAGGTTGCTTCGACCAAGAGCCGCCGTTTCGACGGAGTTCGACCCGCGACAGATCAGCGGGATGCGACTGTGGCTGGATGGTGCAGATGCCTCCTCTGTGACGCTCAACGGCCCCACCGCCAGCGAGTGGCGAGACAAGAGCGGGAGCGGATTTCATGCCTCGCAACCGACCGCATCCAGCCAGCCGACGTTTTCTGCGAATCAAATCGGGGGCCGCTCTGCGTTGGTGTTCGGGTCTGGCGGCGTCAAGACTATGGAAACGCCAGTGTTTTGGTCATCGCAGCCCGTAACCGCTTTTGTGGTCGTAAGGAAAGACAGCACAGCTAACGCGAACATATTTGACGCTGGTGGCAGTCAAGCTGGTGGCCGTCAGTATCTTTTTGGCAGCACCAACATTGAGTACGGCAGCAGCAATGTGGTTGTCACCACGTCAGTGCCGTTCGGAGCAAGCCCCCGCTTGCTGACGGTGCGGCTGAACTCTGCCAGCAGCTTTATTCGCGTAAACGGAGTGCAGACGGCGAACGTAAACGGCGGAACCGCAATGACTCAAACCGGCTACCGCTTTGGCGCGTTCAATGCTGCGTCGTCGGGTCTTGTGGGCGCGATTGGCGAAGTCCTGTTTTACGGCACGCTATCAGCGCAGGAAATTTCTGCGATTGAGCAATACCTCGCCGCCAAATGGAGCATCGCGCTTACCACGCCGCCCGCTGCTTCCAACGCCGAAGCCCAAGATTGGATCAACCGCGTCTACCTCAACGGCGGCACCGTATCCGCGACGACTGCCAATGCGGTCAACACCTTCTGTAACTCCATCGACGCCGCAGGCATACGCGACCGCTTCTTGCGGCTCAATCTGTTCTGCGGCAACTCCGATGCATCGCTGAACGCGGTGCGGACGCCGCTCTATCGCGGGGCTTCGCTGACCGGGACGCAGCTAGGCAACGCGATGGACACCAACGTCAATTTCCAAGCTGGCGATTACAGCGAAAGCTCTGGACTAGCAGGTAACGCATCAAACAAATGGCTTGATACTGGGCTGCCGCAAAACTTCGCCACCAGCCGACACATGATGGTAGTTCCGCACACGATGGCAAACCTCAACACCTACCTGATGGGAGCGTGGGGGCCATCTGGCAATCAGTCTATTTTTGGGTTTTTCGCCGCTTCCATTAGCCCTCCAGCCATTACGTTTTTCAACGCAAACGATTCTGCAACGCTTGGTTCGGCGGCCGGCTCTGTTGTGCTGCGTCGTTCCTTCATTGGCGTCAGCGACCCCGGCGGCAGCGGATTGGCGGCGTATGTTGACGGTGCAATCGCCAGCACAGGGGCGGCTCACTCAACCTCCAATACTGGAACCGTTACTATCTTTGGAATGAAAAGAAGTAGCTCCAGCACGCCCGACTTCCTCAACGGCTCTAGGCTATCGGCTTATTCTCTAGGACTCAGCATGACAGCTTCGCAGTGCGCGGCACTGAACAACGCCCTGACGGCATTTGGCACAGCACTGGTGCGAGCATGAAGTTGGGCGACCTCACGCTTCCGATCTCCTACGCTGACGCGAGTCAGTACGCATTGGTATTTACGCCCGCCCTCGCGGCCCGCCTCGCGGAGTTGCACGCCCAGTACGGTCGGCCCGACTGTGTGCCGATGCCGCGAACGCTTGTCGATGGACGGCTCATGCTTGGGGCCGATTTGCTGACGGCCATCGACCCGGGAGGCTGGGTGCATGAGATGTGGGAACACGCCGACAAGGCGGTGCTAAACCAAGCGGTCGAAGTGCTGCCATGGGCCGAAGCGGTAGCCCTGCTGCCGCCCGATCCGCCGATGCCAGCGTGACCGTACACCCACAGAGTACAGGAATTGGAAGTAGCGTCATTCGCTGAGTGACGCTCTTCACCGTAAATGCCGTTTTCACTACGCAGTGAAAACGTACCGAACACACCCTGCCGTCAGCCGACGCCGCGCCCTACGGCGTCTATGGGGCTGACGATGGGCAGCCCCCAGGCGTCACGCGCCCCGACAACGGGAAGGCGACGATGGGACGGGGGCAGTGGCATTTTCGCTAATCGCAAAACGCGATAAAAACGAGCGTTGACCCAATTGACGGCGGCGGTAGGCTGCGGTCATGCAAGCCATCCTCCGGTTCGACCTCTCCGATCCCGACGACGAGCGGCAGCACCGCTACGCCCTCGCCGGCCGTGACGCCCTGATCGCCCTGGAGCGGATTGGCGAACACTGCCGCCAACGGATCAAGTACGGCGAGCCGACCGACGAGGCCCGCCGTGAACTGGAAGCCGTCCGCGAACTGATCCCGCACGAGCTTGTGGAGTTGCTGGTGTGAGCGACATCGACCTCATCGCCGACGCCCGCGCGTGGCTCGCCACCCAGGGCGACCGCGTGCAGACGCATAGCGGCGAGTGCCACCGCTGGCATACGGCCTGCCTCGTCTCGCGGCTCGTCCGACTGATTGACTCCCGAGCGGGACAAAACGACGATCAGGGCGTGCATCTGCCCAAGCGGGAAAGCACCACGCTCGCGGCGGCGGAGCGGCGGGCCATCAGCGAGGCGGCCGCCGCCTACGCAGACAATGACGACGACGCGGACTGTGAGCGGATCGCTGCCACGCTGCGAGGGCTGCTGGCCCGCACATCAGCTTGCGGGAATCGCCAATAAATGCGCAGTCGGTAAGAGAAACGCATCATTAATGCTTACAGAATCTCGTTTGTGAAACATGTCCGTTGTGAATTGTTACGCCCCGCGACATATCTGAAACTCAACGCTTTTCGTCGGATTGCCCATGTGATCCGGCACTACACGCCGCAGAGAGGGACGCGGCTGAATTAGGTAATGTCGCCGGAACTAGGTAATAAATTAGGTAAGACGCTACTGAAATCAGGTGCAGACATGAGTAACAGTGAGCCGATGGCGTGGGCTGTCGTGAGCCGTAGAGGGATTGAATCTGTGTGCATCCTGAAATCTGTTGCGATGGACAAGGCGGCTCACTTTGGCGGCGAGCCGGTCGCGCTCTATGAACTTTACAGGCTGCCTATTACTACCGATGCGCAGCGAGAGGCGGTCAGGTATGCGGCTGCTCTTTTGCGTGCTTCTGGACGCAAGCAGGATCGCGCCCGGTCGGATGCACTGCTTGCGCTTTCTAACGAACTTGGAGGCAGCAATGAGTGACGGCGTAATCGGAATTGTAAACAGTGACGAGGCCGCACTGCGGATCATCGTTCGGCAGCAGCGGAAAGAAATTGATGAACTCAAGGCAGCGAAGGGTCTGGTCGTCGCCATAATTCAGACCGACGCCAACGGAAAAGTGGATGGCATCCGGCATCAAGAGGACGACACATTTCCGCCGGACTCGCTGATTCCGCTGTATGCCGTTCCTCAGTCATCGCTACGGATCGCGGAGCGCAACGCACTGGAATACGTCTGCTCAAATGTCCTTCCGGACGGAAGCCGTGAAGGGGACGATGCGGTGTATGCTCTGCGGATGCTGCTTAAGAGGCTGGGGTAACAGAAGAGGCCGTCCGATACAATCACCGTACCCCGCAAGGGGCTTGCAAGGCCTTGCAAGAGGCCGCCGGAGTTGATCGCCCGGCGCAGTAGAAGCGATTTGCGGCACAGGCGTCTTTGGGACGCATGACGAGGCAAAGCACAGCGGAGCGAAGGAAACTTTCACGCGGCCTCCCAAACCGCCACAGGCGGGAGTAGAAACAGGTGCCGCCGCAAATCGTTTTTGAAAGAGGACGCCATGAGTGACGCGCAGGATGAATTTGCGGTTTACAGAGCGATGCAGACAATCGCCGCTGCCGTCAGGGCCGACGAAAAATACCGAATGGAATGGGTAGGGAATATCGCAGCAGTTGCCGTCTCGGCTGGCGCTGGTGCGAGCGTTGCTATGGAAAAAGCAAGCCAGTTCGTTGACACGCTTTTTGTGCAAATGAACAGCGAAGAAAGGCTGAACAAATGAGCGAAGTTGAAATAACGGAAGACGAAAGCGGAATCAGGTTCACTGCTCAGATTCCTCCCGGCCTGTCTGGCAAGCGTATGGAGGAAACGCTTGAAGAAGTGAAGCAAAAAGAGGATGAGTTTTGGGCCGCGATGGCCGAGAACGCCAAGACAAACGGCCTGTGCGGAGAGGAGATCATTGCGATTGAGTGGGCGGCCGTTGAGGCAGGCAAGCAGTCTCAGGTGGCAATTCACAAGACGCTTCGGAGCCTGCTGGCTCGGATGGCTAATCGCCAATTCGGGTCGCGGGCCGAAGTGCGCAACTGAGCGAATGGAGAGTCGTGATGGACGCAACGCCCCTGAAAATCCAGGCGACAAATACGGGCGACACGATTCTTCTTTCGGCTGAAGACGCAGACTTGACGCAGGCTGGCGTAAAGGTGACGTATGTCGGCAAAGCGTTTGTTGGGGTGCATGAGCACAGGAAGGCCGTTGCGACATTAGTTGCGGAGCGGAAGCTCGGTCGGAAAATCAAGGACGGCGAACTGATCGCGTTTCGCAACCGGAACCGACTCGACATGCGGCGAGACAACGTGGCAGTTGTTTCGGCCTCTGCAAGATTGCGGTATTCAGGCCCGCAGCGAGGGAAATCCAGCCGGTACAAGGGCGTGTCGTGGCAGCCAAGCCGAGAGAAGTGGTACGCGCAAATCAAGATCGACGGCCAATCGAAGAATCTCGGCCGTTACGACAAGGAGGAAGATGCCGCCCTGGCATACGACAAGGCGGTTAAAGACCTTGGGATTGATATTGCGTTCACGAACTTCGGGGCGTGATCCGCCCCGCCGAATGACGCTACAGCGGCGAGGTTGTGCCGTGGCGCCCCTGCAAGGGTTCCACGCCAGAACCCTAGCCTAAAGGGCACAGGAGACCCCAAATGTCCGACGCCCGCATCGTCCGCCGCTATCGCGACACCGACATCACGCTGCACACTGCAACCTCCCTTGCGACCACGCTCGACATGCGAGATGTGGCCGGTGCCGTTGTTTCGTTCGGCACCATGAGCACCAACACGATCTCGCTGCAAATGTGGGGCAGCCATCGAGCGGAAGAGCCGTTTCGGCAGCTGTTCAAGGTTGACGGATCTGCCGCCAACATCACGCTTGCCCCCAGCACCACAGTTGGTCGCATCTATTCGCTGCCCGATGAAGTGTTTGCCGTGGAGTTCCTGAAGATCGTCTCGGCCACCACGAACAGCACCGGCGTCACCGGCGTGGTGATGTTCAAGAGCTAGGGCATGCCCCAGCGAATCCCAGCCCACAGGCCGCTGCGTCTGCGTTCGTCACGCCCCAAGCGAGACGATACCGCTAGGCCTAACGCGGCAGCCCGTGGGTATTGCTCGGCAGCCTGGTTCACGATCAGGCAGGCCGTGCTGATCCGAGACGCATGGGCATGCCAGGACTGTGGGCGTGTGTGTGCAGATAAGAGGGAAGCCCACGTTGACCACATAACGCCCAAGGCACAGGGCGGGCAGGACGTGATGGAGAACCTCAGGACGCTGTGCATTAGGTGCCACGGCAGGAAGACGCGGCAGGAACAGCGGGGGGGAGGGCGGGTCGGATCATAGGGGGCACGCGGATTATAAACCCCGGTTGTGTGCTGTGCGTACGAATGGCTGAAATTGGAAGTTGGGCTAATCCGCATGGGTAAGGGCCGTAAGCCGACGCCTAAAGCGATCCTTAGCATGCGTGGTTCCCGTATTCGCGGGCCGCACGCCACCGGAATCGACGCGCCGCCTGGGGTTCCGCCGGCTCCAGCTTGGCTATCGGACATTGCCCGCGCCGAGTGGGTGCGGATTGTTCCGATGCTCGAGGCGTCGAAGGTGATGAGCCCGCGACACCAGCAGACGCTCGCGGCCTACTGCGATTCGTTCGCGGATATGGTGCAGGCCGATCAGGAGTTGAAGGCGAACGGCACGACGATCATGGACGACAAGGGTAGGGTGAGTAATCACCCGGCGTGGAACCGGAAGCGAGACGCACGGAATCAGATGCTGAAGTTTGCGGCCGAGTTCGGCCTGACGGCATCTGCCCTGTCGAGGGTGTCGGCCGTTGACCAAGGCCCGAAAGAAAACGAAGACGACGCCCGCATGTTCGCTTGATGCGAAGGCTGCGGAGATCGCGGTGCGGTTCTTTGAGGAGAACCTGACGCACGCGAAGGGCGAGCTCGGCGGCAAAGCGTTTCTGCTCGAGCCGTGGCAGAAGGAATACGTCGGCCGTTTGTTCGGCACGATGAAAGGCGACGTGCGGCAGTATCGCACGAGCCTGCTGGCCATCCCGAGAAAGAACGGCAAAAGCACGCTTTGCGCCGGGATCGCCTTGAAGCTCATGTTCGATGGCGAGCCTGGTGCCGAGATCTATTCGTGTGCCGCCGACCGCGACCAGGCCCGGCTCGTCTTTGAGATGGCGAAGGTCTGCGTGGAGAACTCGCCTAAGTTGCGGAGCCGACTGCGTGTCTTCCGTAACTCCATCGTGCGGGAGGACACGCACTCGACGTACAAGGCACTGTCGGCCGAGGCGTTCACGAAGCACGGCCTGAACGCCCACGGGATTATCTTCGACGAGCTCCACGCCCAGCCCGACCGGGAACTGTGGGACGTGATGACGACCTCGACGGGAGCGCGGCGGCAGCCACTGTGCGTGGCTATCACCACGGCCGGCTTCGACCGCAAGAGCATCTGCTGGGAAATCTGGCGTTATGCCCTGGCAGTACGCGACGGGGCAATCAAAGACGAGACGTTTCTGCCTGCGATCTACGCCGCTGATCCCGAGGACGATTGGACGAAGGAGGCGACCTGGCGGAAGGCGAACCCCAACCTCGGCGTGAGCGTGAAGCTCGACGACCTGCGGGTGCGGTGCAAGCGGGCGCAGGATATGCCGAGCGAAGAGAACACCTTCCGTCGGCTGCACCTGAACCAGTGGACCGAGCAGGATACGCGGTGGCTGCGGATGGAGCATTGGGCACAGGGCAACAAGCCATGCCCGGTGATACTGGACGGCCGGGAGTGTTTCGCGGGCCTCGACCTGGCCAGCACGTTCGACACGACCTGCTTCTGCTTGCTGTTCCACCTGGACGACGGCACGTTCTGGGTCGAGCCGCACTTCTGGATTCCAGAGGAGAACATGCGGGAGCGGGTGAAGCGGGACCGCGTGCCGTACGACCAGTGGGCGAAGGAAGGGAAGTTGCACCTGACCCACGGCAACGTCACGGACTTCGACCAGGTGCGGGCCGACATCATGGCCCTGACCAAGAAATACAACATTCGGCAGGTGGCGATCGACCGCTGGAACGCGACCCAGTTGGCCACGCAACTGCAAGGCGATGGCGTGAATGTTCTAGGTTTTGGGCAGGGCTACGGCTCGATGAGTTCGCCTGCCAAGCGGCTGGAAGCGTTGGTGGTTGGCGGCAAGCTGCTCCACGGCGGGCATCCCGTCTTGGCGTGGCAGGCGTCGAACGTGGCGATTCAGCAGGACCACGCCGGAAACATCAAGCCCAGCAAGGCGAAGAGCAACGAACGGATCGACGGCATTGTGGCGTTGACGATGGCCCTTGGCATCCACGCGACAGCGACGGCCCCGGCACCTGAGCAGAACTGGGACATCATCTCGTTATGAGCGAAAACGCCCTTGCCGACTTCCGCATGATCGACCTGCGCGGGATCGACTGGACCGAAGTTTCGTCTAGCCGCACGCCCTCGGGCATCCGGGTGACGGCCGACAACTCGATGGCGTGCTCGGCCTACACGGCCTGCATCCGCGTCATTTCCGACGCCGTCTCTTCGCTGCCGCTGCACGTCTATGAGCGGCTGGCCAGTGGCGGCAAGCAGAAGGCGCCGAACCACCCGGTGTATCGGCTCCTGCACTCGCAGCCAAATCCGTGGCAGACGGCCCAAGAGTTCCGCGATTGGATGACGGGCATGTATCTGCACTACGGTGCCAGCTACGCCGAGATCCGCCCCGGTGCTCGAGGTGCCGTGTCCGAGCTTTGGCCCCTGCACAGCAGCCGCATGGAAGTCGAGCGGCTTGAAGACGGCAGCCTGCGGTACAAGTACCGCGAACCCAACGGGCGGGTGACCGTCTATTCGCAGGATCAGATTTTCGCGTTGCGGTTCACCACCGAGGACGGTGTCAGGCCGATCCCGACCTACAAGCTTTTCCAGAACGTGATCGGCTTGTCGCAGGCGATCGAGGCTCATGCCGCCACCTACTTCGGAAACGGTGCCAGGCCGGGGATTGTCCTTGAGTCTGACAACCCGATCCCGGCCGAGGCGGCCGAGCGGCTCCGCGAGCAGTGGGAGCGTATGCACCGTGGGCCTGATCGTGCCCACCGGACGGCTGTGCTGCCGAATGGCGTAAAGGCACACGAGCTCTCGGCGTCGAATGAGGCGGCCCAGATGCTCGAGAGCCGGGCGTTCGCCGTGTATGAGTGCTGCCGCATCTTCCATGTGCCGCCCCATTTGATCCAGCAGCTGGACCGCAGCACGTACAGCAACATCGAGGTGCAGTCCACGGAGTTCGTGCAGCACTGCCTGCTGCCGCACTTGAAGCGGTGGGAGTCGGCGATTGCCCGCGATCTGATCGTGGACGATGACATCTACTTCGCCGAGCACAGCGTCTCGGGCCTGCTGCGTGGCGACCACGCGAGCCGGTCGGCCTACTACGTCTCGGCCCTGCAAAACGGCTGGATGACGATCAACGAGATTCGGGAACTCGAAAACCTCAACCCGATCGGGCCGGATGGTGACAAGCACTTCGTGCAACTCAACATGACCACGCTCGACAAGGTGGGGCAAGAGCAACCGGCTCCCGAGCCGATGCCCGCGCCGCCGGCCGAGGAAGAGGACAGCCCAGAAGACGACGCCGAAGACCAGGCCGAAGACCAGGCCGAACAGGAGGACGTGACAGATGGAAATTGAACGCCGCGACTTCGCCTTCGAGGAAGAGAACGAACTGATCGTCGAGAGCCGGGCCGATGGCCGGGCCGCGATCATCGGCTACGCCGCCGTGTACAGCCGGCTGTCGCTGGATCTCGGTGGCTTCCGAGAAGAGATCCTGCCTGGTGCGTTTGACAAGATCCTGGGCCGCCAGCGAGGCCGGCAGGACGTGGTGGCACTGTTCAACCATGACAGCAACATCGTGCTGGGCCGCACGTCATCTGGCACGCTTGAGCTTTCGTCAGACGAAAAGGGCCTGCGGTACGTGGTGACGCCGCCCGTCAGCCGGGCCGACGTGCTCGAACTGATCCAGCGGCGTGACGTGCGCGGCTCGTCTTTCGCGTTCACGGTGGACCCGAAGAACGAATCTTTCCGCACGGGCGAGGACGGCAAGGCCGTCCGCCAGATCCGCGAGGTGAGCGGGCTGTATGACGTGGGGCCTGTACTTGTGCCCGCGTACCCCGCCACCTCTGCTTCTGTTGCGATGCGTTCCTACGAAGCGTGGCTGGCGTCGCAGTCGCAGCCCGAGCCAGAGGCTGTGGCCGCCGTTGTCGCTAAGCGTTCGCTGGTCCGTGACGCCGCTGCCGCGTGGTCCCTGAGGCTTCGCCGTGTCTGAGGCACGCTGCACCTGCGGCGAAAAGCTCCGCTGCCGTTCAAGTCGCCCATGTGGTGACGAGCGGCAGCGGTATCTGCGTTGCCCACGGTGCGGCGCACGGGCGGTGGCGTTTGTCAAAACAACACTTTCCGCAGTCCGCTTCTGCAAGACACCACGGCCGTAGTGGCACTGTGGACTCCATCGGCAATACCGCCGGCGGAGATACTCACAGTGGACAACCTCAAGAAGCTGCAGGACGAGGCCGTTGCCCTCGCCAACCGGATCGACGCCGTGCGGGCGATCGAGGGTGATGACGACAAGGTCGCCGAGCGCGATCTGGAACTCGAGACGCTGAACAAGCGGGCCGGCGAGCTCGCCAAGAAGATCGACTTCGAGAAGTCGGTTGTCGAGTCGGCGAAGAACCTTCGCAGCGTGGTTGACCGTTGTGCTCCGGCCCCCGAGGTGCGTGCCGAGGAGCCCAAGGTGCGTGTCGAGGCTGTGCCGTTTTCGGGCCGGCTCCGTGCGTTCCAGAAGGCCGAGGACGCCTACCAGGTGGGCATGTGGTTCCGGGCGAAGGGCGGCGACGCTCACGCGAAGCGGTGGTGCGAGGATCACGGCGTTGAGGCCCGTGCTCTCGGCTCGACCGGCGCGACGACCGGTGCCGCGACCGTGCCCGACATTCTGTCGAGTACCGTGATTCGTTTGGTTGACCAATTTTCGGCCTTCGCCCAGAACGCCACGAACGTGCAGATGCCGAGCGACGTGCTCGTCTTCCCGCGTCGGACGGGCGGCGTGACGGCCCAGTGGCAGGATGAGAACGTTGCGATCACCGCGAGCGATCCGACGATCAACAACGTGACTCTGACGGCCCGCAAGGTGACCGGCGCCACGATCGTCGCGAACGAGCTCCTGCAGGACTCGGTGATCAGCATCGCCGACTGGGTGGCAGCCGAACTCGGCCTCTCGCTGGCGAACGCCATCGAGGCGGCTGCGTGGAGCGGCAACCCGGCGAACGCCCCCGGCGTCGCTGGCCTTGTGACCTCCCACACCGGCGGCCTGCTCGCCTCCTCGGGCGCGACCTTCGCGGCTTCGCTCGTGACGGCGGCTGGCGATACCCCGGACGAGGTGACTCGTGCCAACCTGCTGCAGATGATCGCCACCATGCCCGCCCACAGCCGGCAGGGTGCGAAGTGGTACGTTTCGCCCTTCTTCTTCAGCGTCTGCATGCAGGCCCTGGAGTTGGGCCTGGGCGGTGCGGTCAGCATGCAGCCCGGCATGGGGCTGACGTTCCTCGGCAGCGAAGTGGTCCTGACGGACCGGCTGCCGTCCGGTGCGGACTCGACGGGCGTGATCATGGCGCTGTATGCCAACCTGGCCAACAGCTCCTTCTACGGTATCCGCCAGGGCATCGAGATCGCCTCGAGCGATCAGGTGAACTTCCTGTCGGAGCAGACCGTGATCAAGGCGTCGGCTCGCGTGGCGATCAACCACCACAACCTCGGCAGTTCGTCGGTGGCCGGCTCGGTCATCGGCCTGGTTGGTGCGTGAGCCTGACGGCTTGACACCTGTGCAACGCTAGGCGGGCCGCTCCACAACGGGGCGGCCCGCTCTTTTTTTGAGGTTGCCCATGCTGGTCAAGGTCGGTGGCACAGAGGCCGATATTCGGGTGGAAGCCATCCTGTCGATGCCAAGGCTCTCGTTTACGGCCAATCACTTCGCCTGGGCTCAGGCACTCATGCCGCTCGGGATTCGCCCCACGATGGGCACTGGGGCGTTCTGGTCGCAGGTGAACACCCGCGTGATGGAGCAGTTCATCGACAAGGCGGAATATCTGCTCACCATCGACTACGACACGTTTTTCACGAAGGAAGACGTGGAGCACCTTTTCGCCTTAGCGATGACGTTTCAGTGCGACGCCATCACGGGGCTGCAGACCAAGCGGGAAGACGGCCGCCCGATGCTGACGCTCAAGGGCACGCTCGACAACCCGCCCGAGAGCGGCACGACAAGCCTGCCAATGTCGTGGTTTGCCGAGCCTGTGCAGGAGGTGGACACGGCGCACTTTGGGCTCACGGTGATTTCTACGGCCGCCCTAAAGCGGTGCAAAAAGCCCTGGTTCTGGTCGAAGCCCGGCCCTGACAACTCGTGGAACGAAGGCCGCGTCGATGATGACATCTGGTTCTGGCGGAACTGGCGCGACAGCGGCAACCGGGTTTTCGTCACGCCCCGCGTGGTTCTGGGCCACGGCGAATACGTGGTGACCTGGCCGGGCAAAGATCTCGGCAAGCCAGTTTTTCAGTGGACCACGGAATTTACGAACGGCGGAAAGAAGCCCGAAACTGCATGGAGCGTGCCCCAATGAAGAAACTGAAGTTCACGCGTGCATGGCGTGGCTATAGGAAGGGCCAGGTTGTCGAGATCGCTGGCGGGCTGGCTGCGCAGCTTGTGGCGCAGCATGTGGCCATTGAAGACCGGCAAGGCGAACTGATCGAGACGGCGGCCCTTGAGCCGGCCACGGAAACCGCAGACGCCACGCCAAAGAAACGAGGACGCCGTGCAGTACAGAAGCCTGACTCGCCAGACACCGCCCGCCGTTGAGCCGGTCACGCTCTCGGAGGCCAAGGCCCATCTGCGGGTCGATACCACGACCGATGACGCCTACATCAGCACGCTGATCACGGCGGCGCGTCAGTGGGTGGAAGAGTACCTCGACCGCACCTTGATCCACACGCAGTGGGTCATGCGTTTTGACCGCTTTCCGCCGAGCGGCATCCAGGCCGTTGAGTTGCCTCGCCCGCCGATGGTGGCCAGCGGCACGGCCACTGCGGTGTCGATTACGTTTACGGCCGAGGCTGGCGAGACCGGCACGTACAGCACGGCGGAATACCGGGTCGATCGGGATTCGACGCCTGGGGCAATCAAACCGATCTACGGGACTACGTGGCGGCCGCACCGCCAGGACGACAACGCAATCAGCGTGACTTGGTGGGCCGGCTACGGGGCCAGCGGCACGAGTGTGCCGGCTGCGATCCGGCACGCGATCCTGATGCTCGTGGGCCTGTGGTACGAGCGTCGAATGGCGGCCGACTCCATTGGCGGCGACGAAATCCCGTTTGGCGTCAAGTCGCTTCTGGACTCTCAGCGTTGGGGCTCCTACCGATGATCGACCCCGGCAAGCTCCGCGAGCGGGTGACAGTGCAGATCGCCAGCGGCACGACCAATGCCCTCGGCGAGACGGTGCTGGCGTGGTCGAACTCGTCTGCCGTTTGGGCAAGCGTAGAAGGCGTGAGCGCCCGCGAAGCCCTGATTGCCGGGCAGCAGGAAACGAGCGTGACGCACAAAGTGCGGATGCGTTACCTGCCGGGCCTTACAAGCCAGATGCGGTTCGCGTGGCGAAACCGGACGCTGGAGATCGTCAGCCTGCTCGAGCACGGCAACCGCAGCGAGCACGAGGCTATCTGCCAGGAGCAGGCGTAATGGCAAAGGCCGGCGGCTCGCTTGAGCTCAGCATGGAGTTCCCAGAGCTCACGCAACTCCGCGAGCAGTTCAAGGAACTGCCGAAGAACATTGCCGCCAAGCATCTCGGTGCGGCCCTTCGCAAGGCTATGGCACCGGGGCAGGCCGCCCTGCGAAAGAACACGCCAAAGGGGCCGACCGGCAACCTGCGGAAAAGCATCAAAACCAAGATCAAGGTATACGCCAAAGACGGCAACGCCGTTGGCCTCGTCGGCTATGCGATCGGCCAAGGTAGCCTCGGCTACCACCAAGGCTTTCTGGAGTTCGGCACCAAAGAGCGCAAGACTAAGGGGCGGTTCGCTTCTAGCTGGAAGAGCAGCAGCTTGAACAACAGCCAGTATGTGCGTGGCGGATTCACGATTTTGAATCCAAGTCGTGGCCGCAACGCCGGCAAACTAATTACTAAGCCGAAGCCGCCCAAGGCGTTCTTCAAGACCGCCAAGAAGGGTGAGGTCGTGAGGCTCGGGAAGATGCCGGTCGGCGGCCGCACCGGGGTGCCACCCGTCAAAACGTCTTTTAACCAGGCCCAGCCGGCCATGCGTAGCCTGCTCCAGCAGGAACTAGCCACAAGGTTGGAGAAGGCATTGAACGAAGTCAAAGGCCGCGTTGCCCGAGGTCTGATTACATGAAATCCCCCGAAGCCGTCCTCCGCAGCGTCCTGGTTGCGAACACCGTGACCTCGTCGATCGTGGGCAGCCGCGTCTACCCGGTTCTGGCCCCGAAGACGGCGGCCCTGCCGTTCATCATTTGGAGGCGGTCGGCGATCAGCCGGGAGCACACGCTGGCCGGGCCTATGGGCGTGCCGAACGTGAGCGTGGAAATGCAGTCTTTCGCCACCACATACGAAGACGTGCGGGAACTGGCTGACCGCGTGCGTCTGGTTCTGGATGGCTACGGGGGCACCGTGAACAATACAGAGGTGAAGCACGTCTCGCTGGAGCAGGAATCCGACGACTTCGTGCAGCTGGCCGGCGGCGACCTTCCTCCGGTGTACCAGGTAACCCAGACTTTTAACGTCCTCTGGCAGGAGACTTAGAGCATGGCCGCAACGCCGCATGATGGAGCCGGAACCGTCTTTACGTTTGGTGGCGCCGCGTTCACCGTCACGAACATCGTGGTTACGAACACGGACCCGGCCGCCGACGACACCATTGACGTGTCGCACCTTGGCCTGACCGCCGGCAACAGCATCCGCACCATCCAGCGCCCGCTCCAGGGCTCGGCGACCGACACGGGCCGCGAGGTTGTGATCGACTATCTCGGCGTGAACATCATCAAGGACGCCTCGACGGGCACGCTGTCGCTCACGGTTGGCAGCAGCAACCTGATCAGCACGGCGGCCACCGTGGTGTCGTCAACGCTGACGCTTGCCACTAACGACGCCGTGCGGGGGCAGGCCACGTTCCGCGTGGGCCGCTACTAAGCCAGACGGAGGCCCGTCATGGCTACAGAGTGTGCGGGCGTTACGGCGAGGTGGAATTCCACGGCGTTCGGTGAAGTCACCGACATCAAGGTGGCAGTCGGCGGTGGACTTCCTATAGCTCGAGGAAGCGCGGCAGCGTCCAGCGGCTGGGCATTTGACGCAGGCACTATAGAGATAGCGTGCCTGCAGACAGCGAACATCTCGATGGCCCAGTTCGGCAAGAAGGCCACGCTGGATATTTCCGGCGGTGGGATGACCTTCACGACCAAAGCCATCTGCCAATCGCTGCAGCTTGCGGGCAAGGTCAACGACGTTGCGCGGTATGCAGCGACGTTCAAGATTGTCCAAGAGTGAGGTAGCGGAAATGGCACTGACAGCAGAGCAGATCATGGCGGCCGACGATCTCGGCCTTCTCAAGGTCAACGTGAAGGAGTGGGGCGGCGAGGTCTACATCCGCGTGATGACCGTGGGCGAGCTTGACGCCTACCAGAAGGAGTGGGTCGGCAAAAAGGAAGTCGGCGTGGACAACTTCCGCGCCAAGTTCCTGGCCCGCTGCCTGTGCGACGACAAGGGGCAGCGGCTGTTTACCGACGAGCAGGTGGAACAACTGGCTGCCAAGTCTGCCAAGGTTGTCGGGCGGCTGTTCGACAAGGCGGCGGCCCACAACGCGGTAGCCGAAAAGGACGTGGAGGAACTCGCAAAAAACTGAGCATCCGCCCGACGCGCAGGTTTCTGTTCCGTTTGGCGGGTCACTTGAAGATGACGGTTGGCGAGCTCGAGCGTCGCATGTCGGCGGTCGAGTTCGCCGAGTGGTTGGCGTACACGAGGTATTTCGAAGCGTTGCCTGATTCGTGGCGCGAGACGGGACTGATTGCGAGCGCGGTGCTCGCCCCGTATTCCGCCAAAGGGAAGGCCCCGCGTGCCGAAGACTTTGTGCCAATCGAAAAGCCGCCGCAGCATCAGCAGCAGATGGTGGATCAGATCAGGCAACTGCAGACCTTATTCGGTGGGTGACGTATGGCAACTGTAATCGGCGTAGGCATGCAGATGACTGCAAATGCCTCTGGCATGACCAAGGGTCTGTCAGACGCCGACAAGGCTTTGCAGTTGCTGCAGAAGATTGTCGATCAGAACCAGAAGAGCCTGCAGCGGTTTACTGGCGAGGCCGACAAAACGTCACAGAGCCTGGACAAACTCACCAAGGGCGTGAGCACGCTGAGTACCATCGAGGTTGGCCGCGTGCTGGTGGGCGGTTTCCAGGCCATCGGCAGCGCCTTTACGAGCGCAGCGCAGAACGTGCTGACGCTGGCCGGCAACGTGAGCTCCTCGCTGGACTCGCTGAACGACCTGTCAGCCCGTACCGGGATCGGCGTTGAGGCTCTTCAGGGCTACTCCCTGGCCGCCAAGATGGCCGGCGTGGACACCGAGCAGTTTGGCGTGGCCATACAAAAGCTGGCCGTCAACATCGGCAAGGCGAACGCTGGCGACGCTTTCGACAAGACGCTCAAGGGCATCGGGCTTTCGGTCGCTGAACTCAAGGCGTTGGCACCGGAGCAGCAGTTCTCGGCGATTGGCGATGCCATCGCGCAGTTACCCACGGTTGCCGATCGTGCTGCCGCTGCCGTGCAAGTGTTTGGCAAACAGGGGGCAGCGCTCGCCCCGCTCTTCCGTGAGGGGGCCGCCAGCATCGAAGAGCTGCGGGCCAGGGCCGAGCGACTTGGCATCATCGTCAGCGAGACGCAGATCAACAACGTGGCCGACATGAACGACGGCTTCGACCTTGTGCGAGCCACCATCGAGGGCATCATCGGCCAGGTGGTCGGCAACCTTGCTCCTGCCGTCACTGAGGTGACGAACCAGTTCCTGAAGTTTGTCGAGGAGTGGAGCGGATCCCAGGGCGAGGGCGGAACGGGCATTGCCAACGCGATCACCGACGTGCTGCTGCGTGGTGCCGAGATCTTCGCCAACGTGTTCGACCAGTTCGTAGGCAATTTCGGCAGCTTTACCGAAACGCTGTCTGGCGTCGGCGAGACCTTTAACTTCATCGCCAACATTCTGACCGCCACGACCGAGTCGCTGCGGGCGGCGTTCAATATTTTTGAGTTGGCCGGCAATGCCATCGCGATGGCTCTTGGAAAGCTGCTCGAGGGGATCGGCAGTTACGTTTCGTCAGACCTGGAGGCGTACGGCCAGGAGTTGCAGCGTCAGGCCCAAGAGGCCACGGACCGCAATGCCGCGCAATTAGAGGCGGCCGCCACCAATGCGGCCAACGCCGTGGCCAATGCTTTCACTGGCGGTGAAGGCAGCCCCGAGGCGTCTGGTGCTGGAGCCGCCGTGCGTTTCGTGCAGGGCATGCGTGACCAGATTGAGCGTGAGCGTAAGCCTGAGGTACAGGTGCAGACCAACCTCGAGGAAACCGAGCAGCGTCTGACTCAGTTCCTGCAGAACGCGACTGGTGAAACTTCGGCTTTCCTGAACGAGTCCACGGCGACGCTCGACACGTTCCAGCGAATGGCTGAGGAAGGCAGCCTGACGGCCGATCAGATCAAGATCATGAACGGCTTCATGCAGAGCGTGAACGCCGAGCTGGACAAGGAACTGGCAAAGCGTAACGCCGCAACGGAAGCTGCCGAGGCCCAGGCAGAGGCCGACCGCAAGCGGCTCGATACGCTCCTGCAAGCCAACGATGCCGCGTCCAAGATTGAGCAAGACCTGGCGGCCCTGGAGAGAGAGCGGCAGCGAATCAACGAGGCCGGCGGCGAGGACGCACAGGCGAGACTGGCCCAGTTGGACGGCCTGCAGGCCAAACTCGAGGAGCAGCAGCAGGCTCTCGACCAGGGTTTCGGGCAAGGCTTTCAGGAGGCTTTCGAGGGCGCCGACAGGGCCGTGGATGCCGCCATCCAGAAGGCGCAGGAGTTTGGCGAGGCCGGCTTTGACGCCGCCCTGCAGCTGCAGCAAGGCGTGGATGCCGCACAGCAGCAGGCAGAGGCTGGGATTCTTAACCAAGAAGCGTTTGACGCTGAGGTCGAGCGGCAGCAGCAGCTATTTGACCAGCGGATCGCCAACGAAAAGAAGGTCATCGACGACCGCAAGAAGGCCGAAGAGGAGGCGACTCGGCTGCGTCTGCAGCAGGAGCAGACCGTTAACGACCTCATCAAACAGCAAGAGTTCGGCGGCGACAACGCCCGCATCAAGGCTGCCGAGAATCTTGTGGCGATCGAAGCCGAGATTGCCAGGGCTCAGGACGACGCACGCAAGGCACGCGAGTCTGGGGACAAGGAGGCGTTGGCCGCCGCTAACCAGCGAATCGCCCAACTCGACCAGGTCGAGGCCAGAGAGCGTGACATTGCCAGCGGTGCCGCCGCTCAGCGCGAGTTCATGCAGAACCGTCAAAAGGAGCTAGCCGAAGCTCAGGCCAAGCAGCAGCAAGAAATCTTTAAGCAGCAGCAGCAGTTCGCCGAGGAGCAGGCGAAGGCACAGCAAGCCGAGTTCGACCGCCAACAAAAACGCCTCACCGAACTCAACACCCTCGGCCCGCGTCAGGTGCAGACCGCCGACGTGCGGACGCAGGAAGGTCAGCAGCTTGTTCTAGACCTGTTCAACCAGCAGCAAGACCCCGCGTTGATTCAGGCTCGCCTCCAGACGAAGACGCTCCAGCAGATTTACCAAGCAGTGCAGCAGGCGACGGCGAACGCACCTTTGGCGGTGAGGATCTGACGCATGGGCACGGTCGTATCGTTCAAAGAGTTGCCGCGTAAGGGCGTGTTCGAGATCGGCAAGACGCGCATTCTGTCGCGCGAGTTCGTTGTCATCATGAGCGATGACAACTTGACGACAACTCCGCCCACGCCTTTAGCGATTGGGCAGGCCGTGGGCGTCGATATTGGCTCGCCTCACCCCAATTTCCCATGGGAAGCAATCCGCAAGATCACGTTGACGGAGGGCTACGAAGGCTCTCCGTATCACGTTCACCTATTGTGCGAATACGGGATTGTCACGCTTGATGAACTTGTTCACCCGACGAGCCGCTCGCCGGTGTGGGATTTTGAATCGGCACCCGGCGAGATTCCGGCCCTCACGTACTTTGACGGCACGACGCTGCGACCGCTGACGAACAGCGCCTTTGACTACTTTCCCGGTCTCGTGACCCAGGAATCGACGGTCGTGGCGACGGTCACGCAGAACTTCGCTCAGTTCCCGAGCGCGTGGTACGGCGCGATGAACCACGTCAACAGCGATAGCTATCTCGGCTGCCCTGTCCACTCGATCAAAGTGCAGGACGTGAAGGTCACGACGGCACGAGAGGAGTTCGGCGGGGCGTTGGTTTCGTACTGGCAGGCGACCGCGAAGCTGCACTACCGGCAGTCGGGGCACAATTTGCAGTTGCCCGACATTGGCTGGAATTTCATCGCGGGCGGGCAGAAGCGGCGCGCGATGGTGTTCGATTTCGAGAACAGCGAATGGATCGCCAGCCCGAATCCGGTGGGCCTCGACGGTAGCGGCGGGCTGACCGGCGGCGTTCCGGCGATTCTCAATCGCCGAGTGAACCCACAAACAAACTTTCAGACGCTGTTTGGCACGCCTCCCGTGACACCGCCGGCGGTCTAGTCATGGCAGACCTCACGCAGTTTGACTTCCCGAGTGCGGTGCGGATTGCCCGCGTCGTGCGGGCGGTTGAGCAGGAGCCCAGGCGGGCGAGGCCGCTGACGTTTGAGGCGGTGCTAGAGCAGCGGCAGAAGGTCGTGTTCAAGATGTGCACGTTCACGGGGGCGTGGTCAAAGACCGCTGCGAAAACAGTCACCTTTCGCGACTCAACCGCGACCGTCTCTGCGGTGAACCTCTTCGCCAACATCGCCACCGCCGCGTCGGCACGAAACTGCGCGATTGCCCGCGACGGCACGGCGTGGTATCTGATCGCTGCGGAGTGCTGACGTGCTTGAACTGCTGGCTGCGATTCAGTCGGTCGATCCGCCTTCGCTCGTGCTGTGGGGGCTCTTTGCTTTTGCGGCAGGCATGTATCCAGTCGGGTTCATGCTCGGGTCGAGTTGCTCACCGTGCTGCAATGCGTGCGACGCCTGCACGCAGGGAAGCATGCCCGACACTGTCACGGTGACGTTCAACGGCTTCACCGACAAGACGCCGGGGCCAGACCTAATCACACTCGCCTTTTCGTCGTGTTTCGGCGGCGGTGCGTCGGCCCGCGTCACGGCTCCAGGCGGCGATCCTGACACGGACAAGGGGCCAATCACTGGCGTGACGCTGACGAACGGCGGCAGCGGCTATGCGAAGCTGGGGAGAGTCGCGCCAACTCTTACGATCTCCGGCGGCACAGGCACAGGGGCCACGTTCACGCCGACGCTGACCAGCACAAACGACGCCTGCGGCATCCCAACGTGGAAGCTGTCGTCTGTCTCGGTCAAAGATGGGTCGGGCTACATCGACGGCGAATCGCTCACGATCACAGTAGCGGAAGGCGACACCGAGGCGCAGACCGCAACGGCAGTCGTGAACACGACCC
>Ga0315901_10003538_pt1 | contig 20245 bp, 10 predicted proteins | sample LakEriMetagenome_10_FD_203761 | JGI IMG/M metagenome (GOLD analysis project Ga0315901, IMG submission 203761) | Freshwater fungal communities from buoy surface, Lake Erie, Ohio, United States - Buoy 2 MA116 | ecosystem: Environmental > Aquatic > Freshwater > Lake | place: USA: Lake Erie, Ohio... | reverse complement strand
AGATGTCCTCAGACGCAAACATGCTAAACAACACTTCGAACGGTAACGGACGCTAATTACAAAGTCAAAAAAAACATTTGGGTTTTTTGCCACCGGCGATTCAGGTGCCACCGGCGATTCAGGTGCCTGGGGCGATTCAGGTGCCTGGCACGAATGGCACTGTCCACCTTGCGTTATAGGCCACGCGCCCGGTGCCAGGCACGAATGGCACTGTACGGCTTGCGTAAACTGTTTCACTCAAACGAGTTATCTCCCTTGCAGTGCCTCTGTCGCAGTCTGTCGCGGGGTTCCATCATCAGCTTGTACTGGTCCCTCCGGCGCTTGACGCATCTGGGTTCGAATCTGCCCGGTCTACAACCGACTCTACATTGCGATATGCAGCGAAGAATCTGGCGAAACATCGCATCGGGATTCAAGGCGGAAAAGCATGCCACGTCCCAATTCGAAAGGATGTACTGACAGGTCGACACAATGCTGATCTGTCTCGGAAGGATCGACTCCTGTTTCGCCGCAAGCCCCACGGTCATTCTTATAAGGTTGTAGGCCAGTAGTTTCATCTAGAATTCAGTGTTGACCATCGGTGGCGACTTGCAACGCATTAAATCCATGTTTAAGCGAGTCTTGATATTCCGGATATCCAGTTCGGACGAGATCCACGGTTCCAAGTCACGATGTGATCGTTCCTCCAAGCCGTCTTCCTTTGCGGAAGTCGGTATGGCGAGCTTGATGTTTGCGGAAGAAAGCACGGGGTTGCGTACCTGCTATGGACCCAGACGCAGCGTGATTGGGGGCTTGGTTAAATCGCCCAACCGCTTGCGCTGGTTGGCTCACGGCGGAATCGGCGTGCCGAGAACTACTGGACTGATGAGTCCGATCCGTCGCTACCTAGCGAGCTTGCGCAGGACCTCGATCCCTCGATCGAGCATCGCATCGCTAGCGGCAAAAGAGATCCGGAAATGGGTATCCCGCCTCGAAAAGATGTGGCCAGGGATGACCAGCAACTCGTTGGCTATCGCCTTGGCGACAAAATCGGTCGCATTGCCCGAAGGAACCTTGGGGTAGATGTAAAAGGCACCACCGGGCTGGACGAACTCGTAGTAGCCTTGCAAACCCTCAACGATTCGGTCCCGTTTCTTTTCGTAGTTGGCGTAATAACCTGTCATGTCGTAGTCCAACGCGGCCAGAGACGCGTGTTGCAAAGGAGTCGGGGCGCAGACAAACGTGTACTGCTGGAGTTTGATCATCGTTTGGATGATCGGTGCTGGACCATGGACGTATCCAAGCCGCCAACCGGTCATGGCGTACGTTTTCGAAAAACCATCGATCACGATTGTCTGTGGGTTGAATTCGGCAGGGGACGGCACCGGGGTTCCGAATTGAAACGCGCTGTAGATTTCGTCGGAAACAAGTGCGATTCCTTTTTCTAGACACAACTCAGCGATCCCACGAACCTCTTGGGTCGATGCATTGACGCCCGTAGGGTTCGATGGACTATTGAACAGCACCAGCTTGGTCTTCGGTGTGATCGCACTGCGGACCTTATCCAGATCGATTCTGAAATCAGGATAGGTATCGATCAGCACCGGAACGCCGCCGACGAGTTGGATCAGCGGAACGTACATGACGAAGTAGGGATCGAAAACGATGACTTCGTCTCCGGGATTCACCAAACTGAGCATGGTCAGGACCAAGCCACCGCTAGTTCCCGAGGAGATAAACAGACTTCGGTCGTCGTGGTTGTACCGATCTGCAATATCCTTTTCGAGCCGCTCGATCAGCGGCGCGATGCCTTGGGTCGGCGAGTACATATTCCTGCCGGTTCGAATGGCATCACAAGCCTTATCCTTGATCACCTCGGGCACATCGTAATCGGGCTGCCCGATCGATAGATTGATCGGGTTTTTCATCGACGCGGCCAGCGCGAAGACTTTGCGAATACCGCTGGAGTCGAAGGCCAAGGTTCGCTGGGCAATCCAAGATTCGGGATTGGTAGAGTTCATGATTAAGCGTCCTGAGGGGAAACTTTGTTGGCAGTCCGGAGGGATTTCTCTGTGATGATTCGGTTCACCGAGTTGAGGATGGCCAAGATGGTCGCTTCGACCGAATCGGTTGAAGCTCCCATGCCGCGATACGATTGACCTTCGTGCTCGACCTCAACGGTCACTTCGCCGATCGCGTCTCGTCCAAGGCTAGCGCTGCTGACTCGGAACTCTTGGCAAGTGAGTTTGATACCGGTTATTTTTTCGACGGCCCAAAAGGCTGCATCGATCGGTCCGTCTCCTTGTTGGACGTGTTCGGTGGATTTTTTGCCTTCCATCGAAAGGGTCAGTTTGACCGAAGGGGCTTGGCCCGAACCGCTCGCTAGCTCGTATTCAACGAGCGACCAACCGGGTACAGCCGCACCGCTGATCTGCTGTTGAATCAGGGCCGCGACGTCTCCATCGAAGATATTTTTTTTCTTGTCGGCAAGGATTTTGAATTGCTCGAAAAGGACTTGGAGCTGCTCGCCTGTGAGACGGTATCCGAGCTCGCGTGCGCGGTCGGCTAGTGCGGCTCTGCCGGAGTGTTTTCCGAGCACCAGATCGGTTTTGGAAAAACCGACATCTTCGGGCCGCATGATCTCGTAGGTGCTGCGGTCCTTGAGCATTCCATCTTGGTGGATTCCCGCCTCGTGGGCGAAGGCATTGCGGCCGACGATCGCTTTGTTGCGTTGAACATCCATGCCGGTGATTTTGCTGACGAGTCGACTCGTAGGTACCAATCGCTCGGACTTGATCCCCGTACTGGTCGAGTAAAAATCGCTTCGGGTGCGCATGGCCATGACGACTTCTTCGAGCGAGCAGTTTCCTGCGCGCTCACCGATGCCGTTGATGGTGCATTCGATTTGGCGGGCTCCTGCGGCCACGGCCGCAAGTGAGTTTGCGACGGCCAGTCCGAGATCATCGTGGCAATGGCACGAGAGGATCGCTTTGTCGATGTTCGGGACGCGATCGAGAAGGGCTTTGATCCTGGCGGCCATCTCGCTCGGGGTGGTATAGCCTACGGTGTCAGGAACATTGATGGTTGTGGCACCTGCATCGATAGCGGCTTCGACCACACGGCACAGAAAATCGATTTCCGTCCTGGCGGCGTCTTCGGCTGAGAACTCGATATCGTCACAATAGGACAGAGCCCGTTTGACTCCGCTGACGGCCCTTTCGACGATCTGGTCTTGGGTCATTCTGAGTTTGAATTCCCGATGGATCGCGCTGGTGGCCAGAAAGACGTGGATCCGAGCGCGTTGGGCTTTCTGGAGAGCTTCCCAAGCTCGGTCGATATCGCCGTCATTGCAGCGGGCCAAACCGCAGATGATCGGGCCTCGGATGCTCGAAGCGATCTCGCGTACGGCTTCGAAATCCCCAGGGCTTGCGATCGGAAAACCGGCCTCCATGACGTCGACACCCAGATCCGAGAGGGCTTGAGCGACCTCGAGTTTTTCGGCAAGGTTCATGCTTGCCCCGGGGGACTGTTCACCGTCTCGGAGGGTTGTATCGAAGATTTGGATAACGCGTGGGGTTGGATCGCTCATAAGTATTTGGGCAAAAATCGAGGGTTGGCCTGCGCAAGCTTGCCGCTATCGGGTGCTCGTTTCAGGTCGGCTTGCCGAGGAATCGGGCAAATTCCACGGATGTTAGTTCTATCGTACCGGAAAAAATTTTTCCTGAAACCGATGAAATCCCTAGGTTCATCGCTTGAGGGACTTTATCAAAGGGCAATCCCCGATCGCGAATGGTACGCGGATTGCATTGATGGTTCTTTTGGAAACTTTGCTCGATCCTTGGGCAAACATTTCTTCTACCCAAGAAGTCGAAAGCGTCTGCGGAGGCTCCGTTGGCTGTAAAGCCAGCAGGCCGTCGTGCTTTCGATTTTTTTTCTTGCTATCAAAGGCCCTACGCGCGTCGGACATCCGCGTGCTGAGGTACCCCATCGGCCTGGTTGTGGTGTCCGCCTCACCGCACCGGCCGGGGTATTCCTCTGCGAAGTTCTATGGGGAGCTCTCAGGGAACGAATGCCAATTCGTTGGAATTGACCAGCACCAGAACCAACTCCTGGAAACTGCGCCCTTGGCCGAGATACTCTTGGCACATGCGATGTTCGGTCTCGGACGGATCCCGGCCCAAGATCGCTCGGTAGGCGTCGGTGATTTTTTCGATGCGACGGGCAAGCAGACCAGATGCCTGAGCGACCCAATCCGCATTGAGCAGCGCAAGGGCTTGGGAGGGTACGATCGATGCATCGCGCCTTGCGCATGAGACGGTGTTTTCTGGAAGATCGAACGACTCCATCCAAGGAACTCGCACGGTTCGCTTCTGGACCAAGTAGAGACTTCGAACCGTTTGGTGACTCTCGGGTGAGGGATACCATCCTTTGGTCTTCGTTTCGTTGTCATCGAGGACTGCGGGGTTGGACCGCAAGACATCGTCGCTGAGTACCGGCCAGACCGGTGGTCCGCCGTTTCGATGTTGCAACTGGCCGGTTGTTTGCAGGACCACGTCGCGGAGTTGTTCAGCGCTTAGGCGTCGGAGTTTCCTCCAAGGTCCGATCGGAGCCGAATAGGCGTCCGACTCGACGATGTACCTGATCAAAACTTTCAGCGACCAATCGTGCTCGACCAAGTAGACCGACAGGTGGTCCAAAAGCTCTTTGGAGATCGGGGCCGAGCCGGTGATACCCAAGTCGTTGGATGTGGCGACTAGTCCTTGGCCAAATAGGCTTTGCCAAACCCGATTGACGATGACGCGCGCCGTCCATGGGTTTTCCTTGCTGATGATCCACCGGGCCAAGGCCAATCGTCGGCCGGTGGTTCTTCCATGCCCGGGTGGTTCGATTGGGGGTGCGTTGGGGAACAGCACGCTGGGGAAACCAGGTTCGACTGTTTCGAGGGGCTTTTGGTAGTTGCCTTGATCGAGCACTCGGATCGGCTCGATATGGTCCTTGTCATCGGTGGCAAACAAACCTGTTGCGTTGTCGTGGAGAAGCTTCGTCGATTCATCGAATTGAGTCGCCGCGAAGAAGGCTCGGAATCGGTAGTGATCTTCCTGGGACAGTGGATCGGTTTTGTGGTGATGGCATCTGCAGCACGAGAGCGTCAGGCCCAGGAATGCCGATCCGGTCGTCTCGGTCAAATCGGTCAGAACCTCTGCCCGCGCTCGGTCTTGTTCATTGAAGAGTTTAGCCGCGTTGTCGTAGGGACCGAGCCGAAGATAGCCTGTAGCGATCAAGCGATCGAGTTCTAAGAGCGATTCGGGTGGTCCGTCGAGCAATTCATCGCCGGCCAATTGCCAGAGGACAAACTCATCGTAGGCCAGATCCGAGTTCCATGCCCGCACGACGAAGTCGCGGTAGTTCCAAGCTTGCTTGCGGAATTCGTCCCAATCGAATCCATTGCTATCGCTGTAGCGAACGACATCGAGCCAGAGCCTTGCCCAATGCTCACCGAAACGCGGGTCGGCCAGCAACCGATCGATTTGGCGCATGAATGAATCGCTCGACTCATCGGATTCAAAATCCTGGACTTCATCGTAGCTTGCTCGCAAACCGATCAGATCGAGCGAGAGTCGCTCAAGCCGATCCTTTTTAGAAACCTTACCCGAACTGAGCGGTTGGATTCCAGACAAGGGCACTGCCAAAAAACGATCGATGGGGTGCGATTGCCCATGGCCTGTTGAGTCGGGGATGCGGGGGGCTTGGATCGGTTGCAAAGACCAAAGGTCCAGTCGGTCCGGTTCGAAGAGCCGAGCGATGGGGTTGTTTGGGTCCTTGAGAGCCGTACCGATCGATGGAGTCGAGCCGGTTGCTGGGAGTTGTGTTGGATTCGGTGGCGATGAATCTTGTTGTGCGAAACCAAGGGTTTGGAGAACCGATGCGATCAGGAGGCCAAGGCATGCCCAAGTTCGTCGTGGGCCAAGCGCTAGCGACCGAGGGGTTTGAAGTATCGGTCTCATACGAGGATATCCATCAGCGGGCTTGCCGAGCCGGCGACTCCGGTGATTCGTTCATCGCGACCGCTGACTTCCAACGACAAGCGTTCGTGATCGATACCTAGGGCCGTCAGGATGGTCGCATGCAGGTCGCGAAATTGGATGGGACGTTCTGTTGCCATCAATCCGATCTCGTCGGTCGAGCCGATGCGGAGGCCTTTTCGGATTCCCCCACCGGCCATCCAGATGGTAAATCCGGCGGCGTTATGTTGTCGGCCCAAGTCTCCTTGTTTCATCGGTGTCCGACCGAATTCGCTTGCCCAGACGACCAAGGTCGAGTCGAGGAGTCCGCGCTGTTTCAGGTCGGTCAAGAGTCCTGCGACACCGATGTCGGTCCATTTGGCCCGTGGGGTGTGGTTTTCGGTAAGCTTCGCGTGCGCATCCCAACCATCTTTGTCTGGCATGTCGTAGAGTTGCACGAAGCGGACCCCTTGCTCGACGAGCCTGCGGGCCAGCAAGCATTTGCGAGAGAAACTCTGTGTTCGGGGTTCGGGGGAATCGATCCCATAGAGTTTGTGAATGTGCTCCGGCTCGTCCTCGATACGACCGACTTGCAGGGCGGAGGCTTGCATACGGTAAGCCAGTTCGTACGAGGCGATTCGGGCATCGAGTTCGGTCGCTCCGGCGTACTGATCACGATGAAGTCGATTGAGTTCGTAGAGCAAATCGAGCGATTGACGTTGGCCGCCAGCCAACGGCTCGGGAGGGGTCAAGTGATGCAAGGGTGGGTTTGACGTGCCAAATCGGGTGGGTTGGAACGCAGGGGGCAGAAAACCGTTGGTGTAATTGGCCGAGCCTCCTAAAGGGCCGGCGTCGAAGAGGACCACGTATCCGGGCAGTTCCTGCGACTCCGTACCGAGTCCGTAGGTGACCCACGAGCCGAGGCTTGCTTTACCCGCTCGAACATCCCCGGTATGGAGTTGGTAGCTTGCCGGCGCGTGGTTGTTGCTATCGGCCTGCATCGAATGGATGAAGCAAAGATCGTCGACATGCTCGGCCGTATGGGGCATCAGTTCGCTGACCCACATTCCCGATTGGCCGTGGGGTTTGAACGCATAAGGGCTTTTGAGGATCACATCGTCGCAACCGTGGAAGACGTTGGCATGCCGAGTCGCATTCAAAGCATCGCGGATCGAGGCAGGTACCGGCTTGCCATCGAGTTTGTCCAATAGGGGCTTATAATCGTAGGTGTCGATTTGGGACGGGCCACCGACCATGAACAAAAAGATGACCGATTTGGCGCGAGGTGCAAAGTGTGGGGTTCTCGGGGCATGGGGATTGAGCGGATCGAAATCCCCGACCGATCGGCGATCGGGGCTTTGTGCCCGGATTTGCGATTCGATCGCCGCGCAGGCGACGACTCCTAGACCTCCTCCTAGGGATCGCAGGAAATCCCGCCGTCGAGTTGGCAAAAAACTCCCCGAGCGACTCGCGAGGATCGCTTGGGGGTTCTCAGGTTGGAAATGGTTGGACATATCCTCAATATTAACGCACAAATAAGGCCATGACGAACCGAAAGTCGCGCGGGTCGGGGTTCCGACGCCTGTTTTCCGGGCTTGCGAATCGAATACAATGTCCTACGAGCGAACGCACAACACCTGATTCACGTGAGGAAATCGATGCAAGTGACCCGACGCACCCTGTTTAGCAATTGGAAAATTAGCAATTGGAAAAACCCGAGCACGCCTGCTCTCTGGTGCTTTGCACTGGCGTGGTTGCTCTCACCGCTTGGAATGGCACAAAGCGACTCCAAGGCGACTTCTTCAACTCCATCGGCGACAACCAAGGAACGAAAATTGGAAAAAGCAACCTTTGGCGGCGGATGCTTCTGGTGCACCGAAGCTGTATTTCAACGGGTCAAAGGGGTTGAAAAGGTCGTCTCGGGTTACACCGGTGGCAAGACCAAGAATCCGACCTATGAGGAAATCTGCACGGGGACGACGGGCCATGCTGAGGTCATTCAGGTCGAGTTTGACCCCAAGGTCGTCTCGTTTGCCAAGCTGTTGGAAATCCACTGGAAGACCCACGACCCGACGACGCTCAACAAGCAAGGCTACGACGAGGGCACCCAATACCGATCGGCGATCTTTTACGAAAACGACGAGCAAAAGAAAGTCGCCCTTGAGTACAAGGACAAGCTCAACAAGGAAGTTTACGATGGTAAAATCGTCACCGAGATCACCCCGATCGGCGTTTTTTACGCGGCTGAGGGCTACCATCAAAACTACTACAACCTCAACACTTCGAAGGGTTACTGTCGGGCAGTGATCGTTCCGAAGTTGAAAAAGTTCGACGAGGTTTTCTCAGATCTCAAAAAATAGCTCCAAAACGAGTTGAGCTCGGGGAAAAGCCCCCGAAAAAATTCTGGCTAAATAATTTGAGCACAAAAAATTGAGCACAAATTTTTCGGCCAGTGACCAGACGTGTCACAACCCTCCCGTTGAATAGACCCATCGCCTCGGGGCGCCCAAAAGGTGCATCCAGGCTCCCCAAGAGGTTTGGGGATCCGAGTCTGTTTTGTACGGTTCTTCAGGGAGGGTTTACCCATGTCAACGACGATTCCAGCTCGTTTTTTTCAAATGCTCCAGGAAGTCTGGGGCTTTTCTGAGCTTCGTGAGGCCCAGGTCCAAGCGATCCAAGCCGCCTTGGAAGATCGCGACGCGTTGGTCGTCATGCCCACCGGCGGAGGCAAGTCCCTTTGCTATCAAGCTCCTGCGGTCTACCGTGGAGGCTGCACGATCGTCATCAGTCCATTGATTGCGCTGATGAAAGACCAAGTCGATGGGCTTCGCCAAGTGGGAGTACCCGCTGCGCGGTGGGAGTCCAACTTGAGCAACCAAGCGAAGCGAGCGTTGGCCGAGGAATTGCGCCAGCAGAAGATCCGACTGTTTTTCGCTTCCCCCGAGCGAGCATTGCAAGAAGATTTTGCCGAACTCTTCAAGGGCAACAACGTCCGGATGATCGCCATCGACGAAGCCCACTGCGTATCGCAATGGGGGCACGACTTTCGCCCAGAGTACCGACAACTCCTCGAGCTTAGAAAACACTTTCCCAAGGCTTCGGTCATGGCGCTGACGGCTACGGCTACCGAGCGGGTCCGACGCGACATTCTCGAACAGCTTCAGTTGCGCTCGCCCCAGGTTTCGGTCAGTTCCTTTGATCGTCCGAACTTGACCTATCGAGTCATACCGCAAGCCGATGTATTGTCACAATGCAAGGAGATCATCGATCGGCATCGAAGCGCCTCGGGGCAAGCCGCCGGGGGGATCATTTACTGCCTGCGGCGCGCCGATGTGGACCAACTTGCTGAGGCGTTGCACAACTCCGGTTACTCTGTCGTCGGATACCATGCGGGGATGACCACCGAACAACGCATGCGGGCTCAAGACGCCTTCATCAACGAGAAAGTCCAGGTCGTCGTGGCCACCGTAGCATTTGGGATGGGAATCGACCGATCGAATGTGCGGTTTGTCGTCCATGCCTCGATCCCGAAATCGATGGAGCATTATCAACAGGAAACAGGACGCGCTGGGCGCGATGGGCTCAACGCCGAATGCATCATGCTCTTTGCCATGCGCGATGTAGCCTCGATGAGAAACCTCTTGATCAGCTCTGCAAACGAAAATAGTGCCCCGAAGGCCTGGACCGATTCGCTACTCGAGCAGCTCGATGAAATCGTAAGCTTCTGCAAAACCCCCGTCTGTCGGCACCGCAAAATCGTCGAATACTTTGGCCAACGCTATCCGACGGACAACTGTGGAGCTTGCGATGTGTGCTTGGGCGAGATCGACGTGGTCAAGGACAGTAAAGTCATTGCGCAGAAGATCCTCTCGTGCGTGCATCGAATGGGGGAACGCTTCGGAACCCTTGCGATTATCGATGTGCTTTTAGGTTCCAATAGCCGCGACATCCAGCGCCGAGGACATGAATCGCTGAGCACCTTCGGGATACTCAAAGGACACACTCGCAACGAGCTTCGCGATTGGATCGATCAGATGATCCATGCGAAACTCTTGAAGATCACGAAGGAATCAAACTACTCATTGCTCCAACTCGGCCCAGAAGCCAAGTCGGTTTTGTTTGGTACCCATAATCCTGTTCTGCTCAGGACCGTCATCTCGCAAACCCAGGAATCCGCCAAGCCTCTGGCTCGGTTCGCGTACGACCAAACCTTGCTCGAACGACTCCTGGAGTGGCGACAAGAAACGGCTGATCGCGAAAAGGTCGCTCCCTACCTGCTGATGTCCGATGGGGTCTTGGCCGAACTGGCCGCTCGAAGGCCATCGAAAATCGACAGACTCACGGCCGTCAACGGATTGGGAGCCAAGCAAATTGGATTGCACGGTGATCAACTCGTCGGACTCATCGAGTCCTACTGCTCGTTGAAGTCCGTGTCGATGGACCAACCCCTTCGATTCCCCACAAGCTACCAGCGTGAATCTTATGGTGCAAGGCTCAAGCAGCGTCAGTCCCTCGAGCAAATCGCGTCGGCCATGAACGTTGCGGTATCGACCGTAACGAAATACTTGGTCGAGTACATCCTCGAAGGTGCCATCGAGGACGTATCGACTTGGGTCAGCGACTCGGAATTCCAACAGGTTCACCAAGCGGCTGAACGACTAGGATCTGGGCAATTGACTCCCATTTTCGAAGCTTGCAATTCCCAAATCCCCTACCACAAGATCCGAATCGCATTGGCCATGCGACGGGCGCCTTGCGGCTCACAGGGTTAACACCTGCCGGTGAGCCAACCAGCGCAAGCGGTTATTTCAAGATCGGCAATTCCAGGCGGCTGGGAGTGGCCGGCCCTCTGAATAGGCGGTGAACTGCGGGCTGAAAGTCGTCCTCTTTGGCCTCGAAGATATTCTCGACATACTTTTGCGGGTTTCGATCGATGAACGGAAACCATGTGCTTTGCACATGGATCATGATGCGGTGCCCTGGCTGAAACGTATGAAACAGATCGCTCAGTTCAAGTCGAATTCGGGTCGGCTCGCCTGGAACCATCGGTTTTGGCTTGGCGAAACTTTCTCTAAAGCGACCTCGGATCACTCCTGCTCGGACCAATTCCTGGCGTCCGGAAGTCGAGTTCTCTTTGAGTTCCCTGTTGCGACCTGCAGGGCCGACGACTCCGGGATACTCGTCGATGATCTTGACAATCCAATCCGCATCGGTCTGCGTCGATGCGACCCACAATTCGACCGGAATGGGGCCTGCGAGCGTAACGCTCTCCTTCAGGAGTTCGCTGCGATAGACCAAAACATCTGGTCTCCAGGAAGCAAAGCGTTGATCCTCCGTGACGTAGTCTCGTGCCCAATTGTTGGTGATTTCCATTGTATAAGGGACCGGCTTGCTAGGATCGCTCGGAAAGCTATCGGAACCCTCGCTGACCTGGTTCGAATCGCTTCGAATCGAGCCATCTTGGGCGAAATAGTAGCTCGTCGGGAGCACTTCGGCCGGTGGCCATTTGGGGAATTGCCGCCAGCGATTCGCACCGGTCTCGAAAGCGGTCATCTCAGCACAGGAGTTGTTTCCGGTCCCGCGCAGGTGGCTCTCGAAAAAGGGGATCAACACGTTCTGTTGGTACCAAGTCGAGGTGGGAAAGCCAAAATCGGCTTGTCCAAGCTTGGACCCCTCATCGCCAGCCCATTGGCCATGGTACCAGGGTCCCATGACCAAGGCGTTTTGGATGTTGGGATTCTGCTTCTCGATGGCCGCATAGGTCGCAAGCGGTCCGTAGAGATCCTCGGTGTCGTACCATCCTCCGACGGTCAAGACAGCGGCGTTGATGTTCTTCAAGTGCGGAAGGATGTTGCGAGCTTGCCAAAACTCATCGTAGTTTGGATGTTGTTCTAGATCGTTCCAGAATCCGATTTCGTCTTTGAAGTATTTCGCATCGACATTGCTCAGGGGACCCAATTCCAAGAAGAACTGGTAGCCATCGCGGGTAGGGAACTGAAAACCTGGATTCGACTCGGTCGTCGGTGTGGGGCGAGATTTGCCGAACGAGGAAAAAAACCCGAAACCCATCGGCAGGACGAAGGCTCCGTTGCGGTGAAAATCGTCAAAGAACCAATCGGCAATCGGAGCTTGCGGGGAAACGGCCCGAAGAGCCGGGTGCGAATCGATCGCGCCGGCCGACGTGTAGAAACCTGGATAAGAAATCCCCCACTGACCGACCCGACCGTTATTCCCAGGAATCGACTTGGTCAGATACTCGATCGTATCGAAGGTATCGGTACTCTCGTCGATGAGCGTCTTGGGGCCACTTGATTTAGGTGCATGTGGCCGCATGTTGATAAAATCCCCGCCGCTGAGATACCGCCCGCGTACGTCTTGAAAGACAAAGATGTAGCGGTTCTTTTCGAACTCAGGGGACGGGCCAAGCCGAGTCTTGTAGGCGTTTAGCCCGTAGGGAGCGACGCTGTAGGGGGTTCGCGACAAGAGAATCGGGTAGGTTTTGGTAGGGTCTGGATCGTTGGGAGCGTAAATGCTCGTGAAGAGTTCCACACCGTCGCGCATCTTGATGCGAACCTCCGACTTGGTGTAGTTGGCCCGGATGGCTTCGGCCCGTAGGTCCGGAGCCTGGCGTGTTTCGACTTGGCCAGAAGTTGGCTTTTCGTTCAAAAACCCCATGAGAAACGCGGCACAAATCGTTGCAAGTCGAATGGCTCGAACGGTTAGAAATCGGTTACACTGCTTGCTCGATGACATTGGCTCGAATTGGCTTTCTTTCAGAGGTTGATCCTAGCCCGGGTGTTCCCCCTAAGGGCTCATATGGATTTTAGATTCTAATCGAAACGATGAAGTCTCGACCTACGAAAGCCAAGCGAACTCTTTCGGATTTTATCCGAGGAAACCCCGTCGATTCGCAAGAACCAGCAGAGCCGGAGCTTGGCAATCCTCCCGCCGAGCAGCCATCGGGCCTATCCTTGGAATCCAATCCGAAACGGGCTCCAAAAAAGAAAAAGGGATCCGAGCCCAGGGAGGCTTATCCGGAGATTCCGAGTCGGCCATCGGACACGACTGCTGAGGTCTCGGAGGTGCAGCCGACGAGTCCGGCCCGCGCGTTCCTCGAGGCGATCGGGCAACTTCCAGATTTTCAATCTGCCTTGGAACGCTGGGTCCGCAAAGAGCCTTTTTATTGGAATGGGGCTTGGCTCGGGGCAGTCGCCCCGCTGGCGTGCGCTGCACAGCGTATCGAACGCCGACCGATGATGATTCTGGTGGCTCATCATCAGGATGCAGAGGTTCTGGCCAGGGACATTGAATTCTTTCACGACGAATCCTGCTGGGTTTTCCCTCCCGCCTCGGAGGAGCCCGAAGAGGACTCGCTCCAGCAGCAAGAGGTGATCGAGCGATTGCAGGTGCTAGCCCAACTCGATCGGTATCGGACCGGCAGGCAGTCGGAAGTTCCGATCGTTGTGACGACCTTGCAAGCCCTTATGTGTAGCGTCCCGAGCCCGGACCAACTCCGCAATGACCGACGTGTCCTGGAGGTCGGCAAGACGGTCGAACTCTCGGAGTTAAAGCTATGGTTGACCCAGTCGGGATATCGAGTCACCACTGCCGTCGCATTGGCTGGGGAGTACACCGCCAGGGGTGGAATTCTCGATGTCTTCCCACCCGATGCCCTGGAGCCTTATCGGATCGAGTTTTTCGATAATGAGATCGAATCGATCCGATCGTTTGATACCGTCTCGCAGCGATCGATTCGACGAGTCGATCGGGTCGATCTCTTGGCAGCCAATGAAGCGACGCGTGAAGAAGCCACATTGCTAGACTATTGCGGCGAGGATTGGATGATTCTGTTTAGCGAACCTACGGCGGGGCTCCACCATGCCGCAGCGTTTCGGGCTCGGATTCCATTCCCCGAACGATTTGGCGACCCGATCGAGATCTACCAACGACTCGGTCAGTTATCGTTTGCACCCATCGGTCAACTTGCAGCCGACGAGTCGACAAGCCAATTGGTACGAGTCCCGATCCGCGATGTCCAGCGCGTCGGAGGAGAACTTGAGAGCATCCCTAAAGAGATCGACGAGAGTTTAGGGACCGATCGCCGCGCGGTGATCGTCTGCATGAACGACGGCGAAGAAGCCCGGATGAAGGAGATCCTCGGAAGTTGCCAAGCCGCCCAAGACGGGCGTGTCGTGCTGGTCGTGGGGCTTTTGAGCAGCGGCTTTGAAATCCCCGATGGAGCGTTTGTCTTGACGGTCAATCAAATCCTCCGTCGCGCGATGCTCAAGCGAGCCAGTCGCAAGCATGCATCCAGAGCCATCGATAGTTTTTTGGATCTTCGGCCCGGGGATCTTGTGGTCCATTTATCGCATGGCATCGGCATCTATCTTGGGATGGAGATCATCAGCAAAGAGGGTCAAAAGGTCGAGCATCTTACCCTTGAATTCGACGGCGGGACCAAGCTCTATGTACCGACGGCCAACATCGATCTGGTCCAGCGATACATCGGGGGTACCAAGACAAGGCCCAAGCTTGCCAAGATTGGTGGCCAGGCCTGGGCTCGTCAAAAACAGGCCGCTCAGAGCGCCGTGCAAGACATGGCAGCCGAGCTTTTGGAGATCCAAGCCCAACGCCGAGCCCAGACCGGCATCCCCTTCAAACCCGACTCGATCTGGCAAAAACAATTCGAATCCTCGTTCCCCTACGAAGAGACCGCAGACCAATTGACTGCAATCGAGGCGACCAAGAAAGACATGGTCTCGAACCGACCTATGGAACGTCTGATCTGCGGCGATGTCGGCTTTGGAAAAACCGAGGTCGCCATGCGTGCGGCCTTCAAAGCCGTCGAAAGCGGCTACCAAGTCGCCGTTCTGGTGCCGACGACCGTGCTGGTCGAGCAGCACTACAAAACATTCCGTCGGCGCATGGCCGAGTTCCCCTTCGAGATCGCCAAACTCAGTCGCTTCGAAACCACCGCCGAGCAAAACGAAACACTTAAGAAACTAGCCAAAGGACATGTCGATATCGTCATCGGTACGCACCGGCTCGCCTCGAGCGATGTGAAGTTCTTCAATCTCGGACTGCTGATCATCGACGAAGAGCAAAAGTTTGGAGTTGAGCTCAAAGAACGTATCAAACGGACCACGTCCAAAGTCGATGTCTTGACCCTCTCTGCGACCCCGATCCCGAGGACACTCCATATGTCCCTCGTCGGCATTCGGGACATCTCGAACCTCGAAACCCCTCCCGAGGATCGGATGTCGATCGAAACACGGGTGGTCCGATGGAACGATGCGATGATCCGCAACGCAATCCTCCGCGAACTCAATCGCGACGGCCAAATCTACTTTGTCCACAATCGCATCGAAGACATGTACAACGTCGCTGCAAAACTTCAGCGGATCGCACCCGAAGCAAGGATCGTAATCGGACACGGTCAAATGCAAGAGAACGGGCTCGAGCAGGTCATGCTCGATTTCATCGAACACCGGGCCGATATCTTGCTGGCCACAACCATCATCGAAAGCGGCCTCGATATCCCCAATGCCAACACCATGTTCATCGATGATGCCGATCGCTACGGGCTGTCCGAACTGCACCAATTGCGAGGCCGAGTCGGAAGATACCGCAACCAAGCCCACTGCTATCTGCTGGTCGATCGGAACAAGCATCTTAATCCCGAGGCCGCTCGTCGACTTCACGCGATCGAAGAATTCTCACAACTGGGCGCAGGCTTCGGTATCGCCATGAGAGACCTGGAAATCCGAGGGGCAGGCAACCTTCTGGGAACCCAACAAAGTGGACACATCGCCGCGGTAGGCTATGAACTCTATTGCCAACTGCTCGACCAAGCCGTCCGACAGATGACCAAGTCGCCGCTGAAACTCTCCTTGGACGTCGATATTCAGCTCCCGGTCGAGGCCTATTTACCCCCCGAGTACATCCAGGACATGCGGCACAAAATCGACGTGTATCGCCGCGTGAGCCGAATGCAAGACATCCAGTCGATCAGCCAAATGCGCCAAGAACTCGAGGATCGGTTCGGTCCAATCCCTCAGCCAGTCGTTCGACTGCTGGAGATCGCCGAGTTGCGGATGGATGCAACCCTCTGGTCGATCAAGTCCATCGAAATCCAAAATCAATTCCTGTGCTTTACCTACAGCGACCATCGTCGCATGACTCAACTGGCGCAAAAACACGCCGGCAAGCTCCGGATCGTCGAACGCGATCAGCAAGCCTTCTGGTCCCTGATGCCCCCTGCCCCCCCAGCATACTCTTCCCCCCCAGCCTACCCTGCCCCACCAGCCTACTCTGCCTCTAAAGGACTTCAAGGACGACCAGGACTTCAAGGACGACCAGGGCTTCCAGGACGCCCGATTGCCCCGACTGAAGCCGAACCGAGCGTGTCGGAAGTCCTTGCGAAACTCGATTTGCTAGCGGTCCTGCGAGCGATCTTGCATTTGTAACCCCCCTTCGCGTAGAGTCCACGACCAAGACCCCGCGCGGCACGGTAGCCGGGGGGCTCTTCTCGATTCCTTTTCGTGGGATAGCGTTGGATGCTCAGGTCGCACAAAGCTCATCGAATCAAAGCCGCCTGGGTGAATCTAACGATGCTCGGAGCCTGGGTGGCTTTGTGCTGGCCCAACGGCGATCCGACCGGCCGAGAGTGGCCCGCTTTAGGCTGCGGAGCGGTCGCATGGGGCCAAGTTCAGCAGGCATCATCGAACGATGCACAGAGCCCAGGTCCGACGGCCGGAGAGATTTTTGCAGCTAGCCATGTCGTGGCGGTAGTGGGCGAGGAGCGTGTGCTCGTGGGAGACCTATACCCTGCCGACAGGGTCACCATCGAGATGCTCAACAATCCTGAGTTTCAGATGCACTTGCGCAAGTCCCTGAAAATGTCGATCCAGCAGAAGTGCTTGGCTCAGCATTTCGTCAACTCCCAGACGACGGGCAAGACCAAGAAGGAGCGCGACGAGGTCCGCGCCAAGATGATGGCCAAGACCGCAGAGATCTTCCACACCAAGGTCCTTCCAGAGCAGGTCAAAAAAGCCAAGCTCGAAACGGAGGCCGAATTCGTCCAAATGCTCGAGGAACAAGGGACATCATTGGCTTCGATGATGCGATCTTTCGCCGAACAGGTATGGGCGGATCAAGCCTTACGCGAAGGCGTAAAAGAAAAGCCAACGATCGAACTTGAGGAACTCCGAGACTATTACGACCAACACCCCGATCAATGGAAACGGCCTTCACGCGTCAAGTTCCGAATCATGACGGCTAACTTCAGCAAGTACCCCAACCGCGATGCGGCTTATCAAGCCGTCGTCGAAATGTGGAATCAAGTCTATTACGGCGGTGCTCCTTTTGAAGCGGTAGCGAAAAAGCTATCGACAGGTTTTTCTGCCGATGAGGGGGGCAACTTCGATTGGACCCGACGCGGAGTCCTCAAGAGCGCGCAGATCGAACAAGCGATCTTTACGATTCCGATCCGAGCGCTGAGTCAAGTCATCGAAGACACCGACGGTTTTCATGTCGTCGAGGTCCTTGAGCGCCAAGACGCCTACGAGATGACCTTTCCGCAAGCGCAAGGGGAAATCCGAGAGTCGATCCTCAAGAACAAGAGGAACAACATGGAAAACGACTACAGGAAAAAGATCCAGGAACTGACTCCGATTTGGACGCGTTGGCCACAGGATATCCCCGGCTCTCGCGACATCAGCGAGTTGCTCTAGTGAGTTGCTCTAGCGAGTTGCTCTAGCGAACGGCTTGGCTCGAGGAGCCTTGGGCGATCGGATCGACGACCGAAGGAATACTCAGGTCGCTTGGCGTTTGGCCATCGGCTGAGACGGCGATACCCATCCAGCCTTGTTCCATCTGCAATTGCGATACGAGCATCCCTTGAGCCAGTGGATTGCTCGCCAGCGATTCAGAAACCATCGGAACCGACGAGTTCCCTGCGAAGACCTTGGAGAAAATCGCCCGGATCGGGAATCGGTCCTTGGACCCCAGGCGGTGCCCATCGACGCTGATCAGAGCATCGCGTTCCAAGGATGCTCTCAAGCCCTCGACCTTGGGAATGTACGAGGTCTTCACCGTGAAATTCTTCAATTGGATACGGCCTGTTTGTTCGAAAGAGGCAATGCGAAGAGTCAGCCACATGCGGCCTTCGGAGAACTCGACGGTCATCGGATGGACATCCATGAATCGGATGATGACATCCTCGGGCGTATCTTCGGGCAATTCGAAAGGCGATAGCTGGAGGATGTCAGCGATCTTGTCAGCCAATTGACGGACCGTCCAATCGCGATCCGTTGGGATGGCTTGGGAAATCAGATTGTTGATTGCAGATTGGTGCAATTGCAGGGACAGCAAGCTATCGGAGGGGGCCATAGGTCGGGGCGTGTAGGCAGCGATCTGGTTGACCCCAGCGACACGGTAGCGTGCCACGAGTCGGGTGTCCGTCGATTGCATATCGAGAATCATCGGCTGGAGTTCGAGCGAATGCAAAGGGCCGATAAGCCGTTTGTCGAATTGCTCTTGGGCCGAATCGATTTTCGTCTGCAACTGCTTATCGAACTCATCATCGGTCTGCTTGGCGATCAATCGCTGAGAGATCCGTTTTGCCACCGGTTTCTTCTCGATGAATTCCTGGTGCGCGACGTACCGGAACATATCGCCGATGATCGGCATTTGATCCCAATTCGTCGAGAACTTGCGGAGCGACTCCTGCGACTGGACGTTGGCCGGTTGGCCGTTGATCGACAGGGACGTCGGATCGATACGGACTTCGCGGGCCGATTGCACTTTGGCGTTGCTCGAATTGTAAAAGGTCGCGCCGCTACGACTGCTGCGCGTGTTCGCTTGGATGTTGCCGTCGAGGTTGAGTCCGAGTTTCCAAGCCGTAGGATCCGGCAAGAAATCGACTCGAAGATTGGTTTGAATCTGGCTGGCACCTCGCGTCTCGGCACCGAGAATCTTCTGCTGGACCGGGCGTGAGGTGACTTGGTCTTTGGGCAGCAACCGATTGATGAATTCCTCCGATACGCTCAATCGAACATTGGCGCTTCGGTACTGTTGGTTCAGAGCGTTAGCGATCGCATATTGCAATTCCGAATCGGCGAAACGCAACGACTGGATGGTCTCGGCGACATCCTCGGAGCAGCGGTGTACCGAGCTTTCCTCGATCGACTCGATATCCAAAAGCACCTTGCGATAGTCGACCGGTAGGGCTGTGAGCGGCCTGAGGTTCTCGGCAAGCTTTTGGACTTCTCGACTGTCCAAAACCTTTTTCTGATCGCCAGAGACGCGGCCGTAGGTCAATCGACCCAGAAATTCCTGGGCGAGAGCAACCTGTTGCGATTCGCTTTCCATGCTGCCATTGGCAAGTTCCTCGATCCGATCGAGCAAAAGAAAGTCGGCCCAGTTTTGGGCATCGGATGTCCCCCGAAGCGCGCTGCGAATAATCGCTAAATCCTGAGTGAGTTTTTCACTGAGTTGCTCTGTGGATCTCTCCGGAATCGCACCGCCTGAGCCGGTCGACGCTGATTGGATCTTGCCTCGCTCGTGGCTCAAGCATTGGTAAATCCGATCCCAAACGATCGCTCGTCGTTGGATTCCGTGAGCGACCCGAGCGACGGCCATGGCTTTTTCGGTCGAGGAATCGAGATTGGATTCCGACCAAGCAAACCCTCGGCCCGAGAGTTCTCCTGCTTGTCGTAGCAATTCCGCGGAACGTTCCGAAGTGATCGGGATTTGGGCAAAGCTCTCGAAGAGCTGTTGAACCTGCTCGGTCCAGGTCGTCGAACCCCCTAGAGCGCGATTCCCCTCGAAGTCGCTAAGGGCCATACTTTGCGAGATCAGGCTCGAAGCCAACGGCCAATTGCGATTGACTTGCGTTGAAGCGGGAATCGAGCGTCGCTGAAACAAAGGATCGCTCGAACTGGTTTTCGCGTCGACTTGCGGATCGGCCAGTGTCGTCGCTGAGACCGTCTGACTAGGTACGGGCGAGTTTGCATTCGAAACGCCCGAGTTGGTTGGTCTTAGCGATGCCAATTGAGGGCTAGTGCTGTTGGCTTCGAAGGGATTGGACAATGGACGAGCCACCGGGGCGGAGATTTTGACCGAACCGGTCGGTTCGAGCATCGCCAGGGAAGTCAAAGCCGGGGTGCGGAAATCGCGGACCTCGGAATGCGCGAGCAAATCCCCTTCGGAATAGCCTCCGAGCACGAGAGGTTCGGCCGTGATCTTCGCCTTGGCCGTTGGGG
>Ga0315901_10003534_pt1 | contig 20253 bp, 20 predicted proteins | sample LakEriMetagenome_10_FD_203761 | JGI IMG/M metagenome (GOLD analysis project Ga0315901, IMG submission 203761) | Freshwater fungal communities from buoy surface, Lake Erie, Ohio, United States - Buoy 2 MA116 | ecosystem: Environmental > Aquatic > Freshwater > Lake | place: USA: Lake Erie, Ohio... | reverse complement strand
GACGGTCGGCATGGACCATTTCCGCGCCTTTCTGGCGGGCGCCCATGCGATGGATGAACACTTCCGCCGCACGCCACTGGAGCGCAACCTGCCCGCTCTACTCGGGCTGATCGGCTGGTGGTATCGCGTCTTTTTCGGGAGTGGCTCACAACTGATCTCGCCCTACCATGAAGATCTGCGACTTTTCCCTTCCCATCTGCAGCAACTGGAAATGGAAAGCAATGGCAAGTCCGTGGATCGGGATGGGCTGCCGGTCACGACGTCAACGGTACCCGTCATCTGGGGCAGCACAGGCACGAACGGCCAGCATGCGTATTTCCAGATGCTGCATCAAGGTACAGGTTTGATACCGACAGATTTCATCGCTGCACTCAAACCATCGCACGCGCGTCTGAGTCAACACCGGGTACTGTTGGCGCACTGCTTTGCACAAGCCGAGGCGCTGATGCGTGGTCAACGACACCATGAACAATCTGAACCGAAGCCTCAACCCTTGCCTGCTTACCGTGTTTTACCCGGCAATCGCCCCAGTAACATGCTCCTGATGAACCAACTGACTCCCGAGACACTGGGTGCTTTACTGGCGCTGTACGAGCACAAGACGTTCGTGCAGGGGGTGCTATGGAACATCAACAGCTTCGACCAATGGGGTGTGGAGCGCGGCAAAGCGCTGGCCTCGCGCATACTGCCTGAGCTCGAGGGCAATCCCGGGGATCACTCGCACGACGCCTCAACTGCCGGACTGATCGCGCGGGCGCGTCGCGCATGACGCATGACACCGCGACGTTAAGCTTGAGCCCTGATCCTTGCTGGCCGATCGCCTGCCTGTAAACCATCCTCTCTACCCGGTACTTTTTATCCTCTGAACATCATGAATCAGCTAGAGCAACTCAAGCAATACACGACCGTCGTCGCCGACACCGGTGATTTTCAGACGATGCAGGCCTACTCGCCGCGCGATGCGACGACCAACCCCTCGCTCATCCTCAAAGCAGTGCAGAAGCCAGAGTATCAACACTTACTGGAAGACGTCATCCAGAAACACAAAGGTCAATCCAGCGGGGAGATCATCGATCACTTGCTGATCGCATTCGGCAGACAAATCCTGAACATCATTCCGGGTCGGGTGTCGACCGAGACCGATGCCCGCCTGTCATTCGATACCGAGGGTACGATCGCCAAGGCAAGGCACCTGATCGCCCTGTACGAAGCCGCGGGTGTGGCCCGCGAGCGCGTGTTGATCAAGATCGCCTCTACCTGGGAAGGCATACGTGCTGCCGATGTTTTGGAAAAAGAAAATATCCGCTGCAACATGACGCTGCTGTTCTCACTGCCGCAGGCGATCGCTGCCGCCGACGCGGGAGCGCAGCTGATCTCACCCTTCGTTGGAAGAATCTACGACTGGTACAAAAAAGCCACCGGCAAGGAATACGCTGGCGCGGATGATCCGGGCGTGCAATCGGTAGCGACGATTTATTCGTATTATAAAAAATTCGGCTACACAACCGAGGTGATGGGTGCGAGCTTCAGGAATACGTCCCAGATCGTGTCGCTGGCGGGCTGCGATCTGCTGACGATCAGCCCGGAGCTGCTGCAGAAACTGAGCGAATCTGACGTACCGTTTGAACGCGCACTGTCAGCGGAGCAGGCATCGCATGCGGATATTCAGAAAATGACGCTCGACGAAAAAGCTTTCCGCTTCATGCTGAATGAAGATGCTATGGCGACGGAGAAGCTGGCGGAGGGCATACGTCTGTTTTGCACGGACGCAGAAAAACTCAAACAACTGGTCGCTGGTGTCTAGTACAACATTAATCTGATGATCTTATTGAAAATCTTTTTCGATTTTCTCTGGCTGAAGCAGTTGGTCGAGATCATTGAAAAACTCAAGTTGTTCGAGTTTCGCCATCTTTACTCCGTCAGATTTTGCCAGTTTCCATAAATTAGCAAGAGTGCTTGCGCCAGCCTTGCTTTCTACGGAAAACTGCCGACCTTTCTTGAGCGCCTTAAAATAAGTTTTCGCATTTATGATGATAGTGTGAAGTTCAACCACGGTATAGGTCGCTTGTATCGGTAAAAGTTGCAGACTTTTAGCATCATTTGGAAAATCAGGAAGCGATGTAACCCTCAGAGGACTAAGAATTTCCGCCGTCTTGGCTGAATCAGCTGTGACACGAGGTGATGGAGGCGGCGGTGGCCCATAGTCAACTTTGGGGCGACGCGGAGGTGGTGGTGGCGGCTCACCTCGAGAAATAGGATACTCATCCCTACTACTTTCTGCAGCCTTTAATAATTCACTCATGATGGGCACAGCAGAAGAATTGATTTCCTGAAGCGCATAATCATTTTCGAACGCAACCAACTGAAACGCTGCCGCGAGCTCTAACTTTGTTTTATCATCATGTTTGTCCGGACTCTCAGCATGGGACCTGATAAAGTCTTTTGCATAGATGAGCGCAGGCTTCAAATCCGGAAGCCCCCTATCAGGCCATTCTTTTTTCTCAATCCAGGTTCGCCAGACAGAAAAATTATGTTGATGATCAGGGTGGTAAGTGGGCGGATCGTCAATTTTAGACGCAGAAGATTTGTTGCTATATGGCAGGTTCTTCTTCAGCAGCGCTGCTGCAGCTTTTAATCTGATCTGATCATCATTTGACAACCAGTAAGTATCGTGCTGTTGCTTGGCTTGTGCATAGCGATCTGATTCCGTATCATAGATTTTCTGCGCCACTCTCTTTGCTCTAGCCTCGAAATTCTGTTGGCAACTAGCGGAATCAGGATTTTCTTTATACTTACCGAGCCAGTAGGCAAATGCTTGCTCATCGGCGTCATTTTCTGATTTGGCATCCTTTAAGGATGTAGAACTTATCGAATCATTATTAGCATCGATATCAGGACCCACCTCCAATTTGGGTGATTGACTAGCAGAATTTATTTTTTTTATAGTCCCTCCTTCTGCTTTCGAGGCAGTTTCCAGATTCATCAGAGATGGTTGAACATCATCCTTGATATTCTTTGCAACCACCTCCCCGACAATCTGGCGACGGCCAAATGCCGCCGCCACATGATCGGCTGCAGCAAGAACCCCACCACCAATCCAGCCAAAAAAATCATTTATTTTTTTGCAAATAAATGAATCCGCTATTGATGCGTAAATTTTTTTTAAGACACTCGGTTTTTCGCTGATATCGCTGGCTGGACGAGGATCAAAAGAATCGTTCAAATCATTATCTGGATCATTCGAGTGATCGTACGGCGACGGGGGATCCTTGGTATCGGATGATGCTGGCCTCATATCTGCCCCTTATTCTCAATAGTTCTAAAAACCAACTTGTTACCCACTCTCGATAGGTAACATCTCTGGATGGCTTGTTCTTTTGAGAATTAAGGAGTAGCGACGAGTATTGTTGCGATTAAGATACAGAGTTTTACATCGGAAACTGAATCTTTATATCGCTACGCGTAAACAGCATTTCGGATGGAAGAAAAATTGCAATGCTAAAACAAGTCTCATAACGCACCAGTGACATACAGCTCACGTATCTCATCCACTGTGTAGCCCAGTGAGCGCAGTACCTGATCCGTATGCTCCCCCAGCTCAGGTCCTATCCACTGCGTGCCGCCCGGGGTCTCGGACAGCTTGGGCGTGACTGCCGGAAGCTTGACCGGGCTGCCATCCTTGAAGAGGTGCTGCTCGAACATCTGACGGGCGAGAAACTGCGGGTCCTGCATCATGTCGCGTACGGAATAAATTTTTGACACGGGTACATCGGCAGCTTTGAGAATGTTTAAAGCCTCATCAATATCCCGCCCCGAGCACCAGGACTGGATCGCGTCATCAATCGTCTGCGTCTGCGGCACACGCCCGGCATTGTTGGCCAGCGCCGGATCATTGGCCATGTCGTCACGGCCTATTGCGGTCATCAGGCGCTTGAAGATCGCATCACCATTGCCAGCAATGACGATATTCTCGCCATCGCGGGTGGTGTAGGTATTGGAGGGCACGATGCCCGGTAACGCGCCGCCGGTGCGCTCGCGCACGACACCGGCATGATCGTACTCAGGCACCAGCGATTCCATCAGGTTGAATACCGCTTCATAGAGCGCGACATCGACCATCTGCCCCTGCCCTGCCTGACACTCGGCGCCGGTCTTGCCGTTCCACCGACCACCTGTCACGTCACGATGACGCAAGGCCATCAATGCACCGATCGCGCCGTGCAATGACGCGATGGAGTCACCGATAGAGATACCGATGCGTACCGGCGGGCGATCTGCATGGCCGGAGACATACCGTAGCCCGCCCATGGATTCACCAATGGCCCCAAAACCCGGCGCATCGCGCATCGGTCCCGTCTGGCCATAGCCAGACAAGCGCACCATGATGGTCGCGGGATTGATCGCTTTGAGCTGCTCATAGCCGAGGGCCCATTTCTCGAGCACGCCGGGGCGATAGTTCTCGATCACGATATCGGCATCCAGCGCGAGCTTGCGCGCGATCTCCTGCGCGCGCGTGTCTTTCATGTTGAGGGTGACGCTTTTTTTGTTGCGGCTCTGCACGTACCACCACAGCGAATTGCCATCCTTGAGCACGCGCCATTTCCGAATCGGATCACCCTCGCCCGGTGCCTCGATCTTGATGACTTCGGCGCCAAATTCGGCCAGCATGCGCGAGCAGAACGGTCCGGCGATCAGTGTGCCGAGTTCGAGTACCTTGATACCGGCCAACGGGCCCTTGGGTGTGGTAGAGGTGGATGCGCCCGATGGGGGAGTTGTCGTGTTGTCCATGTGTTGTTGTTATTGTTAGGTGAGGATAAAACAGTGCTTGCCTGTCAGCCGTAGCAAAGATAATGCCTTCAGGTGCTGCGCCTGTCGAGCATCGCACGGGCAATGGTGCCGGCATCGACATATTCCAGCTCGCCGCCAACGGGTACGCCGCGCGCTATGCGGCTGACACTCAGGCCACGCGTCTTCAGAGTCTCGCTGATGTAGTGCGCGGTCGCTTCGCCCTCATTGGTAAAGTTCGTCGCCAGCACGACTTCTTGCACGACACCGTCCGTCGCGCGGGCGATCAGACGGTCGAGGTGCAGGTCTTTCGGGCCAATGCCATCCAGCGGCGATAACCGGCCCATCAATACGAAATACAAACCCTTATAGGTCAGGGTCTGCTCGATCATCAGTTGATCTGCCGGCGTCTCGACCACGCACAACAATCTGGCGTCGCGATCTGCGTCAACACAGGTCTCGCAGATGTCACGCTCTGTAAAGGTATTGCATTTTGCGCAGTGATGAATGTTATCGACCGCCTGCGCCAGCGCGCGAGAAAGCTGCGCCGCACCCTCGCGGTCGTGCTGCATCAGATGGTAGGCAATGCGCTGCGCCGACTTGGGCCCGACGCCGGGTAGACGGCGCAGTGACTCGCTCAAAAAATCGAGACTGGAGGGCGTCTTCACAAGGGCGTCGTCAGAATGGCAGCTTGAAGCCCGGCGGCAGGGGCAAGCCGGCGGTCATGCCCGACATTTTTTCGTTAGTCGTGGCCTCGGCCTTGCGCACGGCATCATTGAATGCGGCAGCAACCAGATCTTCCAGCATGTCTTTGTCGTCGCCGAGCAGCGAGGGATCGATAGTCACACGCTTCACATCATTCTTGCAGGTCATCACGACTTTGACCATGCCGGCACCGGCCTGCCCTTCAACCTCGATGGTCGCAAGCTGATCCTGCATTTTTTTCATGTTGTCTTGCATGGCCTGCGCTTGTTTCATCAGACCGGCAAGTTGGCCCTTCATCATGGTTGGCTCCTTGATTCAATCAATGTCATAGGGGGCACTCAGAGCGGGCGCACTGATCCCGGCACGATGGTCGCACCGAATTCCCGCTTGAGCGTCTGTACAAAAGGATCGTTTTCCATCGCCAGCTCGGCGGCCTGCTGTCTTGCGGCCTGCTCGGCGACGCTGGCCGCATGCGCGGTATGGTTGACCGCACCGATGCGGGTATGCAGATTGACTTTTTTACCGAGGTGCTTGCCGACGGCGGCTGCCAGCTTGTCGGCACTGCCGGCCGACAGCAAGGTCTCGACAGGTACGCGCAAGTGCAGCTCGACCACGGCATCATTTTGTTCAATCGCCAGCAGTTCGCTCTGTGTGGCGAGTTGTTGCGCGACGCCGCGCAGCTTGAGCTGTATGACCAGTTGCGGCCAGTCGATCGCAATGTCGCTCTTGATATGGTCAACAGTCACCGCCGCGGTCAGTGCGGGCGATTCAGTTTTTTTTTGAGCGCTGGCGGGCTCGGCCTCGCTCAGTGCATCCATGGCTGTTTCTGTCGTCGGGAACGGCAGGGGCGCATCTTCCAGCAAGCTCGGATCGTGCGCTGCCGTCACGGGCTTGCCACCGCGCGCTGCCGCCAGTGCGGCCATCGCCGGGCTCAGTGCCTTGGATGATGACTTTGGTGATGCCGGCGCTGCTGCAGGCGGCGGCACCGGAACCGACGCCGTGGCGACCGATGCGGATGCCACGGCCTTGGCGACTGATACCGTGGCTGGCTTTGTGGCAGCAGCAGTGTCGGCGGAGGTGGCCCTTGTGTCGCCGGACGAATGCAACGGCACAAATGACAACATGCGTAGCAGCGTCATGGTGAAACCCGCGTACTCATCAGGTGCCAGACCAAGTTCGTTACGACCATGCACGGCAATCTGATAGAAGAGCTGCACATCTTCAGCGGCAAACCTTGACGCGAGGCGCAGCACATCTTCGCGTTCGGGTAAATCGTCGGGTATGGCTGCAGGTACCGATTGTGCAATCGCAATGCGATTCAATAGCGTGCCCAGGTCTTGTAATGCAGCGCTCCATGACAGGCTGCGCGATGCCATGTCGTCTGCCACCGCAAGCAGTGCTGCGCCCTCCTGATCGGCAAGCGCATCAAGCAAGCGCACAAGAAAGCTATGGTCGAGCGTGCCCAGCATGCCCTGCACTGAATCGAGTGTGACCTTGCCAGCGGAATAGGCGATTGCCTGATCGGTCAGCGACAGCGCGTCGCGCATTGAGCCCTGCGCGCCTTGTGCGAGCAGGCGCAATGCGGGCGTATCGAAGCTGATCTGCTCTTGCGACAGAATGTGTTCGAGATGCGAGACGATGTGCGCCGGCGGCATCTGCTTCAGATTGAACTGCAGACAGCGTGAGAGCACGGTGACGGGTATCTTTTGCGGATCGGTGGTGGCAAGGATGAATTTCACATACTCGGGCGGCTCTTCCAGCGTCTTGAGCATCGCGTTGAATGCGTAGCTCGTCAGCATGTGGACCTCGTCGATCATGTAGACCTTGAAACGGGCATTCGTCGGCGCATAGATCGCCTGCTCCAGCAGCTGCGTCATCTCGTCGACGCTGCGATTGGATGCGGCATCCATCTCTATGTAGTCGACGAAGCGGCCGGCATCGATCGCCGTGCAGGCCTCGCAGACGCCGCAGGGGCTGGCGGTAATATCGCCCTGTCCGTCCTTGCCCTGACAGTTCAGGGATTTGGCCAGTATGCGCGACAGCGTCGTCTTGCCAACACCGCGCGTGCCCGTGAACAGATACGCATGATGCAGTCGCTTCTGCTCCAGCGCATGCGTGAGCGCTCGCACGACGTGATCCTGTCCGACCAGACTGTCGAAATTCCGGGGGCGGTACTTGCGAGCTAGAACCTGATAAGACATGCCGGTCGGTGAGAAGGTCAAGATGGGCATTTTACCCGACGGGCAGCATCAGACAGGCATGCTGGTCAGCGCCAGGCAGAGGGGGAGAAACATGAGGAGAAAACGAGAGGCGAGCCTTGTCTGCGGCACTTGCGGGAAATGGCTGTGGCTGCTTCGTTCCCGACCTGACCAGGTTGACCATGCCACAATGCGCAGGGGCCCGCCGAGTGTGATTTTATCAGCAATCACCTAGGCAAAAATGCTTCGGTGATGGCATCGCTTCAAAAACCCAGCGCTTTCCAGATCTCATCAACGCGCGCTTTCACCTCTACATCCATGCTGATCGTGCGTCCCCACTCGCGCGATGTCTCTCCGGGCCATTTGTTGGTCGCATCGATCCCCATCTTGCTGCCCAGTCCACTGACGGGTGACGCAAAATCCAGATAATCGATCGGGGTGTTATCGACCATCGTCGTGTCGCGCACCGGGTCCACTCGTGTCGTGATCGCCCAGATCACTTCCTTCCAGTCGCGAATGTTCACATCCTCATCAACGACCACAATGAACTTGGTGTACATGAACTGACGCAAGAAGCTCCAGACGCCGAACATCACGCGCTTGGCATGCCCGGGATAGGCTTTTTTCAGCTGCACCACAGCCATCCGATAGCTGCAACCCTCCGGCGGCAAATAAAAATCAGTGATCTCGGAAAACTGTTTCTGCAATAGCGGGACGAAGACTTCATTCAGTGCCACGCCCAGCACGGCGGGCTCATCCGGTGGCTTGCCAGTGTAAGTCGAGTGATAAATGGGATTGCGTCGCATCGTGATGCGATCGACCGTGAACACCGGAAACCAATCCTGCTCGTTGTAGTAACCGGTGTGGTCCCCAAACGGTCCCTCCAGCGCATGCTCATAGCCCGTGTTCGGACGAGCCGGTGCGCCATGGGGCACATTGGGCGTAGATTCCTCGGGATAGATGTGACCCTCCAGCACGATCTCGGCCGAGGCCGGCACCCTCAACTCGCTACCGATCGCCTTGACCAGCTCGGTCCGGCTGCCGCGCAACAGTCCGGCAAATTGATATTCCGACAAGCTGTCGGGCACCGGCGTGACCGCTCCTAATATAGTGGCCGGGTCCGCACCGAGCGCGACCGCAATCGGATAGGGCTTGCCCGGATGGGCAAGGCAGTGCTCGCGGAAGTCCAGCGCGCCGCCCCGATGGGCCAGCCAGCGCATGATCAGCTTGTTCGGTCCAATCACCTGCTGCCGGTAGATACCGAGGTTTTGCCGCTTCTTGTGTGGCCCTCTGGTAATCACCAGACCCCATGTGATCAGGGGCGCGGCATCGCCCGGCCAGCAGTACTGTATGGGCAAGCGGGACAGATCCACCTCCTTGCCCTCCCAGACAATCTCTTGACAGGGCGCGCTGCCGAGCTCTTTCGGCGCCATATCCCACACGGATTTGACCAGCGTGCCCAAACCCAGCACATCCTTGAAGCCTTTGGGCGGCTCCGGTTCCTTCAACATGGCCAGGAGATGGCCAATGCGCCGCAGTTCACCGACATCGCCGGCGCCCATACCGAGGGCGACCCGCTTGGGTGTGCCGAACAAATTGCCGAGCACCGGCATGCTGTGACCCGTCACTTCAGTGAACAGCAGTGCCGGTCCGCCCGCCCTCAGGGTGCGGTCGCATAGCTCGGTCATCTCAAGATGAGGAGAAACGGGGATGGAAACTTCGGTCAACTCACCGGATTGTTTCAATTTATTAATAAAATCCCGTAAATCGGAATATTTCATCGGTTATTGACTTTTTTCAAAGTGAAAGATATGTCGCCAGAACCCAAGCCAACTGGCTGATTTTACAATGAATTGCTGCGTCGCAACTAAGATTTCATAACTTATAGTTATAGATTATGATTTTTCGAGTATTGACTCGATATAAACAGCCCCCTACAATCCGCTCAAATTTTTTTCGGGCAGCTTTCGGAGCAATCCGGACCTTTGGGGAAAGGCATGCTGACCGGTATTCGGGGAAGAGCTCGCGAATTGTAGTAGCAAGCAATTTCGCTGCTCAGACTTTCGTCCCCGAAAAAAGATTGCTCTCGCCATCCTGTACTTGGGGGCAGCAAAGCAACACCGGCATTTGTCTGGCTGAAGTTTGGCCGCAAATGATTTTTTTGTCTCGCGGTGAATTGAAGCACGAAGCACGCTTGCAATTGGCCTCATCTCAGAGTGCCTGACAAAACATGATGGGCTACTTGCCATGCTGACAATGGAGACGACAGCATCGCAGGGACGACACCCGGCAGGTTTTGCCAGGCGCTTTGAGGGCCGCGATGATTCAGGAGGTAACATGAATAATCGACGCAAATTGACAGCGTTGGTCAGTGCGGAGAGCTTGTCTCAGCAACTGGGTAAATTGAGCCGCATCGGTGGCAATTTTGCGGCCACCGCCCAAAACACTTTGTCTGTTCTCGGGCTCGCCGCCATTGCGGCGCTCACCCTGATGTTTTTCAGGCCTGAACTGACCGACCACCTGAAAGTTATTTCTCCCTTCTCGGAAGCGTACAGCGACGACCGAAGCACGCAGGAGATGGCGTTTGCGAGCATGCTGGAGCTACCCGAACGGAAATCCGCCGAACCTCACGGCCTGATCACCGGCGTGCCGCTGGGTAATCACACCTTGGACTCCTCGCAGGTGAACACGGTTGAGCAGCAGCGCGTGATGGCTTGGCTGGCCAAGCGCTATCGCATCGCGCAGACCGCCAGCAAGATGCTCGTAGAAGCCGCGTACACGGCCGGTCACGAGGTGCGGATCGATCCACTGCTCGTGCTGTCGGTGATGGCCATCGAATCGCGTTTCAATCCTTTCGCGGAAAGCGCGATGGGTGCGCAGGGGCTGATGCAAGTGATGGCAAAGGTGCATCATTCCAAGTTTGACAACCTGGGTGGCACCCGATCCGTGCTGAATCCGGTAGCTAACATTCAAGTGGGTGCGCAGATCCTGCACGACGTGATTCGCCGCAGCGGCTCCGTCGAGGCGGGTCTCAAACTCTACGTCGGCGCGGGCAATCTGGAAACGGACGGCGGTTATGCGTCCAAAGTACTGTCCGAGTACAGCAAGCTGCAGGCAGTGGCCAGCGGCAAGCGGGTGCCGACTTTCACACCACCGACGCGCGTTCAGCCAGAGGAGCCGATTGAAGCCAGAATCGAGAACACGCTCCCCCCGCCACGCTCTCATGCGGAAGAGCCTGCCTGACGTTGCCGTCTGCGTGACGCAAAAACGGAGCTCTCAGTGGGCTCCGTTTTTTTTGGCGCAACGAGCATTCAGTGATTAGCTATCTGGCTGACGCTCTGCCAGATACTTCCCAAGCCGTTCAACGGCCTCCGCAAGATTTTCCATGGAAGTCGCATAGGACACTCGCAGGTAACGTCGCGCCGCATAGTCACCAAAATCGAGCCCGGGCACTAGCACCACCCCGGTGTGGTCGAGCAGTTCGCGCGCAAATGCATCGGTATCGTGCGTGAACGCAGTGCAATCTGCGTAAATGTAAAAAGCGCCGTCGGGAATGACCGGAATCTCAAAGCCCAGTTGCTGGAGTGCTGGCACCAGATAATCACGCCGTCGCCGGAATTCTTCTTTGCGTGATTCGAATATCGCCGTCGCCTCGGGCGTGAAGCAGGCCAGCGCCGCCTGCTGCGCGATGCTCGATGCGCAGATGAACATGTTCTGCGCAAGCTTCTCGATGGCGGGCAGCATCGTCGGAGGCACGACCAGCCAACCCAGACGCCAGCCGGTCATGTTGAAGTACTTAGAGAAACTGTTGATGACGATCAGGTCCTCGCCCAACGCCAGCGCTGATTCTGGCTTTGCGTCGTAGCTCAGCCCCTGATAGATCTCGTCCACCAGCGTGAAGCCGCCACGCTCGCGCGACGCGTCCGCTATCGCGCGTAATTCGCCCGTCGGTATCGAGGTACCGGTGGGATTTGACGGCGAGGCCAGCAGCACACCGGCAGTGCGCTCTGACCAGTGCGCGCGCACCATAGCGGCGGTCAGTTGAAAGCGCTCGAGCGGACCACAGGGAATCATCGCCGCCCTGCCCTCGAAGGCCGCGACAAAATGCCGGTTGCACGGATAGCTGGGATCAGGCATCAGCACTTCGCTGTCGCGCCCGATGAGCGCCGCGCAGGCAAGCAGCAGCGCGCCAGAGGCCCCGGCCGTGACGACGATGCGCTCGGCGGGCACATCAAGCTGGAAGCGTGTTTTGTAGTGCTTGGAGATCGCCTCGCGCAAGGCTGGTAAACCCGTCGCATGGGTGTAGCGCATGGCGCCACCTTGCAGCGCACGAGCCGCGGCATCCAGCACGGGTTGCGCTGTCGGGAAATCCGGCTCGCCTATACTGAGATGAATGATCGAGCGTCCAGCCTTTTCCAGGTCGGCGGCGCGCTTGATCACCTCCATCACATGGAAGGGCTCGATATCGTCGAGCCGGTGCGCGAGTGTGAATGACATGCCAACGTACCGACCGGAGGGCCGTCAGCGGCCTGCTGCGACTTCGGTCGCGCGCAGGCTGCCGGCAAGCTTGTCGAGTACGCCGTTCACGTATTTGTGACCGTCAATGCCGCCGAAAGATTTGGTGAGCTCAACGGCTTCGTTGATTACGACCCTGTAGGGGATCTCGATATGGTTTTTCAGCTCAAACGCGCCGATCAGCAGCGCCGCATGCTCGATAGGCGATAACTGATCAATGGCGCGATCGATCAGGGGGCGGATTTCATCGCGCAGCTGATCCGCCTGGCGTATGGTTCCGTGAAGGATCACATCGAAATGTCCGGCATCGGCTTTGTCGAAACCATGCGCATTACGAATATGCGCATCGATGGCACCTGCATCGTCCTGGTTGATCAGCCACTGGTACAGCCCCTGCAATGCAAACTCGCGAGCGCGATGGCGCGGCGTACGGTGTTTGTTAGGATTGGCGTGCTGCGATTTGCTGCTCATCGTGTCATACCTTCATCAGTCTTCGTCAGCCTCATCACTCAGCTCTTCCATCGCTGCTGCCAGATTTGCCATCTCCACCGCGACGCGCGCCGCATCCGCGCCCTTGGCGGCCATGCGCGCTTCGGCCTGCTCATCGCTATCAGTCGTCAGCACCGCATTGGCCACCGGAATACCGAAATCCAGCCCAATGCGGGTGATGCCTCTGCCGGATTCGTTGGCCACCAGTTCAAAATGATAGGTCTCGCCACGAATGACAGCACCCAGCGCGATCAGCGCGTCGAATTGTCCGGATTCGGCCATCTTTTGCAGGGCCAGCGGAATTTCCAGCGCGCCCGGCACGCTAACCAGAAGAATGTCTTCATCCTCGACACCCAGATGCTTGAGCTCGGTCAGACAAGCTGAACGCAGCCCGTGACAGACATCTTCATTGAAACGCGCCTGCACAATGCCGATGCGCAGGCCGCTTCCTTCGAAATCCGGTTCGTAAATTCCCACGCTCATGGCGCCTCCTGCTGAAATTCTTGTGTCATTGTTCGGGACCAGCCTGATAACCCGTTACTTCCAGGTTGAAGCCAGCCATGGAAGGCATCTTGCGCGGATTGGCCAGCAGCTTCATCTTGCCCACGCCCAGTTCGCGCAGTATCTGTGCACCAATGCCATAGGTCCGAAGATCCATTCTTGCGTTGCGCGTGGGTGTGTCGGGCTGCGGCGCGCACAGTGCGTTGAACTGCGCGAACATCTGCTCGGCCGACTCTTCACAGTTGAGCAACACGATGATGCCACGCTCAGTCGCCTTGATCGCCTTGAGCGCTGCCGAAATGTTCCATGAGTGCGTAGTGGCCTGCGACTCAAGCAAATCCAGTATCGACACCGGCTGATGCACGCGCACCAGCGTCTCTTGCTCTGCTGCTATCTGCCCATGCACCAGCGCGAGGTGAGCGCCGCCGCTGGGCTTGTCTCTGAACGCAATCGCATGGAACTCGCCATGGCCGGTCTGCATACGGCGCTCGGCCACGCGCTCGACAATGCTCTCTGTCCGGCTACGGTAATGAATCAGGTCGGCGATGGTGCCTATCTTTAGCTGATGCAGTCCGGCAAATTCGATCAGGTCGGGCAACCGCGCCATGGTGCCGTCGTCCTTGAGTATCTCGCAGATTACCGCAGCCGGCGTCAGTCCGGCAAGCTCGGCCAGGTCGCAGCCGGCCTCGGTATGGCCGGCCCGCATGAGCACGCCGCCGCGCTGCGCGCGCAAGGGAAACACATGCCCGGGCTGGACGATATCAGCGGGCTTTGCATGGCGAGCGACCGCAGCCTCGATCGTGCGCGCGCGGTCTGCCGCCGATATGCCAGTGGTCACACCCTCGGCCGCCTCGATGGAAACGGTGAAATTCGTGCCGTACGAGGTGCCATTCCGAGAAGTCATCATCGGCAGGTTGAGTTGCTCGCAACGCTCCTCGGTCAGGGTCAGGCAGATCAGCCCGCGTCCGAAGCGGGCCATGAAATTGATGGCCTCGGGCGTGACGAATTCTGCCGCCAGCACGAGGTCACCCTCGTTCTCGCGGTCCTCCTCGTCGACGAGGATGACCATTCGACCGGCGCGTAACTCGGCGATGATCTCTTTGGTGCTTGAAATGGACATGAAGGGAAATCCGGAAAGGGCACGTATTTTAAAGGATTTCCCCTTCTAAGCCCCTCAGCCTGGCTTGGGTAACGTCCCCGCGCTCAGCATGCGTTCCACGTAGCGGGCGATCAAGTCGATCTCCAGGTTGACCTGACTACCCGGCTTGAGGTGCTTGAGGGTCGTGACTTCGATGGTATGCGGGATGAGGTTGATCGAGATCGTGCAACCATCGGGAGTGTCGGCCACACGGTTGACCGTCAGCGACACGCCGTTGATCACGACCGAGCCCTTGTAGGCCAAGTACTTGCCCAGCCCAGTCGGCGCCTGCACATCGAGACGCCACGACTCGCCGACCGGTGCAAAGTGCATGACCCTGCCCAGACCATCCACATGGCCCGACACCAGATGACCACCCAGCCGCTCCGCCAGCGTGAGGGCCTTTTCGAGGTTGACCTCGCCGGGCGCATCCAGCCCTACGGTGCAATTGAGGCTCTCGCGCGAAACGTCGACGGTGAAGCTACTGTCGGTTTTACTGGTGACCGTCATGCACGCGCCATTGATGGCGATCGAGTCACCGATCGCGACATCGGATAAGGGCAAGCCTCCCGCCGCGACGTGCAAGCGGACGCCTGCATGGCCCTGATCGCCCAGCGGCTCGATCGAGGTAATGCGGCCGACTGCCGCGACAATTCCTGTAAACATGGTCTTTCTCTGTCAATCAATTGATGGAACTTTACTCCGCATGGCAGCGGGCACGAGCAGCAACAGTCATGGCGATGCTCATTGCGGTGGCAATCTCAGCAACAGGCGCACATCTTCACCAACTGGCTGCATCTGATGAAACCGGAACGACAGTCGCTGATCGAGCTCCTGCAACTCTGGCAGGCGCGCCATGCCCTGCGCAGGGCCTAGCAGGCAGGGCGCGAGATAGACCAGCAACTCATCCACGATGCCAGCACGCAGCAGCGAACCATTCAGCTTGAAGCCTGCTTCGACATGCAGCTCATTGATCTGCCGGCGGCCGAGTTCGCGCATCAGTGCCTGCAGGTCAACCTTGCCTTCTTGAGCAGGCAAGTGAATGAGCTCGGCGCCTGCGGCCATCAACTTGGCTTCGCGTGAGGCATTGCTTGCGATGGTGACTATCCAGCTGCCACCGCCTTTCAGCACCTGTGCCTGCGGGCTGATCTGCAATGCGCTGTCGAGCACGATGCGCTGTGGCTGCCGAGACGTGTCAATGCCGCGCACAGTGAGCTGCGGATCATCCTGCTCGACGGTACCGATGCCGGTCAGTATCGCGCATGCACGCGCTCGCCATGCATGGCCATCGGTACGGGCTGCCGCTGAGGTGATCCACTGACTCTGCCCATTCGTCAGCGCGGTGCCGCCATCGAGGCTGGCCGCGATCTTCATCCTGACCCACGGACGGCCACGCTCCATGCGCGAAAAAAAACCGATGTTCATCTCGCGCGCCTCGTTGGCGAGCAGCCCGACCTCGGTGGCGATACCTGCTGCGCGCAGTTTGGCGATGCCGGCACCGGACACTTGCGGATTGGGATCTTCAATGGCGGCGACCACACGCGATATGCCCGAGGCGATCAGTGCGTCGGCACACGGCGGCGTGCGGCCATGGTGGCTGCATGGCTCAAGCGTGACGAAGGCCGTTGCGCCTCGCAGATCAATACCTCGCGCCTGCGCATCGCTCAGCGCGGCCACCTCCGCATGCGCCTGCCCCGCTGGCTGCGTACGCCCCTGAGCGATGATGTGGGAGTCGCGAACGATCACGCAGCCCACTCGAGGATTCGGGCTGGTGATGTACATCGACTGCCCGGCCAGCTGCAGCGCAAAACGCATGGCCTGGGTGTCGTCAGTAATGGTGACAGGGGTGGACACCGTGGATTGTTCGCAAAGGAGCAGCAAGGCGCGCTGCGTCGGTAAACCGGCATTCTAGCAAGTGGCTGCCACCGCATCGGGATCGCATATCCTCGTCCTGCCCAGAAAGCTCATCACCAGCTTGCGTCGCTCGGCGCCGACAGTGAACTGCAAGGAACCTATCTGGGGAAGGCTTGCGCTGGCCGCGCTGCGCGGCCGGCCGCTCGGTGCAAACGCAAAATACATTTTGTGCACGTCGCGCAGTCTCGCCTCTACACGCAGGTCATGAATGTCGAGTTCAACGCGGTAGAGCGATAATTCGCCGGGATCGAGCTGCTGATTGTTGTTCGAGTCAATCAGCACGACCCAGCCCGAGCGCCAGTCATGGCCTGAGGCTGGCACCAGATCGACTCGCTCATGGCGCCGTATCGCCTCGGCACGGGCGCGCAGTACTGCTTGATGAAATTCACTGCAAGCCAAATTCACGTGCGCGCGATCCAGTAGCGACTTCATCGCTGGCAGCGTTTTCACGGCCAATGCCGCCACCAACCCACAAACCAACAAACATTCCAGCAGACTCAGACCTTTGCAGTCTTGCCGGCCCTGCGCAGAAAAGCAGTCCATGCACCCGCTCATGGCCTCAGACCTCCTCCAGTGCGCGCCAGCTGAGCAAGTGAATCGCTTTTTGGCAGAGCGCCTCGCTGTTGTCATCGGGCCGCGAAGGATCCGGCAGCGGGCAATCGCTTAGCTCGAATTCGGCCTGCAGGCGAATCGACGTACTGGCGATGCGACCTCTGCCCTGGGCGGTGAGCTGGCAAATCGCGAGGAGTCCGTCCGACCACAGCAATGCCATCTGGTAGCGCGAGAGAGCGTCGCGCGATCCGCTGCACAAGCTTGTGAAGCGCTCTGCGGCCGACATGGGATTCTCGCTGGCCGGTACCTGCTGAAAAGCCACTCTCAAATCGTGCTCGGCATCGGCCAGCGACGATTCTGCAGCCTGTCGTGCGATACGCAAATCTTCATTGGCCAGCGCGGCATCCAGCTGCAACCGCGTCGAGCGCAGCGCGGCGCTCAGCGCCAGCAGGACTACCACCAGCATCAGTGAACAAGGCAGCAGCGCAAAGCCTGCGGGCGAGAATAAAATCCGTCTCACCCCAGCGCTGCCTCACGCGCGGGATTGCGCAGAAAAATCAGCTGCTCATAGGAACGCCGTAAACGATGCCGCCGCTGCTCAGGAAAACTGTCTGAGCTGAGCGTCGTGCCCCGGTCATCTTTTGCGTGTAACGCAGAGTATTCATCACCAAATAAATCCCAGCGCGTCGGTACCGCTATGTGCTGCAGGCGCTGTGTACCACACATCAGCAGCGCGATCTTCAGTGCGACCACCCGGCTCCATAATGAGACACCCGATGCGTCAAGGCTGATCTCGTCAGAGATCGCGCCCGCGCGCAGGAATTGATCGGGCTGTCCATCATCATCCCGATCAAGCCCGTACAGCACCTGAAAACTCTCGACGCCCTGTACCAGCGCCTCGGAATCCCAGCCGGTGGCGGTACGGTATTTGCACCTGAGCTCGTTGTCGCCATCGGGCCCACGGGCTACATAGAAGACACTGTAGCCCTGCTCCCGAGCCGCTTTACCTCCGGTGCTGGCCGATGCCAGAGGTACCGGTATGCCCGCACAATTCAGCGTATGAGCAGTGGCTGTTGCACTGCTCATGAAATTTGTGATCAGCACATCACTGCCATAGGGACCCGGCCCTGATTTACCGCTGGCGATATCGGTCCTGGCCGCCAGAGTCGCATCATCCCATCCCCGCAACCGGGGTTCTGCCGGTCTCGGCGTGGTGGACAGCGGGTCGTTGTGACCCGCCAGCTCGACGATTCTGGCAATGGCATTCAGTGCGAACTGCGTGTTCTGCTCCATCAGCAAACGCTGATGAGACAACGCTTGCTCGGCCATTGATTGGCAGAGTAGATTGGTCGCACCAAGCACCAGCGGCATGCACAGGCTGACCGATAGCATGGTCTCGGTGAGCGAGAGTGCGCTCTGTCGCCGCCGGCGAACCATGCAAAGTTCACGAGGCTGGCGTCGGTATGTGCGGCCGGCAGTCATGTCGCTCGCCGCACGCTGAATTCAATCGTGGAAACCCGATCACGCTCCGATAGCTTGCGAGGCCATGCCAACCTGAACCAGAGGACGTGCTCATCGCGGATCACATCGTTGCACGCCCCGCGATCGGTGCCTGACATGAGCTGCTTCTCAGGCAGCCCATGACAAAGCATCAGGCGGGCACCCGGCAACTGCGCGCGCAGCCGACGGGCCCAATCCCTGAGATAGAACATCGCCGCCTCTGCAGGACGGCAAGCGGCGGAATAACACTCGCGCGAGCGCTCGGCGGCCATGAGCAAGGCGAACGGATCTTCCGGCAACTTGCCCAGCGACTGGTCACCCCGACGCCGCAGCCATTCGGAAAACTCCGACGCCAGCCGCGTTGCGGCTTGCTCTGCGTTTGCGCGACTTGCCGTCGATCGGATGTGCGCGCATGTGCTGATCATGCCCGCTGCTGCCATGGAAATCAGCATCATGGTCACCATGACTTCCACCAGCGAGACACCCAGAGTTCGATGAACGACCTTCATGACTCTCACCCCTTGGTTTTGAGATTACAGGGGTAGCACAATGATCGATATCAGCCAGCAGCACACTGTCCGTTAGATTCACGCTAACAAACCAAAGCGCACTTACCGCTTTTGGAACGAACGTTCGCTAATCAGTGCGATTCAGAGGAGAATGCTTTTAGCCAGGCACACCGAGTCGTTAATTCTTTTTGAATTTAGAGCACATCAATTCAAAATCAGCCTGCCTGCTCTGGACTTGGCCGTAACTCGCTTTTGGGTTGCTGGCTCGGTAGGCTTGCTTTTCTTTTTCAATGCACTCGTCGTATGGGTTGGAGCAGCCAGCGATTAGTGCCGCCAGGGGGATCAACCAGATTTTTGCTGAATTCATATCTCTCTCCGCAAGGTTTCAGATTCACAAAAAAATGATCGGATCGCATGATGATCAGCCGACACCAACAGCAGGCGGTCCGCCGACGTTTGTTATATTTTTGCTATCTCGTGCGATGTGATTGCCTTATAAACATAAAACAATCTGGAGAAGGTGTGTGAGTTTTGCGCGTCGCCCTCATAGAATCCCGGTAGACAGGATGATCCGGCGTGCGTTCAACAAGCCCCGGCCATTCACTTTGCCAGACTGAGCGGGGCCATCGACGGCCCGCCCGTCGCGGCTGCGGCCGGGGCCTCTGGGCTAGCGACTCTCGCGGGTGGCCGGCACCGGCTGACGTTCGAGGTCGATCTCATCAATCGCATCGCGGAACTCGGCCACATCTTCGAAGCTACGGTAGACCGACGCGAAGCGTATGTAGGCGATCTTGTCGAGGCGCTTGAGCTCGCGCATGACGAGCTCGCCAATCTGCCCGGAGTTGATCTCGCGCTCCCCCATGGAGAGCAGCCGCTCTTCAATTCGGTGAATCGCCGCATCAACCGCATCGGCAGATACCGGTCGCTTGCGCAAGGCCAGCATCAGGCTGCCCCGAAGCTTGGCATGCTCGAATTCGGAGCGGCTGCCATTTTTCTTGACGATGACAGGCATCGTCAGCTCGATGCGCTCATAGGTTGTGAAACGCTTGTCGCACTGGTTACAGCGACGGCGACGACGGATGCTGTCCCCTTCGTCGGACGCCCGAGTATCCATCACTTGAGTATCCTCGTGCTGGCAGTACGGACAACGCATGGGGACTATCTCCTGTAAGGCAAGCTCAGGCTTGGTAGACCGGGAAAGCGTCGGTGAGCTTTTTCACTTCGGCCTTCACGCGCTCGATGTTGGCCGGATCATGCGGATGGTCGAGCACATCGGCGATCAGATGACCGACCTTGGCCGCTTCGGCTTCCTTGAAACCGCGCGTCGTCATCGCCGGGCTGCCCAGACGAATGCCGGACGTGACAAAAGGCTTCTCCGGATCATTCGGTATGCCGTTCTTGTTGCAAGTCATGTGCGCCGAACCCAGAATCGCCTCAGCCTCTTTGC
>Ga0315901_10003531_pt1 | contig 20257 bp, 31 predicted proteins | sample LakEriMetagenome_10_FD_203761 | JGI IMG/M metagenome (GOLD analysis project Ga0315901, IMG submission 203761) | Freshwater fungal communities from buoy surface, Lake Erie, Ohio, United States - Buoy 2 MA116 | ecosystem: Environmental > Aquatic > Freshwater > Lake | place: USA: Lake Erie, Ohio... | reverse complement strand
ACGCTAAGCGGGCGCGCATCGCAGCCGGTAGCGGTGAGAAGATGCGCAAACCGGGTAGCAAGGGAGCGCCGACCGCCAAGGCGTTCCGTCAGTCGGCCAAAACGGCCAAAAAGAGGAAGTAAGTATGCCATACGATCGCGTAGGTATCGCTCCTGGCGCGCTGGGCAACATGCTCATTGAGCGCGCGCCGTCTCAGCCCGCGCGGCAGCCCGTACGGCCTATGCCGGCACGGCGCATGTCGGACGACATCATCCGCACGACGGTAGCGTTTCGGCCCACTCCAATGGTAAAAAACCGCAGGGGAATGGCATAAATGCCCCTTGTTAAGTCCGCCAGTAAAGGCGCGTTCCGTAAGAACGTCAAAGCCGAGATGCGAGCTGGCAAGCCGCAGAAACAGGCCGTGGCGATCGCGTATGCGGTCAAGCGTAAGGCACAAGGTAAGAAGCGCAAATAATGGCAAAAGACCCAACAGGGCTTAGAGGCGCCGCTCGCGTCGCCAACACGCCGACTAACCGGGGCAAGGCCTCCCGCGACCCAGCCGATGTACTGGCCACAGCGCGCTCGCGCCTGACGATGGCCCTCTCGGCGTACTCTGATAGCCGAGAAGACGAGCTGGATGACCTGCGTTTCATGGCAGGCTCGCCGGACAATCAGTGGCAGTGGCCCCAAGACGTGTTGGCGACGCGCGGCTCGGTGCAAGGACAGACGGTCAACGCCCGTCCGTGCCTAACGATCAACAAGCTGCCGCAGCATGTGCGGCAAGTGACCAACGATCAGCGGCAGAACCGGCCATCTGGCAAGGTCATTCCGGTCGATGACAAAGCGGATATTGAGGTTGCTGAGATTTTTGACGGAATTGTCCGTCATATTGAGTACATTTCGGATGCGGATGTCGCGTACGACACCGCGTGCGACAACCAAGTGACTTATGGCGAAGGGTATTTCCGCATTTTGACGGAATACTGCGACGAAAACACGTTCGATCAAGACCTTCGCATAGGCCGCATCCGAAATAGCTTCAGTGTGTACATGGACCCGACCATCCAAGACCCTTGTGGTGCGGATGCGGAGTGGTGCTTCATCACCGAGGACATTCCGAAGGCGGATTTTGAGCGCATGTACCCCGATGCGGAGCCGATTTCGTCGGTTTTGCAGCGCGGCGTCGGCGATCAGGCGCTGTCGCAGTGGATTAACGAGAATACGGTCCGTATTGCGGAGTATTTCTACAAAGAACACACCCGCGAGACGTTGAATCTGTATGCCGGCAACCAAACGGCGTTTGACGGGTCGCCCGAAGCGCAAGAGCTGGAGATGCTCGGCCTTCAGCCGATCCGCAAGCGCGAAGTTGACGTAAAACGCGTCAAATGGGTCAAGACTAACGGCTACGAAATCCTTGAAGAAAGCGAGTGGCCGGGCAAGTGGATTCCGGTCATTCGTGTGATCGGCAACGAGTTTGAAGTTGAAGGCCGCATGTACGTGTCGGGCTTGGTGCGCAACGCCAAGGACGCACAGCGCATGTACAACTATTGGGTATCGCAGGAAGCCGAAATGCTGGCCCTCGCGCCCAAGGCGCCGTTCATCGGCTACGGCGGTCAGTTTGAAGGTTACGAACAGCAATGGAAGACGGCCAACACAACCAATTGGCCGTACTTAGAAGTTAATCCCGACGTGACAGACGGTCAGGGCGCAGTCCTGCCGCTGCCACAACGTGCCCCGCCGCCGCTTGCCCAGACGGGCTTGATCCAGGCGAAGATGGGCGCTGCCGACGACATCAAGGCCGCAACCGGCCAGTACGATGCCAGCCTCGGTATGCGCTCCAATGAGCGCACCGGTCGGGCCATTTTGGCGCGTGAACGGCAAGGCGACACAGGCACATACCATTTTGTAGATAACCTAGCTCGGGCCATTCGCTATGGGACGCGCCAACTCGTTGATTTGATTCCGAAGATTTACGATACTCAACGTATCGCGCGAATCATCGGCATTGACGGAGAGACCGCAACGGTCAAGATCAACCCGATGCAGGCCGAGCCTGTCCGTCGGGTGATGGACGAGGCGGGTATTGTGATCGAGAAGATTTACAATCCGTCTGTCGGTAAGTACGACGTGGCAGTCACGACCGGCCCGTCTTACGCGACCAAGCGGCAGGAAGCCATGGACGCCATGGGGCAAATTTTGCAGGCTAATCCGGCTCTTTGGCAGGTTGCCGGCGATTTGTTTGTCAAAAACATGGACTGGCCGGGCGCTCAAGAAATTGCCAAACGGCTCCAAAAAGTTATTGATCCGAAACTCTTGGCGGACGAGGAAGACCCGGCGCTACAGGCGGCCAACCAGCAGATGCAGGTTATGGCGCAGGAAATGCAGATGATGCAGGACATGCTTCGCCGCGTGCAGCAGTCAATGGAAGCCCGCGAGGTGCAAATCAAGGAGTTTGAGGCAGAGGTCAAGGCGTACCAAGCCGAGACCGATCGCATCAAGGCGGTTGAGAGTGGCTTGAATGAGCAGCAAATTCAGGACATCATAATGGGCACTTTGGCCGGTATGATGACCAGTGGCGAGCTTGTGCCACCATCCGCCCAACGTACAATGCCTGAAATGGGCATGGAGTTACCACCGCAATGAAACCAGCAGATTTTGTCGGGCACTTATTTCTAGCGCGCGATGTCACCCATTCGGTGCATCTCAACACGCGTAGCTATGCCAAACATAAGGCGCTGGGAGCGTTTTACGACAAAGTAATCGATTTGGCCGATGACTTTGCCGAGGCTTATCAAGGTAGACATGGCCTAATTGGCCCTATTACGTTGCAATCGGCCAACAAAAACGGCAACGTAATTGAGTTTTTGCAAGATTCGTTGGCTGAAATTGAAGCAAATCGCTACAAATTTTGCGACGAAGATGACTCTGCAATTCAAAACATTATTGACGAAATTGTGGCTCTTTATTTGAGCACTTTGTACAAACTGCGCTTCTTAGCGTGAGGGTAGAGCATGGAACTTCTTAATCCGATGGCCGATGCCGTATACCCCGGTCGTACGGTAGCGTACACGGGGACGGCGGGTTCAACTGCGACGTGGCAAGCCGGCCCGCAGGGCGTGGTGATCTGGGCAACGACCCCGGCATACGTTGTTGTGGGCGAGGGCGTCACTGCGACGACCTCCAGCACTCCGATCCCGGCGTTTACGCCGATCCCGTTTATTGTGCCGCAAGGCACTGGCGCGCCTTGGCGAGTAAGTGCGATCCGCGTCGGGTCTGACGGCGACGTTTACGCCAAGCCGATCAACATTCGATGAGCTGGGGCGTCGCACTGCGAAATGGCGTAGCAATCGGCTTAGGAGCCGTCGCTACGCTTTTTTCTGGTACGTATGATGCTGGCGGTTCGCTTGGCAATTTGCTGACCGAGGCGGGCGACAATCTCGTTCAAGAAGACGGCGGCCAGTTGTTGTTGGAGTAATCAATGTCGTACGTTAAAATTACTGAATTACCCCCAGCAACAGTTCCGTTAGACTACACGGAATTAACCGCAATTGTCCAAAACAACGTAACTAAAAATGTTCCGTTAAACAGCATTTTTTCAGTAAACCTCGTAAATTTTGTTGGTACCGGCTCACAGACAACTTTTTTATTGCCAAGCGCCGTATCAGAAAATGCGACTAACATTTTCATTAACGGCGTTTACCAGCATAAAAATACGTATCAAATTGCTGTGGACACACTTATTTTTTCACAAGCACCACCCATCACTTCAAAAATAGAAGTGATGTACGCGTAACGAGGGCTATATGGCTGACAAAAAAATCTCTCAACTTTCCGCCGCAACAACGCCGTTAGCGGGAAGTGAAGTTTTGCCGATTGTACAAGGCGCTAGCACCGTAAAAGTCAGCGCTGCGGATGTTACTGCTGGTCGTGCAATCAGCGCGCTTACGTACACATCAACAGTTGCGACGGGGACAGCGCCATTTACGGTTTCGTCCACCACACAAGTTGCCAATCTAAACGCCGCAACGGCTGGAACCGCCTCTAATTTGCTATCTAACGCAACAACTGGCGTGCTTCAAGTTACTGGACCTGGAGCGGCTTCAACTAGGGTAATGACCGTTCCCGACGCTAACTTTACGGCGGCGCGCACCGACGCCGGACAGACGTTTACGGGCGTTAATACGTTTACGTCGCCAAAAGTTATTACAAGTCTTGACGATACGAACGGAAACGAGCTGTTTAAGTTCACCGCCACGGCATCTGCTGTTAATGAACTAACGGTAGCGAACGCCGCAACAGGCAACAGACCAACCCTTTCGGTAACAGGTAACGACACAGATATTGGCATCAGTTTGCAACCAAAAGGAACTGGAAGGGTTTTTGCTAATACCGCGTTAGTTGTAAAACCGGCATCAGGATATAGCGTTACAGCAGCCAGTAAAACCGTAAATGTCAGCACGTCCGCAACAACAATTGGCTTTATTAATAGCCCTTACGCTCAACTTGCGTTGGTTACTGGACTTGATGGTGGCGATATTTTTGCGGATTTAATTTTTACTACGGTAACGGCAGGGCCAACCGTATTGTCTGCTAAAACAGTCAGCGGAAGCCCAGTGGCAAGAACTTATACGATGGGCGGATCAAATGAATTTCAATTGGCGATGGCTTCGAGTACTTACGAAGTGGCTTGCTCTAGCATCTATGGCTTGACCTAAGAGGAAAACAAAATGCCTTCTTGGAAATCAAAAATTTGTCGCGGCATGGATGTAGTGGAAACGATTACGTTTACCCGGCAAGACATCGACGTTGATGGAAAGTCTTATACGGTTTCAGCGGTTTATGTGCCTGGTGAAAGCGATCAGCGCCCTCGCGATCAGTGGACTCAAGCGGAAATTGACGCTATTGGCGAAGGGTTGGTTGCCAATCTTGACGCGAACCTGGCGCAAGCGAAAAACCGAAAGATTGAATTGCCATAGGCCGAAATAAATCATGGCAATCACTAAAGTTACCTTTTCAATGATTGAAGATGCTTACTTCAACATTCGAGACTATGGGGCTGTATCAGGAACTACTACAAACCAATCGTCAAGTATTCAAGCTGCCATAAATGCTTGCGCTGCTGCTGGAGGTGGTGTTGTTTATATTCCTGTTGGCGTGTTCTACATCACTACAGCGTTATCAATTCCATTTGGCGTTTCAATTAAAGGGGAGGGCGGGAATGTTTCAGTTATTTCCGCTTATTCGTGTAATGTTTTAAATTTTAATTCGGCGTCTTACGATGGCGGCCAAATGTTTTACGAAGATTTTGGAATGCAAGGCGCACCAGGAGGCGCTCAAAACTATGCCGCTGTTCAAAGCATATTACCCGCAGGAGGTACGTTAGGCGTTGATAGCAGAGATGGTCTTTATTTTAACCGCTTACACATTCAAGATTTTACTATCGGTTTTGTATTAGAAGCGACATGGGAGTCGCACATTGAGCATTGCAAGATTAGGCGAGTAAACGCCCCTATAAGATTAGGGGACTATACGATAGGTATTAAAATCCTATCAAATAACATGATCTTTGAAGGCGGTAGTAACAATGGCTCTGGAATCTCTGCTAATTATGGCGTGCATTTAAATGGTGTTGGTTGTGAAGGCAATAACATTTTAAACAACCAGATTTATGGGTTTAGTAGAGGTCTAAACGCAATATTTTGCGTGTACCTTAATTTTAACTACAACGATGTAAATGCTTCCGCTTATGGAGCATACATTCAAACCGCAAACAATTTGTTTAACTGTTTTGGCAATTATTTTGAAGTTAGCGGAAACAATGCTGTTGGTGTGTATTTTGCTCCGTTAAATTCTGAAATAAGTTCAGAAAACGTAATCCACGCTAATAATTTTATTTCTACAGGTGGCACAGGAACGATAGGTATTAAAGTTGGCGACACGGGAACACAATACGCATGGCATAACGACATTCAATTTAACCTGTTTAATTCATTTGCAAGTTATGACATTCTGATTGATGAAGGTGGTGGAAAAACAAACATATCGAATAACAGATGTGTTTCTTCAAGTCCGACATATAGCATTCGTATCAATCCAGTCTACGGCCCCCCTATTACGGTGTCGAACAACTGGTGTTATGCGACCATTCTTATAAACAACGCCGCCGATCTCACGGACGGCAAAATTTTGCTGAACCAAAACACCGAAAACAACACCTACCAAGCGTGGCGGCGAACCGCCGCGCCGACAACCGGAACATGGCGTTTGGGTGATATTGTGTATAACTCTGACCCTGCATCTACTGAATATGTGGGCTGGGTTTGCACTGTCGCGGGAACGCCTGGAACATGGAAAGGCTTTGGAACGATTGCTTAATCTTGAATCCGACTGAAAAACGAATGTAAGATTGACAAAACCCGTACTGGTGCGGTTCACCAGGGATTCGTAAGGAATCACAATGTCTGAAAACGAAGTAGTAGCGGAACAAGTACCCGCGCCGGAACCGGCAGCCACGGCGGCACCGGAACCCGAAGTTGTTGCCCAAGAGGCGACTCAGCCGGAGGAAAAGCCTGCCAAGACGTTCTCCCAAGAGGAGCTCGACGCGCTGGTAGGCAAACGACTTGCACGGGAACGTCGCAAGTGGGAGCGAGAGCAAGCGCTAAAAGCGCCTGAGCCCCAAGCTCAGACGCCCGCCACGCTGCCTGACCGGGACATTGACCCCGACGCCTACGCGGATGCTTTGGCAACCCGCAAGGCCGAGGAGTTGCTGGCCAAACGTGAGGCAGACCGGCAGCAGCGCGAGCTGTTGATGGCCTATAAGGAACGTGAGGAAGCGGCCTTTGAAAAGTACGACGACTTTGAACAAGTCGTGTACAACAAAGCCTTACCAATCACGAACGTAATGGCCGAGACGATTCAGGCTTCGGATGTTGGCCCTGATGTAGCATACTACTTAGGTTCCAACCCCCGCGAGGCTGAGCGTATCTCCCGTTTGTCGCCCTACCTGCAAGCCAAGGAGATCGGTAAGATTGAGGTCAAGTTGACCGACAATCCGCCGGTTAAACGAACAACCAACGCGCCCCCGCCGATTAAGCCTGTGACGGCTAAAACCGTAGGCGCGCCGGCCCGAGACACGACAGACCCACGCTCAGTCAAGGACATGAGCACGTCGGAGTGGATCGAAGCCGAGCGTCTGAGGCAGATTAAGCAGTGGGAAGCGCGACGTACCCGCTAACTTCTTTTTTGGAGATTTATTGTGGCTAATACACTTCTTACTATTGACATGATTACGCGGAAGGCTCTGGAAATCCTGGAGAACAACCTCGTAATCACCCGCAACGTGAACCGTCAGTACGACGACAGCTTCGCTGTCGAAGGTGCCAAGATTGGTTCGACCCTCCGCATCCGTCTGCCGGATCGCGCTCTTGTGACCGACGGCGCTGCGCTTCAGGTTCAGGACGACAACGAGCAGTTCACCACGCTCACCGTCGCCTCCCAGAAGCACATCGGCGTCAACTTCACCAGCGCCGAAATGGCTCTCCAGTTGGACGACTTCGCCGAGCGCGTGCTCAAGCCGCGTATCAGCCAGCTCGCCTCCAGCATCGACGCCGACGTGGCTAACTCGTACAAGAACGTGTTCCAGTCGGTCGGTACGCCTGGCGTCACCCCCGGCACCTCGCTCGTTCTGTTGCAGGCGCAGCAGAAGCTGAACGAAGCTGCCGCTGGCATGGCCCCGCGCTACGCCACCGTCAACCCGGCTGCCAACGCCGGCCTCGTCGAAGGCATGAAGGGCTTGTTCAACCCGGTTGATTCGATCAGCCGCCAGTTCAAGAACGGCATGATGGGCGAAGGCATCCTCGGCTACGACGAGATCAACATGTCTCAGTCGATCAAGCAGCACACCAACGGCTCGGCCTCGCGCGCGGACACCCCGATCGTCAAGACCACGCTCACCAACGGTGCGACCAAGCTGACGCTCGACAACGTGACCGACAGCCTCACGCTTGTCCCCGGCGACGTGTTCACCATCGCTGGCGTGTATGCGGTCAACCCGCAAACCCGCGAGTCCACTGGTGCGCTCCAGCAGTTCGTGGTGCAGAACAGCGTGACCTCGGCCTCGACCGAGTTCGTCGATGTTCAGTTCCTGCCGGCTGTGTACGGCCCGACGCACGCCCTCGCCACGGTCAGCAAGTTGCCGACCGCCGGTGATGTCGTGACCTACGTGGGTGCCGCTTCTGGCCAGTACGCTCAGAACCTTGTGTACCACAAGGACGCAATCACGTTTGCCACCGCCGACCTCCTGCTCCCGCAGGGTGTTGACATGGCGTCGCGTCAGGTCCACAACGGCATCTCCATGCGCGTTGTCCGTCAGTACGACATCAACAACGACCGTATGCCCTGCCGTATCGACGTGCTGTATGGCTACTCGGTGATCCGCCCGCAGATGGCCTGCCGCATCTGGGGCTAATTCTTAACCTTATTCACGGAGTAACTAAACATGGCACTTCCTAACGGTACTAGTGGTTATCAGGTTGGCGCAGGCAACGTCGGTGAGCCGATTATGTTTGCGCAGGGCGCTCCCACGGCGCTGACCGCAGGCGCAACGGCAACCGCCGAGCAGCTTGCGGGTGGTCTTTTCACGTTCAACGGCACGGCGGGCAACCTTGTCCTTCCGACCGTTGCGCTGTGGGAAGCCGCCTATCCGTCCACCTCAAAGGTTGATGCGGCGTTCGACTTCTTCGTCATCAATATTGATGCGTCGGGTTCGGATGCAATCACGGTTGCGGTCGGTACGGGTTGGACGCTGGTTGGTGCGGGTGCGGTCGCGGCGGCAACGTCCGGCCACTTCCGCTGCCGCAAGACCGGCGACGGTGCGTGGACTGTCTACCGCATCTCGTAATGGCAACGCCCCCTACGGGTCAAACCGTAGGGGGCACTCTTTAAGAGGACTTATTTATGCCGAATACAAAGGCAGTTGGTGTTGCCTTCTCTGACCCCGAGCTTGACGGTGCCGTCATTGGCACCTCTGGTGGTACGGTCGGCTTTTACGGCACGACCCCGGTAGCCAAGGGCGCAGCGCTTACGACGCAATCGACGACGATTACGTTTACGGCGCCGAGCCCGGCTGACTTCGCAATCCAAGACTTGACGCAGACGACCCCGTTTGGCTTCGTTACGAAGAACGAAGGCAACACGGTGCTGGCTGTTATCAAAAACCTTCAGGATCGCGTTGCCGAGCTTGAGGCTCGTATGCAGGCTTACGGACTGTTGCCGTAACTATGAACATATATCTTCGCCACCCGGTTCACGGGCTAAAAATCGCCATTTCCGATATGGAGGCGGCTATGGACTACGAGCACGGTTGGGAGGAGTATGATCCTTTGGAACTGACGGCGCAGCAGGATGAGCCTGTTGCGTCGTCAGAACCAAACCAGTTGAAGCGTCGCCGCAAGGCAGTAGCGGCTGAAGCCTAGAGGGCTACACAATGGCTGTAACAGCCCAAAGCCTTATCAACAAGTCGTTGCGATTGTTGGGCGTATTGGCGTCTGGCGAAACGACGACGGCTGATGAAGCGCAAGATTCGCTCTACAGCCTGAACTCTATCATCGACTCGTTTTCGGCCAACCCGCAGTATTACTTCTGCACGCAAGCCGAGCAGTTTGCGCTAGTCAACTACCAAAACACGTACACGATTGGTAACGATCCTGATGCGCCGACGGCTGCGGATTGGGTAACGGCTCGGCCTGTCCGAATCGTTGGAGCGTTTACACGGTTAAATAGCGTAGATACGCCTTTGGCGTTAATTACCGAGCAGTATTGGACTAACATTACCGATAAAGCAGCCCGAGGTAAACCAACCAAACTGCTGTATCGCCCTAACTTGCCGTATGGCCAAGTGTTGCTTTATCCGACGCCAAACACGCCGGGGCAGACGATTTTTATTAAAGCGGAACGTATGATCGCTAAGTACGCTACGCTTGTTTCAACACAGTACCTGCCACCAGGCTACCAGCGTTTGTTGGAATTGTCGTTAGCAATGGAGTTAGCACCGGAATACGGTTCGCAGGTGAAGCCGGAAATTATTGCTAATCTGCGTGCTGACCTTGATAGCCTTATCCGTACAAACATTCAGCCGTTGCCAGTTAACAAAACCGATAACGTGCCGAATACGAACACGACGTTTAACATGCCCCCTATCTAGGTGAACTATGGCAACTACCCGTGAACTTTTGAGTGGTGCGCATCGTTTGCTGGGGCTTGTGAACTCAGGAAATGTGCTACCTGAAGCCGTCTACCAAGACAATTTGGTTGCGCTTAACCAGATGATTGATAGCTGGAATACTGAGCGCTTGGCCGTGTTTTGCACGCAAGACCAAACGTATGAGTGGGAACCTGGGTTTAGAATTCGCACCCTTGGCCCAACGGGCGATTTTGTTTATTTTTTAACAACGGAACAAAGCAACCCAATCATAACGCAGAACAATGACAACATTGTTCTTGATGGATTTGAGTGGCCGCGTCCGATTTTGTTAGAGGACTCAACGTATTTCCGAGACCCGGCGACTAACGTGTCGTACGGCATGAAATTCATTAACCAGTTGCAGTACAACAACATTGCGGTTAAGACCGTACAAAGTACGTATCCGCAAGTCATGTTTGTAAACATGACTTTTCCGAACATAACGCTGACGGTATATCCAGTACCCAACAAACTGCTGGAATTTCATTTTATTTCTGTCCAACCATTAGCTAATCCAACAACGCTTGAAACCGACTTGGCGTTTCCGCCGGGGTACTTGCGCGCGTTTCGCTATAACTTGGCGCTAGAACTTGCGCCCGAATTTAACGTAGAGCCTTCATCTGAAGTACGTCGCGTCGCAATGTATAGCAAACGCAACTTGAAGCGCATCAACAATCCTGATGACGTGATGGCTATGCCGTACAGCTTGATGGCGCGGCGTAACCGCTACAACATTTTCGCTGGAAACTTTTAATGAAGACGCCGATTCTCGGATCGTCTTACGTTGCACGCAGCGTAAACGCCGCCGACGCTCGGATGGTCAACCTGTACCCCGAGGTTATTCCCGAGGCAGGAAAAGAACCGGCGTATCTTCAGCGTTGCCCTGGTATGCGGTTGTTTCTTACCGTTGGCAGCGGGCCTATTCGTGGGCTGTACCCGCTTAATGGTTCGCTTTTTGTCGCGTCCGGCCAAGAGTTTTATAAGGTTGATGAAAACCTAAGCATTACTAAGCTAGGCGACATTGACGGCAACAATGCAGTGTCCATGGCTGACAATGGCACGCAAATTTTTGTAGCCTGTAACCCGTCGGGGTACATCTACAATAACAACACAAACGTATTCCAGCAGATCACCGACCCAGACTTCCCCGGCGCAGTAACCGTTGGATACTTGGACGGTTATTTTGTATTTAACGAACCAAACAGCCAGCGCATTTGGGTAACGGCATTGTTAAATGGTTTGTCAGTTGACCCGCTTGATTTTGCCTCCGCTGAAGGGTCGCCGGATGGTTTGGTATCAATTATTGTTGACCACCGTGAAGCGTGGCTCTTTGGCACCAACTCGGTTGAAGTTTGGTACAACTCAGGCGATCCCGACTTTCCGCTGACGCGCATCCAAGGCGCGTACAACGAAATCGGTTGCATCGCACCCTACTCAGTCGCCAAACTTGACAACAGCGTATTTTGGCTTGGTGCTGATGCGCGTGGTCAGGGTGTGGTGTACCGCGCACAAGGCTATCAAGGCGTGCGTGTATCAACCCATGCGGTTGAGTTTGCCATCCAAAACTACACGGATATGTCGGACGCGATTGCGTACACATATCAGCAAGATGGCCACGCCTTCTATGTACTGATCTTTCCGACCGCCAATACCACATGGGTATATGACGCCTCAACCGGCGCTTGGCACGAACGCGCTGCATTCGCGCAAGGCGAATTTCGCCGGCATCGGTCTAACTGCCATGCTCGATTTAAGGGCAAGCCCATTCTCGGCGACTTTGAAAACGGACGCTTGTACGAGTTTGATTTGCAGTATTTTCGCGACGACACGCAGTTGCAAAAGTGGCTGCGCACCTGGCGTGCGCTACCGACTGGCCAAAACAATCTGACCCGTACTATCCATCACCAGTTGCAGCTCGATTGCCAGACTGGCGTGGGCGGTCAGTACCCTGCTGGAAACAACAGCGTAGTTGATCCTGAAGTCATGCTGCGCTGGTCAGACGACGGCGGGCATACTTGGAGCTCTGAGCAGTGGAGACCGCTTGGCCCTATTGGCGCAACTCAGACCCGTGTAATTTGGCGACGACTTGGCGCGACAATGAAGTTGCGGGACCGCGTGTACGAGGTATCGGCTGCCGATCCGATGATTACAGCCATTATGGGCGCCGAATTACAACTTAGTTCGACAACCGCCTGATGGCTAACATTACTAACATTCCAGCCCCTCGCGTACCGTTCATTGACGAGCGGACGGGCCTCATTTCGCGTGAATGGTTTAGGTTCCTTAACAACCAGTTCACCCTAACGGGCGGTGGCACGACGCAGATTACGACGGCTGACCTTGAGTTGACCCCGGCGTTGGCGGCTACGGTAGAAGATGCCGTGCCGGTGCTGGAGTCGGAGATACAGGCGCTTAAACTGATGCCCCGGTATCCCGAACCGAATGTGGTAAATTTTGGGTCGTTTTTTTCAACCCAGACTCAAGCGGCGACCGTTATCAATACGGGTTATGCCATTACTTACAACAACGCCGACACGGCGTATGGCGTCTACCGTGATCCGGCGGATAGCAGCAAAATCAAAGTTGCGCGGCCTGCCATCTACAACGTGCAGTTCTCTATTCAGGTGGACAAGACTTCAGGCGGTAGCGGTAAGTTTTACATTTGGCCCGCCATCAACGGCACGGCGGTCGCCAATTCTGGGTCGTTGATTCAGATTCAGGGCAACAACGCCGAAATCTTCTCGGCTGCAAACTTTTTCTTGCCGCTATCCAACGGCGACTATTTTCAGTTATATTTTTCGGTGGACAGCCTTGACGTGCAGCTTCAGACGTTTGCGGCGGCTGCCCCCGTGCCGGCAATTCCATCCATCATATTGACCGTTATGCAGGTGTACGTATGAGCGTATTTCTTTCTCCATTTGCCGGTGTCGGGGCGCAGTTCTTCGACAATAGCGGCAACATCCTGTCGGGCGGCAAGCTCTACACGTATGCAGCGGGTACGACTACGCCGCAAGCGACGTATACGAGTTCGTCTGGCGCTACGCCGAACACGAATCCGATTGTCCTTAACGCGGCAGGCCGCACAGCGCAGCCAATTTGGCTGTCACAAGGCGTGTCGTACAAGTTCGTCCTTCAAACCTCGGCAAACGTGACCATTGGCACGTATGACGACGTTGCAGGCGTCAACGACTTTAGCGTTGAAGGAATTGAATGGGCGGACATCGCTGGCACGCCGACTACGTTGTCGGGCTACGGCATCACGGACGCTTACACCAAAGTAGCGTCCGACGCCAAGTTTGCCCCGATCAATAACCCGACGTTTACGGGCACGGTTCTCATCCCCGATAACGCCCCGAGCAACACCAATTACACGGCAGGCTACCGGGACGCTCCGCAGAACAGCAAGACGACCAACTACACGCTAATTGCCTCGGATGCGGGCAAATCAATTACGATGAACGGCACCAGCTTGACGCTGACTATTCCGGCCAACGCGTCGGTTCCGTTTGCAACCGGCACGGTGTTTATTGTGGTTAACCTGAACAGTTCGCCGCTCTCAATCGCCATTACGTCGGACACGCTGACGCTCGTGAACAGCACGACGACCGGCACACGGACATTAGCCCAGAACGGCGTGGCGACTTGTATTAAAATCGGCGCGACCTCTTGGTTGATTAGCGGAGCGGGCTTGACCTAATGGGCGGCGCAACCCTCGCAGGCTTTGTCATAGGCACGACCGGCGGCGCTGGTGCGGGCGTCTATGACGCGACCAGTCCTGGCTCGGGGTCGGTAACGATCCCAGCTAGCGCGATAGGCGTGACCATTGAAGTCTGGGGCGCTGGCGGTGGTGGTGGCTACGGTTATCTAGGAGAGATTGCGCCAGGCGAACCCGAAGTGTTCCCCGGCGGTGGTGGCGGCGGTGGTGGCTACAGCAAGACCATTTTGGTGCTGACTGGGCCAGATAGCCTTAAAACCATCAATTACATTGTAGGATCAGGGGGCGCAGGCGGCACGGCATCTTCGCCAAATGGCAACCCTGGTACGTTCTCTAACGTGTCGAGCGGCACGTATACCATTACAACCATGACCTCAAATGCGGGTAATGGCGGCGACTCCGGTGCTTACGCAAACCAAGGCGCAGGCGGCACGGCGTCTGGTGGTAATACGACCAACACGACCGGCAATGGCGGTGCGTTCTTTACGCAAGCTGGCGCGGCGGGAATTGCTGGCGTAGGCTCATTAACGGCTGGCGCAGGCGGTAACGGCGGGTTCTTATTTGACGGCGATGCGGGTCTTAATGGCCGCGTCCGCATGGTCTTTACGTTCTAAGGTGACACATGGCAGTTAACGTACGAGTTTTGATTCCGGCCAAGATTGCCGAGTCTAGCCAGACGACGCAGTACAGCGCCTCGGGCGTGTCGGCCATCATCGACAAATTTACGGCGACCAACTACGACACGTCGGCTCGGACCATTTCGGTCAACCTTGTGACGCAGTTTGATAACGCCGGCAACCAGAACCTAATCATTAAAAGCAAGACCCTGCTGCCCTCGGAGACGTACACGTTCCCTGAGATTGTGGGCCATGTGCTTGCCCCCGGCGGATCGATCTCAACGATCGCTTCAGCAGCATCCGCCATCAACATCCGCGCTTCGGGCCGAGAGATTTCGTGATCGTCCGTAACGCCATCGCTGAGGACTTGCCGCGCTACCTGCCGTTGGGGCAGGCGTTTCACGCGGCGTCCCCGATGCACGGCGTCATCCCGTTTGACGCGGATGGGTATTCAGACTTTTACTTACGCGCCATCCACGATCCGTCGATTGGCGTCTGGTTGGCCGAAGACGATGGCAAGATTATTGGCATTGCCGGTGCATTGTTCTACCCTATGTACTTCAGCCCGACCAGTATGGTAGTGCAGGAGTTGTGGTGGTGGCTGACCCCCGAATCGCGGGGCAAAGGAGCTGGTCAAGCCATGTACAAAACGATTGAGTCGTGGGCAGCCGCAAAAGGCGCCGTCGCGCTTTTTATGATTGCCCTTGAAGATGAACGCGCGGATAAGATGGCTAATCTTTATGCGCAAAAAGGCTTTCGTCCTATGGAACGCACGTATATTAGAGAGGTGGCGTAATGGGCATTGGAACCGCAGCAGCAATCCTTGGCAGCGCTGTTATTGGCGGTGCTGCCGCATCGCGGGGGGCCAGCAAGGCCGCCAAAGCGCAGACTCAAGCCGCCGATCAAGCGGCGCAACTTCAGCGCGAGACGTTCGAACGGCAGGTAGAGCTTCAGGAGCCGTTCCGCCAAGCAGGCATTACATCGCAGAACGAGCTGATGCGTATGCTGGGGCTTAGCGGCGAGCCCGGCACCCCCGGCTACGGATCAATCGGCGCGCCGTTTACGGCAGCGCAAATGGAAGCCGATCCCGGTTATGCCTTCCGGCTTGCCGAAGGCGAAAAGGTTTTGGACCGTATGCAATCCGCTCGTGCGGGCTTGTTAAGTGGCGGAGCGATCCGCGCTGGCGTGCGGTACGGGCAGGAGATGGGCTCGCAAGAGTACATGAACGCCTTTAACCGCGCGCAGGCGCTAATGGGCACGCGTCTCGGCGCGCTCGGCAGCTTGTACGGCGGCGGCTTGGCAACGGCACAACAGGTTGCAGGGCAGGCTGGCCAGATGGGCACCAACGTCGGCAACCTAATGATGGGCGCCGGGCAGGCTCGCGCGTCGGGCTACCTTGGACAGTCAAACGCACTGGCGCAGGCGCTTGGGCAGGCGGCTACGGGCTACGGCCTCTATCGGGGCGGATATTTTGGCCCGACTGGCGGCGCGCCTGCGGGTGCCGCAGGACCGTATGGCGGCTCTGCCATACCGTACACCGGCCAATACGGCACGGGGGGTTAAGTCATGGCAGTTATCGGTGCAACCCAGTTGGAGCCCGTCAATGTCCTTGGCTCGTACGTACAAGGACTAGAGGCGGGGCGCGCGGCACGTAAGCAGCGTACTGCCGATGAAGCTGCGCTTGCAGAAGCGGCACGCGCCGCAGAGCTGCGTAACTATCTTGCCAGTACGCCTGATCTAACAACGCCTGACGCGCAAAATAGGCTGATGCGATTTGGTAAGCCTGGCGCTGAAATGGCCGCTTCGTTTGCTGACATTGCGGGCAAGCGCGCTACGGCAGCAAAGACGGGGCTTGAAACTAAAAAGCTAGAAACTGAAATGGCCGACGCAAATTACGGCCGCTTTCAAAAAATGCTCGGTGACTTTGCGTACAGCGAAGCCCCGCCAACCAAAGAGCAAGTACTTGATAGCCTAGACTTTATGATCGCGCAAGGCGGTATTGTGCCGCAATTCCGCGATTACGCAATCAATACGCTGCCCGACGATCCCGTGCAGCTTCAGGCTGCGCTGCGCGGTCAGTTTTTGTCGCAGATTCCGCCGGCTGAGCGCGCCAAGTTGTTTGTCCCCCGTTCGGAAGAAGTGTTTGCACAAGACTTGGCCGAGCGCGCAGCGGGTGCATCGCGCACGTCGGTTATGGCGTTTACGCCGGCTGGCGAGACTATTCAAGCCGAAACGATGAAAGAGTTGCGCGACACGTACAAGCAACTCAAGACGGCGCCTGTGGACATTGCTAACTTGCGTGAAGCCGGACGATTGGCTAGCACGTCTGCCCGTAAGTACATGGGTACGGGGGGCAAGGCGTTTTTGGAAGGCGCCAAGTTCCTTAAAAATCGTCTTGGCGTTGATGTCGATACTAGCGCTATTGTTAATGCTGAAACGGCGCGCACTGCGCTGTTCCAAAACGTGCTTAACAACCTGCGTAAATTGGACGCGCAACCGTCGCAAGAGCAGCAGCGCATCATGCAGGAAGCCTTGGGTAACTTGGACACCGATCCCGATGCACTGCCAAGCGTGGTTAGAGTGTACGAAGATGTTATTCGCGGGCGCGTTGAACTGCATAACCGCACGGTTGATGAGTCGATTGCGTCCGGCATTAAGATGCCGTACAGCCTAAAAGTGGACTTGCCTCCGGCGCTTGAACGCGAGAAGCCAGCGGGCAATCAGTTTGCTGACGAAGCCGCTGCGGAAGCAGCATTTAAGGCCGGTAAAATTAAACGCGGCGACCGCATAACGATTAACGGCGTTTCGGGAGTATGGGAGTAAAAAATGCCATTCAAGCCCGATACTGCGGAAACACCCAGATTCCGGCCTGATACGCCATCAGAAATTCCGCAGCGACGCGCGCCGTCGCTTGCGGACATAGGCGATCGCGCTACGGGGTTTCGCCCGCAGGTTGAAGCGACCGGCATGACACCGGAAGAACGCCAAGCGGCGGTCGCGGCAGCGATCCCCGTTGCAGCTAGTTTGGCTGCTGGCCCTGTGCTTGGCGGGGCTATCCGTGGAATTGACGCGCTTGCTGCGTCTGCGGCGGGCTTGCGAGGGGGTATTCCCTTTGTCCGCGAGTTTGGCAGATCAGTGCAGTCTGGTGGCCTTGCGCCCGGATTGTCCATACCACAACGGATATTGGGTGGCGGCACCGCTGGCGCTGCCAGCACGGCAGTAATCAGCCCAGAAGACGCTACAACAGGCGCGGTAATAGGTGCAGCAACGCCGGGCGCCGCCAAAGTGGCGCGCGCGCTTACGGCGGGTAAAGCCCCGACAACCGCAGAGTTGCGTGCACAATCCCAAGCCAAGTATCAATCGCCGGAAGTGTTGAACGCGTCAATAGATATGCCAGCGTTTAACGCTTTAAAATCTGAAATTGACTCGGTAGCCGCTAGCGGTCAATTTTTGCCGACGCAACACAAAAAAATTAATCAAGCCTTGACAGTTATGCAGGAACAGGCGGCGTTGGGGCAGCCGGTATCGTTAGAACGACTTGACAAGTTGCGACGCGAATTTTCTAAAGCTGCGGGCAGCGCATCGTTTGACGAACGCAACATGGCAACCGCCATGATCGGCAAAATTGACGATTTTATCCGCGCGAACACATCTACAGCCGCAGCGGATAAAATTGAAAAAGCCCGAGAGCTGTTTACATACATGAGTCGGTCAAAAGTAATTGACGACATCATGAATAAAGCTGACCGCGCTAAGTCAGGCGATAAAGCCTCAGTCATCCAAGACGAATTTCGTAAAATTAACGAAGGCACGTCGCGGACGTACGCAGCTAAAAAACGTCAGTTTACTGACGCTGAACAGGCGCTTATCGCAGATATTGCCGATGGGCGTTTAGACATTAACGCGTTACGTGGCACGGCTAACTTGCTTGCGCCGACAACGCTTAACCGTAACTTAATGCTAAGTCTGCCGGGCTACGGTCTTCTGGCCTCGCAGTTTGGACCGGCTGTAGGCGCGGGTGCTGCTGCTGCCGGGGCCACAACCGGATTAGCCTCGCGCGCGCTGGCCAATCGGCTAGCGATGATGAGAGCCGATCAGTTACGTGCAGCCGCAGCAACGGGCGGCGCCGCAGCTCAGCGTTTTGCACCAGGAATGTTTCCGCAATTCGCGCCGGCTGTTGTAGGCAATGCGCTTGCGCCAGAACAAGTTGATTTTATGCGTGAACAAGAACGTATCAATGCGTTAGGTTTTTAGGAGACGACTATGCCCCCGTCAATCAAAGGTGCGCTTAAATCCAAAACGGTGTGGTGGAACGTCATGCTGGCGCTGCTCGCTAGCATCGAAATGTTCGCTGGGCACCTGACGACGCTGTTCGGTCAAGACGTTGCGGCGTCGATCTTGCTGGTCGGTGCGGTCACGAACCTGGTGCTGCGTACGATTACGACGCAGGCACTTGCCGATAAGAAGTGACGGTTGAAACCAAGGACTTGCGCCTACTGAAGACGGACTACGGCCACAAGATCAAGGCCGTTGCCGACCGGGTAGCAAGGTTAGAGAAACGAATTGATTGGGTCGAAAAGCTGCTGTGGCTGTCGGCGGGAGCGCTGATTAGCTGGCTTGTCACCCTAGTGCTACGGAGCGTGTGATGGATGACGGGCAGATTCTTTTTAACATCATCATAGGAATCGCTGGCTTGTTTGGCGGGTGGATTCTCAACAACATTAGCCGCAGCATTGAACGGTTAGACCGCGACGTTCGGCAATTACCGTTGACTTACGTGACCCGTGCCGACTATCGCGCTGACATCGACGAAATCAAAACGATGTTGATGCGCATAAACGACAAGCTGGACGACAAAGCGGACAAGCCGTGACGTTAGGCCAAAAGCAGCGCGTGTTTGCCCGTCTGGTGGCCAAACTTATTGAAAAGGCTTACGAGTTGGGCTATGAGGTCTCACTAGGCGACGCCTACAGAGACCCCAGAGTCCACGGCGCTTTAGGCGTACGTAAGTCCTATAGCCATCCCAACAGCGCCCATAAGGTGCGTTTGGCTATTGATCTCAACTTGTTCCGAAACGGAGAGTTTCTGGAACAGTCCGAAGACCACAAACCGCTTGGCGAATGGTGGGAGCAACAGCACCCGCTTGCGCGCTGGGGCGGGCGGTTTGACGACGGCAACCACTACAGTTTTGAGCACAATGGTGTAAAGTAGTGCCTTACTGGTTACTGAAGTACGCGCCGCATTTGATCTTGACTGCCGGGCTAGGGTTGCTGGCAGTCTACGCGGCACACACATTTCGGGAGCAAGGCCGTGAAGAAATCCGCCCTCAAGTGGAGCGTCTGGAAGCTGAACTACGGACCGAGCGTGTTAATCGCATACGCGCTGAAATGGCTTCGTCTGCGTACGCATCCGAATTGGCTAGTCTTGCTCGCCGCCCTGTTCGCAATACTCCTGTCCGGTTGTGCCGTGAGCCCGCCGCAGTGCCAGCCGGTAGCGCCGCCCAAGGAGCTGATGGAGCCGCCTCCACCACCGGGAGCAGTGCAGGATCGGCTGGAACAAATATTGAACCAGGGCCAGACATCGGGCCCGAGTTACGAGAGCTAGCCGCGCAATGCGACGCGCAAAACGCAAAACTGCGAGCGCTGCAAAAGTGGGCGCAAACGACGCCGTAACACGCGCCGACGGTATCCCACAGCACTTTCAACT
>Ga0315901_10003525_pt1 | contig 20273 bp, 24 predicted proteins | sample LakEriMetagenome_10_FD_203761 | JGI IMG/M metagenome (GOLD analysis project Ga0315901, IMG submission 203761) | Freshwater fungal communities from buoy surface, Lake Erie, Ohio, United States - Buoy 2 MA116 | ecosystem: Environmental > Aquatic > Freshwater > Lake | place: USA: Lake Erie, Ohio... | reverse complement strand
CCGCGGGCGCGCTGGTGCAACTGGGCGTGCGCGCGGTGATCGCGCCGTCGTTTTCCGGCCTGTTCTTCCGCAACGCCTTCAACCTGGGCCTGTTGCTGCTGACCTGCCCCGAGGCTGCGCGCCTGCGCGAGGGCGAACACATCACGCTGGACCTGCAGTCGCTGACGGTGACCACGGCGCAAGGCGAGACGCTGCGCTGCGAGCCCATCCCCGGCTTCCTGCTCGACATGGTGGAGGCCGGCGGGCTGCTGAACCAGTTGCGCCAGCGGCTGGCCAGGCAGAAGCCTGGTGGCGAGCAGGCCGCTGTGGTCGGCCTGGCTGGCTGAGGCGGCCGAGGGTGATAGGCGGCCTCCGGCGTCAGTTTTCATTTGCCACTAGAGCCCTTTTCGCTGGCGTTCGAGCACGAGCCCTCTGCGCGTTCCCTCTACCGAGACTGAACCGATGACCTCCACCCCAGACGAACCCCAGGTTGCGGGGTCTGCGGCGACCTGCACCGAGGGCGTTAACTCGGCCCTGTCGCCCGACAGCCCCGCCATCGCCCAGCACCCGGCGCGCGTGGTCCGCGCCGCGGCCATGCCCGCGGACACGCCCCATGTGCCGGCGGTGATCGTGGGCGGCGGGGCGTGCGGCATGACGGCGGGCATCCGCCTGCGTGACGCCGGCATCGACTGTGTGGTGCTGGAGCGCGACGCCGTGCCCAGCGGATCCACTGCCTTGTCCTCGGGCTTCATTCCGGCGGCCGAGACGCGGTTGCAGAAGTCGCGCGGCATCCCGGATTCGCTGGCGCTGTTCCGTCGCGAGATCGAGGCCAAGAGCCACGGCCAGGCCGCCCCGCACTTGGTGGTGGCCTACACCGAGGGCGTGCGCCAGGCCATTGACGCGCTGGAGGCGCATGGCATCACCTTCGAGGTGGCCGACACCTGGCTCTACCCTGGCCACACCGTGCACCGCATCCACTGCGTGCCCGAGCGCACGGGCGCGGCACTGCTGGCGGCCCTGGGCCGCGTGGCGGCCGCGCGCGGCGTGGACGTGTTGACCGAGGCTCTTGTGCGCGAGATCTGGGTGGACGATTCCTCAGTGGGCGACCGCATCATCGGCGTGGGCTACCAACGCCCCGATGGCACGGTGGAGCACCTGGCCTGCGACGCGCTGATCCTGTCCTGCAACGGCTATGGTGGCAACCCCGCGCTGGTGCGCGAGCTGCTGCCGGCCATGGCCGAGGCTACGTTTGGCGGGCATGTGGGCAATGACGGCAGCGCCATCGCTTGGGGCCGCCGCCTGGGCGCCCGGCTGGCGGACCTGGGCGGCTACCAGGGCCACGGCTCCTGGATCATCCCGCAGGGCGCGCTGATGACCTGGGCCGCGATGATGGAAGGCGGTGTGCAGATCAACGCCAGGGGCGAGCGCTTCCACAACGAGAACCACGGCTACTCCGAAGCGGCAGTGGAGGTGCTGGCCCAGCCCGGCGGCATCGCCTGGAACGTGTTCGACACGCCCGTGCTGGACCTGCTGCAGACCTTTCCGGACTTTGTGGAAGCCCAGGCCAACGGCGCGCTGCGCAGCTTCGATGACGTGGCTGGGTTGGCGGCGCACATAGGGTGCGACGAGGCGCCGCTGCGTGCCACGTTGGCGGCTATCGAGCCGGGGGTGCCGGACCGCTTCGGCCGCACTTTCAAGCGCAAGCTGGCGACTCCCTTGCACGCGGTGAAGGTGACGGGCTCGCTTTTCCATACCCAGGGCGGCCTGGACATCGACGCCCAGTGCCGCGTGCTACGCGAAGACGGCACGCCGCTGCCCAACCTGCTGGCCGCAGGCGGGGCGGCGCGCGGCGTCTCCGGCAACGAGGTCTGGGGCTACCTCACCGGCAACGGCTTGCTCAGCGCGGTGGGCGGGGGTTGGCTGGCGGGGGGGACGGTGGCGGCGATGTATTCAAAGGAATCTTCTTCATGACCACCATGAACTTCAAGTCCCGCCTCGCCCAGCCCACCCCGGTCCTCGCCCCCGGCATCTACGACGCGCTGACCGCGCTCCTGGCCGAGCAGGCCGGGTTCGAGGCCCTGTACTTGTCCGGTGCCTCCATCGCCTACACGCGCCTGGCGCGCTCGGACATCGGCCTGACCACCGCCACCGAGGTGGCGGATACCTTGGCTCGCATCACCGAGCGCGTGCGCATTCCAGTGATCGTGGACGCCGACACCGGCTTTGGCAACGCGCTGAACACCCAACGCACCGTGCGCGCCTTCGAGCGAGCGGGCGCCGCCATGATCCAGCTCGAGGACCAGACCTTCCCCAAGCGCTGCGGCCACCTGGACGGTAAGGGCGTGGTGCCCGCGGCCGAGATGTGCGGCAAGCTGCGCGCCGCGCTGGACGCGCGCCAGAGCGAAGACACGCTCATCCTCGCCCGCACCGACGCCCTGGCCGTGGAGGGCTTCGACGCGGCCATGGAACGCGCAGAGGCTTATCTCGCCTGCGGCGTGGACGCCCTGTTCATCGAAGCCCTGCGCACCCCCGAACAGATGGCGCAGGCCTGTGAGCGCTTTGCCAGACGCATCCCGTTGCTGGCCAATATGGTGGAAGGCGGCAAGACGCCTATCCAGAGCGCGGATGAACTCGGCCGCATCGGCTTTCGCATCGTCATCTTCCCCGGCGGCACCGCCCGCGCCGTGGCCCACACGCTGCAGCGCTACTACGCCAGCCTGCACTCCCACCGCACCACCGCCCCCATGCGCGACCACATGCTGGACTTCGACCAGCTTAACGATGTGATCGGCACGGCCGCGTTGCTGGAGGATGGGAAGCGGTACGGGTGAGGGCCTGCTCTTCGGTCGCTGGTCTATTCGACGGTGATCGCGGCGGTCACTTCATTCTTGCTACTTGCCGGCATTGACGCCATGTTCCCCGTTGGATGGGGGCGCCAATCCCGTTGTGATCAGGAGTGAAGGATCCCTGGTCGGTCCAGCATACGCCCCGCCATCGCCTGCCGAGAACCGCGCCGGTAGTCGGACGGCGCGACACCCAAGGCGCGCGAAAAGAAGCGCGAGAAGTGCTGCGGAGCCTGAAAGCCCAGTCGCATCGAGATCTCGGTCAAGTCCTCGTCGCCGTCGACTACCAAGTCCACGGCCTGCTTTAGGCACAGCATGTGGACGTAGGCCTTGGGCGTCAGGCCTGTCGACTCCTGGAATAGCGCATAGAAGCGGGCCCTGGACAAACCCACTTCCCGCGACAGCGCATCAATCCGCAGCGTGTTTGGAGGCGCTTGCAGGATGCGGTGAAGGGCGTGTCTGATCCGCGGATCGTGCAGCCTGTAGCGGGGCGCAGTCGGCGCCGTTTCCGAAGGGCTGACCAAGTAGGTTTGTGCGATCGCAACAAGCCAAGAGGCGAGTTGCCTTTCGGTGACTCCCGGGTCAGGGCGCGCGTTCCGCAGTGCCAACGCGCATAGCTGGTCAGCGTCACTGCGTAACGCTTTCGTCAGCCGGACACTGGAGCGCGTAAAGACCTGCAAATCCTCGCAGGCGTAGGCCGGGTGCACGGTTGCCAGCCATGATGGCTCCAAGTACAGCGCAAGTTGCAGCATGACTTCACCGGCCACGCGGTCGCATGCGTGTGGCTCGAACGGGTTGATCAGGAGCATGTGCTCGCGGTCGTAAACGCACTCACGGTTCCAGATCGTGTAACGGTAGGTCTCGACGCCGCCGCAATGCACGAGCATGTGGTGCTGCGGATGCGAATGCTGGACCACGGCCCGGTCCGCCTTTTGCACTGCCAGCCGGCCGAAGGGCCCCGTCAGCACCTGTAACTGTTGCGCCATTGCCGCCCCCGCGTCAGATTCTCCAAACTGGACAAATCGGTAAGTACGGACGAAGCGTAAGCCTCAAGTTGGATTGGCACAAAGCATGCCCGTGGAGGAGCTCAAGATTTTTGGACGATTTGGTACGCTGATCAGACAGGCTGGTAAGCGCGGGCGTGACCCTCTACCTAGAGTGTGGTCTGTTCAACGGAATCGCAGCAGCCCGTGCAAGCCATCCAGCAGTCACACGAACCTGACCAGGAGCGGTCGTCTTCCCAGGCTGGATGCCATGGTGTGCTGGTCGATGCTGACGCATTGCGCACCGCCGTCGCTGCGTTTGTGACAGCACTGGGCAGCTCGGTGGTTGAGGCTGACCGAGTGGCTTTCCATCTGGTGGAGGCCAACTTGACTGGGCACGACTCTCATGGTGTTGGCCTGCTCCCGCGCTACGTCGAAGCGCTCGCCGAAGGCGGGCTGCAGCCAGACCGTACCCCTCACCTGCTGGCCGACATGGGAGCGTTCCTTCAACTGGACGGTCAGCACGGCTACGGCCAGACCATTGCAGAAGCCGCGGCGGCTCTGGCCGCTGAGCGCGCCAGGCGGCAGGGCTGCTGCATCTTCACGGTACGGAACAGCCACCACGTCGGTCGAGTTGGTCAGTACGCCATCCAACTCGCGGAGCAGGCCCTGGTGTCCATTTGGTTTGTCAACGTTCTTGGGCGGCCCATCGTCGCTCCCTGGGGCGGGGCCGACGGCCGACATGGCACCAACCCGTTTGCGGTTGGCATCCCGCAGCCGGGCGCCGCTCCCTTCGTGCTGGATTTCGCCACCAGCGAAGTAGCCCAAGGCAAGCTGCGCGTAGCGCATAACGAGGGCCACCCTACGCAGTGGCCTGTTGTTGGACGCGCAGGGGCGTACCACAACCGATCCACGCTACGCGGTCATTCCGCCGTACGGCGCCATCCTGCCCTTCGGAGCCCACAAGGGCTCGGGGTTGGCCATGGCCTGCGAACTGCTTGGCGGCGCCCTTCCCGGCGGCCGTACGACGCGCGAGCCGCCCGACCAGCGGCGCCGCATCACCAACGGCTTCCTGGCCATAGTGATTGATCCGGCCTGCGTCAGCGAGACGTCGTTCGCCGAAGAGGTACCAGGCTTTCTCGACTGGGTACGCAGTTCTCGCACCGCCGAAGGCCATGAGCAGGTCCAGGTCGCAGGCGAACCCGAAAGACACTGCCGCGCCCGCCGTCTGGCTGAAGGTGTTCGCATTGACGCCACCACTTGGTACGAAATCCTTGCCGCAGGGCGTAGCAGTGGGGTCGATATCGATCGGTTTCTCGCCTTGGCCGCGCCCGAGCCCACCTGACCCTCTTTCCATCACCAAAGGAGACTCAGCATGTCCAATCGTCGCAACTTCATGGCCACCACGGCCGCCGCTCTAGTCCTCGGTGCTGCCGTTCCAGTGCGCGCGCAGCCGCTCACGCTCAAGGGCGCTTCCCACCTGAATGACGAGCATGTCTACACGCGCACGCTTCGGCGCTTTTTTGAGTTGCTGAACCAGTACAACGGAGAGCCTATTGCCTCAGTCGTGCACCGCAACGCTGAGCTTGGCTCAGACAAGGACTACTTCACCTACATGAACCAGGGCATTTCGGTGGATTGCGCCATCGTCTCGCCGGCCCATATGTCCACGTTTGCCCGTGCAGCGCCGCTCATGGATCTGCCGTTCCTGTTCCGCGACGCCGCCCACTGGGAAAAGGCGATGGGCGAAGACGTGCTCAAGCCTATAGCCGATGAGGTCACGCAAAGGGCTGACGTCATGATTCTGGGCTACGCAGGCGGTGGCGTACGCCACATCGTCTCGAATCGGCCTGCTGTAAACCTCGCCGAACTGCGCGGCCTGAAGATGCGCGTGCAGGCGGCCCCGATTCACTCGCGGGTATTCCAGAGCATTGGTGTTGCGCCGTCGGTCATTGCCTACCAGGAGGTTTACAACGCGATACAGAGTGGCGTGATCAATGCGTTGGAGAACGAGGCCGCGGGCATCGAGCAGATGAAGTTCTACGAAGTGGCGCCGCACGTGGTGCTCACGAGCCACATCATCACGGTGAGGCCCCTTTGTTTCTCGGGCAAGACTTTCCGCAGACTACCGCCGAGGACGCAGCAAGCTGTGTTGCGGGCAGGCCGCGAGGCGGCGCTGTTTGCGCGCCAGACCGAGACCCGCGAGGACGGCGCCATGCTTGAGCAACTCGCCAAGGCAGGACGGATCAAGCTGGTGGCGTTCAACGAGCGGCCCCGTGCAATCCAGGCAGCCGAGCCAGTGAAGCAGGACTACATCAAGTCCATCGGTGCCGAGGCCATCTATGCCCGCATCCAAGCTCTGTAATGTCGGTGATGACCCTCAGAACCTTTTGCGATGCGCTCGAATCGGCAATTGCAGCAGTGGCAGGCGCGCTTCTGGCGGCCCTGCTGGTGCCGGTCACCATTCAAGTCTTTTCGCGCCTCATTCCGGGATTCGACGCACCTTTGTGGACCGAGGAGGCCGCCCGCTTTCTGCTGGTCTGGACCATCATGGTTGGCTCGATGCTGGCATTGCGGCGAAGCGCCAATTTTGTAGTGGACCTGTTGCCCGGCTTGTCATCGCGTGGAACCGCTTGGCTGGACCGCCTCGCGTTGCTGGTGGTGCTGTTCTTCGGTGCCTTCACCAGCTGGTGGGGCATCGACTTCGTGGCCTTTGGCTGGAACCAGACCTCCGAGACCGCCGACTGGCCGATGTGGTGGGTATTCATCGCCTGGCCGGTGGCCGGCGTGGTGTGGATGTTGTTTGCATTCGACGCGCTGAAGCACGGCTTCCCGGCGCGTAATGACGGTGCACCGCCGCAGGACATGACGGCATGAGACGCCAACCTTTCCGCATGTACAAAAGGGGGCGGCTGGCGCAGATGGTCAGGTCAGGTCATCTGGGTTTGCGAACACTCGTGCGCCCATGTATTGCTGTACTGAGAGATTTGCCGTGACAACCGCATACGCCCTGACCCTGCTGTTCACCGCTTTCTTGGTCCTGATGGCGCTGAGGGTGCCGATCGCCTACGCACTAGGGGTTGCCTGCTTGCCGGTACTTTTCATCGACCCGCGGCTCGGCCCGATGGTGGTCTTCAACGAATCGTTCAAGTCTTTCAACTCGTTCATCCTGCTGGCCGTCCCATTCTTCTTGCTGTCCGCCAACTTGATGAATGCTGGCGGCATCACCGATCGCCTGCTTCGGCTGTCGCGTGCACTGGTAGGTCACTGGCCAGGCGGATTGGCGCAGGTGAACGTGCTGCTGTCGGTATTCTTCGCCGGCATCTCTGGTTCTGCGGCAGCTGACGCTGCTAGCCAGGGAAAGCTGTTCATCCACAGTCAGGTTCGTGAGGGTCAGAGCCCCAGTTTTGCGGTAGCTGTGACCGCCGTGAGCGCGCTGCTCTCGGCAGTGATACCGCCCTCGATCATGATGGTGGTATGGGCTGGAGTCATGCCGGTCTCGGTCGGCGGACTCTTCGTCGTAGGGGTGTTGCCGGGACTGGTATTGGCCGCCGGCATGATGCTTGTGGTGCATGTCTGCGCGACCCGGCGCGGCTACCCGACGCATGAGCGCTCGTCGCGCGGCGAGGTTGGCCGCGCGGCGCTCGCCTCCGTGCCCGCCATGATGACGCCGCTGATCATCATTGGCGGCAAGGTGTTCGGCTGGTTTACTGCGACAGAGGCCTCGGTCATCGCAGTGCTGTACTCGCTGGTCTTGTCGAGCCTCGTTTACCGTGAGGTGGGTCCGCGGCAACTTGCGCGCACCTTCGTGGACACCGCGGAGCTGACGGCGGCGATCATGCTGTGCATCGGCACCGCCTCGATTTTCGGCTGGCTCCTTGCCTTCTACCAGGTGCCGCAGTTCCTGCTTCAGGCGTCGGCCCAGTGGAACCTGGGGCCGCTCGGCGCGGGTCTCTTCGTCGCCGGCGTATTCCTGCTGGTGGGCTGCTTCCTCGACGCCATTCCGGCCATCATCATCGTCGGTACGCTCATGGAACCCATGGCCAGGGCCTCTGGGCTGGACGCCCTGCACTACGCGCTGATCGGAATCGTCGCACTGGCTTTCGGTCTGGTAACGCCGCCCTATGGGTTGTGCCTCTTGATCTCTCTTCAAATCGCCCGGCTTCGGTTGGTCGACGTGCTGCGTGACCTGGCGATCTTCTTGCTGCCCTGCATTGCGGTACTGCTGTCAATCATCGCGTTGCCGCAGCTGTATATGTGGCCGGTTCGACTGTTTGGCCCCGAGCTTGTACGCTGACTGTGAACCGGGGTGAGCCAGATTTTGATGCGCTGGTTGTTGGCGCAGGGGTTGTAGGCTTGGCCGCCGCGCGTTCACTGGCATTGCAGGGCTGGAGCGTGCTGGCGGTAGAGGCGGAGGCTCTGTACGGCGCCCATGCCAGCTCGCGAAGCTCCGAGGTGATCCATGCTGGCCTTTACTACACACCCGGCTCGCTCAAGGCACGCCTTTGCGTGCGAGGCCGTGACCTTCTTTATCGCTACTGCGCGGAGCGCGGCATCCCTCATCGGCGCCTGGGTAAGCTCATCGTTGCACCCCGCGAGTACCAGCTCGACGTATTGCACGCCCTGCAAACTCGTGCGGCGGCCAACGGGGTGACATTGCAATGGCGGACCGCGCGCGAGGTGCAGCAAGTGGAGCCAGCGGTGAGCTGCCAAGCCGCCCTCTGGTCACCTTTGAGCGGCATCGTCGACAGCCATGGTTTGATGGTGTCCTTGCTTGGAGACCTGGAGAGCGCCAGTGGCACGCTGGTGCTGAACACGCCCTTTGAAGGCGCCACCTGGGATCGAGGCTTGTGGCGTGTGCGCTTGGGAGGCACAGAGCCCGCGCAAGTTGGCGTCCGGTCCCTGGTCAACGCCGCCGGCCTGCGGGCGCCTAGCGTCGCGGCTCGAATCGATGGCTTGCCGCAGATTGCTCTACCGGTCGAGCGCTACTGCAAGGGGCATTACTACGCGCTTTCAGGCCGCAGTCCCTTCTCCCATCTGGTGTACCCCTTGCCGGATCCCCATGGCCTCGGGGTGCACGCAACGCTGGATCTCGCTGGCCAGGTCCGTTTCGGCCCTGATGCCAATATCTGGCCGTCCCGTATCGACTACGGGTTCGAGTTGTCCCTTCGGGATTGGGATGTCTTTGCCGCAGCGATCCGTGAGTACTTTCCAGCGCTGGACACGGCACGATTGGCACCGGCCTACACGGGCCTGCGGGCCAAGATCAGTGGTCCGCTGGAGCCGGCTGCGGATTTCCGCATAGACGGCCCTGGACAGCACGGCCTGCCTGGGCTTGTCAACCTGTTGGGCATTGAGTCCCCGGGGCTGACGGCCTGCTTGGCCATTGGAGAGGAAGTGCTTGCTCGGCTGGAGGAGACATCTACATGAGGAAAGTGATGATCACTGGCGCGGCGGGTCTGGTGGGCAGCGTACTGCGTGAGCACCTGCGCCGCCGCTACAGGCTGGTGTTGCTGGACCGGGCGCACCTGGACGCGACCGATTCCGGAGAAACAGTGGTTCGCTGCGACATCTGCGATGGTGACACCGTTGCAACCTCGATGCAGGGGGTTGACGCTGTCGTCCACCTGGCAGGCGAGCCAACCGAGGCGCCCTGGGAAGCCATCCGTGAAGCCAACATCGAAGGTTGCTTCCAGGTTGTGGATGCGGCGCACCGCGTGGGCGTGCGGCGATTCGTGTTCGCCTCATCCAACCATGCCGTGGGCTTCTACCCTCGCAGCGAGCAGGTCGACGAGCGCGCAATGCCCCGACCCGATACCCGCTACGGCGTCTCCAAGGTGTTTGGCGAAGCGCTTTTGCGCATGTACGTGGACAAACATGGCTTGACTGCGGTCTGTCTGCGCATCGGGACGCTGCGCCAACCCGATGCGCCAAGCGAGAGCAGGCACCTGTCCACATGGATAAGCCACCGAGACTTGGCCCAGTTGGTGATATGCGCCATCGAGGCCGATGTCGACTACGAGGTGGTCTACGGAGTCTCGAACAACACACACCGTTGGTGGACAGATCGCGGGGCCGAGCGCCTGGGTTTCCGCCCCATGGACGATGCTCAGACCTATGTGTCAGTTGTTCCGCCCGACCCGCCCGACGCCGATCCACTGGCGGCCACGCTGCACGGCGGTAGCTACTGCACGTGGGATCGTGTCGGCTCAGTCAGGCCTGCTACCCGAGCCACAAGCGTCAATTTCACCCCCCCGAAAGGAACCCGCCAGTGATCATCGATTTGCGAACCTACACGCTGTATCCGGGCAAGCTTGGTGAGTGGTTGCGCCTGTATCGCGAGCATGGGTACCCGCTCCAAACACGGTTCCTGGGCGAGCCGATCTTCTTTTCCACCACCGACGTGGGCGAGCTGAACCAGGCGGTGCATGCCTGGTGGTATCCCAGCCAGGCAGAGCGTGAGCGGCGCAGAGCTGAACTTGAGTTGCACCCGCCCTGGGTCGAGTACCGCGCGCTCAGTGCCCGCGCCAGTCTGATCCAGCGGCAGGAGAACAAATTGCTCAGTGTGCTTGATTGGTCGCCTGCCCGGTTCGCGCCATGAGCAACAACTGGCCGCGGCTACGCATCCGGCTTGGTTTCGACAGCCTGACCTTAGGACCCGGCGCAGGCATAGAGGTGCCGGCTCACTGCACCACAGTCCTGCTGGCGGCCGACGGTGGCCTGAGGCTGGACTCTCCTGGAGGTCAATACCATTTTGACCAGCTCGGGGCAGCGTGCCTGCGCAGCGGCGGGCGGGCAACGGCAATCGGCAACGCTCACGTATTGCGGTGGACGATACAGGGGGCTCACGAGGACGCCGAGCCCTCGTCGTGCGCTTCCGGCCAGCTCGATGTCCTGACGCATAGCGTCTTGGCCCAGGCCGTACTGCTGCGGCTGGACCTCATCCGCTTTCCAGCCGGGGCCGTCGCTTTCTGGCACACCCATGCCGGTCCGGGGATTCGCTGCCTGCTCAGTGGGCGGGTGGAGGTGCGCTTCGAAGGCAGCTGCTCAGAGCACGGTCCGCTGCAGCCCTGGTATGAGCCTGGTGACGATCCAGTGCGCGTTGCTGCGCTCGGCCCTGACCCGGCTCTCATCGCGCGCTTGCTGTTGCTGCCACGCGAGCTCGCGGGCGGCGTGCCATCGATACGCTACACGCGCCAGGACGAGGACCACCTACCCCGCTTGCAGACCTACACCAACCTTCTGGAAGACGCGCAGATCGACGCGTATGCGCTGCCCAGAGGAAAGGAACACTGATGAGCGCCGAATGGCCTGCCACACCAGCCGTTATGCCGGGCGACTCTCGAGCTACCTTGCCGGGAGGGCACTTGCTGGTTCGGGCCCTACGGCGACATGGCGTGGACACGGTCTTCGGCGTACCTGGAGAGAGCTTCCTGTCAGCGTTGGACGGCATGTTCGAGCTGCGCGGGCAGATCCGCTTCGTCTCCTGCCGGCAGGAGGGGGGAGCCGCCTTCATGGCCGAAGCTTGGGGCAAGCTCACTGGCAGGCCAGGTGTGTGCATGGTCACCCGTGGACCGGGCGCAACTAACGCCGCTATTGGGCTCCACACCGCATTCCAGGACAGCACACCACTACTGCTGTTTATCGGTCAGGTGGGCCGCGAATTCCTTGATCGCGAGGCTTTCCAGGAGATCGACTACCGCCGCATGTTCGGCCCGGTGACCAAGTGGGTAGCTCAAATCGACCTGGCCGCACGCATCGACGAGTACGTCGACCGCGCGGTGCACGTGGCGTGCAGCGGACGCCCGGGCCCGGTGGTCCTGGCGCTGCCCGAGGACATGCTGTCGGAATTGGCGCTGCCTTTAGAAATGCCGCCAATGCGGCCCAGCGCGCGCTGCGCGCCGGCCCCTGGTGACCTTGCTGCTGCCGCTGCCATGCTGGCGACGGCCTCACGCCCACTGGTGTTGCTGGGTGGCTCAGGGTGGACGGCTGCAGACCTGCAGCGGCTCCAGCGCTTTGCGAACCACTGGCAGCTTCCCGTGGGTACCAGTTTTCGCCGCCAGGACCTGATCGACAACCGCCATCAGTGCTATGCAGGCGATGTTGGTATCGGCATTGCCCCGTACCTTGCTGAGGACGTTCGCAAGGCTGACCTGCTTTTGGTCTTGGGTGCTCGTGTGGACGAGATGACGACGTCCGGTTATGCGCTGCTGGAGAGCCCACGCTCGCGACAACGCCTGTTGCACATGGCGGCCTCGGCCGATTTGCTCAACACCACGCATCAGGCTGACTTGGCCATCCAGGCTACCCCGGCCGAAATGGCGGCAGCGCTCGAGCAGTTGCAACCGCCAAGCCAGATTCCTTGGGCCGCTCGCACGGCGTACCTTCACGCCCAGTGGAAGGCGCATGTAGCGCCAGACCAACCGATCGACGGCCTGCACCTAGGCCGATTCTTCGCTCATCTGCGTCGAGTGCTCCCGGACGATGCAATCGTTACCAACGGGGCCGGCAACTATGCAGCCTGGCTGCATCGCCATTTCGAGTACCGTGGCTATCCGACGCAACTCGCGCCGCAGTCCGGCGCCATGGGGTATGGCGTGCCGGCTGCGGTCGCGGCTGCGCTGGCCCACCCCGAGCGCATCGTCGTCTCGGTGAGCGGCGACGGATGCTTCATGATGAACGGTCAGGAGTTGGCGACGGCCGCGCAGCATGGGCTGCGCATACTGTTCATCGTGGTCAACAACAGCCGTTACGGAACCATTCGCATGCATCAGGAGCGAGAGTTTCCAGGTCGGGTGATGGGTACCGATCTGGTCAACCCGAATTTCGTGGCGCTGGGCAGCGCCTATGGCTTGCACGCGGAGCGCGTGACGAGGAACGAAGGGGTTGAGAAGGCCCTGCGCCGTTGCCTGGACTGCGCAGGTTCCAGCCTGCTTGAGGTGGTCCCCGATTCCCATTGGTTGTCGCCGAGGGCACGCGTGGCAGCGTGAGATGACGCTGCAGGTGCGGACGGCGGATGCTGACTGTGCCAGCGCTCATTTGCCCCCGTGGGCCAGTTGCATCCCTACTACCGTGCCCATGAGGGAACCCACGGTGGGCTTCTATAAGCTCAACGAAGTGATCGGCACAGAGGCGTTGCTGGAGGAGGGGAAGAAGTACGGGTGAGGTCGGAGACGGACGTGAAGTGGAGCGTCCGTCGGCCTATCGAACGCTTCACCGCACCGCCGCAAACATGCAGGTGTTTCGCAGCGTCCCGGCCCCATCGATGCGGTTGTGACGCAGGACGCCTTCCAACGCCATGCCCACGCTCAAACACAGCTGGCGGCTGGCCACGTTGAGGCTGGCCACGTTGAGTTCGTCCGTGTAGGCCTCAACGCGCCTGGCCGCGAGGCCCGTGAAGGCCAACTCCAGCAGGGCTCGGGCGGCCTCGCGCGTGTAGCCTTGGCGATGCGCCGAGGTGCGGCACCAGAATCCCAATTCAAACCTGGGCACTTCCCAGTGGATCCGGTGCAAGCTGGTGCTGGCGATGAACCGGCCAGTATCCCGCTCGAAGGCGAGGTAGGGCAGTGATGTCCGCTGGATGAAGCCCGCTTGCCCCTCGCGGCAAAACATCTCCGAAGCGTCCACCGAAGGCTCAGGGATGGCCCAGGGCAGCGAGGCACCCCAGGCCCTGAGCTCCTTCAGGCTTTCCACCACAGCCTCATGGACCGAGACCCCGTCGCCCGGCTTAGGGCAGCGCAGCAGCAGCCGACGGGTTTCGATTTCGGCGGGTACGTCGATCAGGATCGGAGCCGTCATGTGGACTGGAAATTGAGAGCCGCCGAGTTCACGGCATCGCCGGGGCCCGCTGCACGTTCAGGGGGCGCCCGCGCAGGCGCACTTCGGCTTGGTGGCGGTCAAAGTGAGCTTGCATGCGCAACCACAGGCCAGCGTCGCCCCCGCGGTCCTTGCCCAGCCAGGCCTCGATGCGCAACGCCATCTCTGGCGAGACGGCAGCGCGTCCGTTAAGGACCCTGGACAGGGCCGTCCGCGTGACACCGAGCTGCATCGCGGCATCGGTGATGCTCAGGCCCAGAGCCGGCAGCACGTCCTCGCGCAGGATCGCACCAGGGTGGGGGTGGTGATGAGATGAAGTCATGGCGGATGTTCTCAGTGATAGTCCAGATAGTCGACCAGGACGACGTCTGAGCCGTCGAACCTGAAAGTCAGGCGCCAGTTGCCGCTGACCGATAAGGCCCAATGCCCGCGAAAGTCACCCTTCAGCGGATGGAGGTTCCAACCAGGCCTGTTGGACATCGGGTGTCAGCATGGTGGCGGCGCTTGTGGAGGGCTCAGGTTCGGACCAGGATGCAGATGGCGGCAGCAGGGTCATCTTGCAGCATTCATACATCGCGGGTCTACGGCGTGCGCAGCAGCGCTTTGATCTTGGCGCGGACGTGCACCATGACGTCTGGGGACACGGTGGCCTTCTTCTGGGCGCGGCGGACCTTCCAATCCAGTGACTTCACCTGGTCAGAGAGGACGGCGCAGTCCACGCCATCGACTTGCGTGACCACCTCGAAGGGATGCCCCTTGATCCGGGACGTCATGGGGCAGCAGACCATGAGGCCCGTCTTGCCGTTGTAGGGGGCCGGGCTGATGACCATTGCCGGCCGGTGCCCCGCTCGTTCGTGGCCGGCCTGGGGGTCAAACTCCAGCCAGACCACATCGCCGGCCTCCGGCACGTAGCCGCGCGCTGCCATCAAAGGGCTTCCCTGCCGACCGGCGGGCCGAAGGAGGCCTCTTCGTGCGTATTGGCGGCCGTGATGCCGCTGACCAGCGCTTCCAAGTCGTATTCCACCTTCTCGCGCGGTTGAATGATGATGTGACCGTCCGACACCAGCAGGTCAACCTTCTGTTCCAGTTGGTAGCCTGCCTCTTTCAGCAGGGTGGTGGGCAGTCGAAGGGCTGGGCTGTTGCCCCATTTGCGGATCACGGCTTGCATGGTGTTGCTTTCTGGATGTGTCTACAGTGTAGAAACATCGGAGCGTCATGGCAAGTCGCCACAGAGGTCGGGCCCTGCGCCGACGAGCCTATGCCTCCACCAACAGCCTTACAGATCGAAGACAAAAGTTCAGATTTGTAAATGATCCCCCGCCAAGCCCTGGAATCCCTGTACCGCCTGGCACGCGGGTTCCCAGTCGTGGCACTGACGGGTCCCCGGCAATCGGGCAACACCACACTGGCGCGCGCGGCGTTTGCCGACAAACTTTACGTGTCGTTGGAGAACCCGCAGGAGCGGGAATTCGCCGAGACCGATCCGCAGCGGTTCCTGGGTCGCTTCGCCCGGGGTGCGGTGCTGGACGAAGTGCAGCGCTGCCCGCAGCTGTTGTCCTGGCTGCAGGGCCTGGTGGATGAGCGGCGCGTGATGGGCGACTTTGTGCTCACGGGGTCGGCGCAGTTTGGTCTGCTGGCGGGCATCACCCCAGTCGCTGGCGGGCAGGGTCGGACGCGTGGAACTGCTGCCCCTGAGCGCGGCGGAGCTGTCTGCCGAGGGGCTTTTGCCGGCTTCGCTGGGACAGGCGCTGCTGCAGGGGGGCTACCCCGCGTTGTACGACCGCCCGGTGTCGCCAGCGGACTGGTTTGCCAACTACGTGGCCAGCTATGTGGAGCGCGATGTCAGTCAGCTGGTGGCCGTGCGCGACCTGAGTACGTTCCAGACCTTCGTGAGAATGTGTGCCGCCCGCACAGGCTAGTTGCTGAACCTGGCTTCACTGGGCGCCGACTGCGGCATCAGCGCTGTCACGGCGCGTCACTGGCTCACGGTGCTGGAGTCGAGTTATGTGGTCACCTTGTTGCGACCCCACCACCGACATCTGGGCAAGCGTCTGGTCAAGACCCCCAAGCTGTACTTTCTGGATTCCGGCCTGGCGGCGTGGCTGGGTATCCAGGATGCGCAGGCGTTGGAGACGCACGCTGCCCGCGGGGCCTTGTTCGAGACCTGGGTGGTCAGTGAGCAGCTGAAGCAGCGCTTCAACGCTGGCCGCCCTTCAGACTTCTTCTTCTGGCGTGACCATGTGGGCCAGGAAATTGACATCGTCATCGATACCGCCGCAGGCCTCGTTCCGATGGAAGTCAAGTCCGGCAGCAGGTTCGCTGCGGATTGGGCCGACGCCATGGAGAAGTGGGGCAAGCTGGCCGAACGGGCTGGCCAGCCAGTGTTGCAGCCCACGCTGGTTTACGGAGGTATGCAAGGCTTTGAACGCCATGGGTTGCGCGTGTGGAGTTGGGCTGAGGCGCACCGATGGTGCCCGCCATCTACGGCTTGATCGACAGGTGCTCGGCCCTCCGTGGTGTCGGTGACACGTACTGAGGGCTGAAGGCGCCCACTAGCCATTCTCGGCGTTCAAGCAAACCACAGTTCCAGGGGAACTCCGCCAGCGCCGAGGCGCATCGGCCGGGCTTCAGGTGCGACCTTGACAAAGGCTTCCAGACCGGGGGCCGGCCGCACCATCGTGCTGGATTTGACTTCCAGGGCGATCACGTCGCGCCCGTGCTGCACCACGAAGTCCACCTCCTGCTGGCCGTTGTTCCAGTACCGTATGACGGGTGACAGGCTGCTGTGCTCCGGGTGGCGGGCCAGCAACTCGGCGCCGACGGCGCTCTCGACGAACCGTCCCCAACGCTCGGGTTGCTGCTTCAAGGCCATCAGTCTGTCACCGGCCAGGACTGCAGCCGTACCCATCAGCGCCGTGTTGAACACCTGCAGTTTGGGGCTGGAGCCCCGTTGGCGAACGACCTGGCCGACGTACTTCTGCAGGCCGCACACCATGCCGGCGCTTTCGAGCAACTCGAGGTAGTGCGCCAGGGTGGTGGTGTTGCCCGCGTCGTCGAGTTGCCCCATCATCTTCTGGTAACTCAGGATCTGGCCGCTGTACCGCCGCGCCAGGTCGAACACTCGGCGCAACAGGGCCGGCTTCAAGACGGGCGCCATCATCAGCACATCTTTGCCGATGGTGGTTTCGATCAGGGCGTCGTTCACGTAGCGCGCCCAGCGCTGAGGGTCTCCAATGAGATCCACCGCACCCGGGTAGGCGCCGTAGAAGATGAATTCGTCCAGGCTGAGGCCAAAGGCGTCGCGCATCTCCTGGAACCGCCAGTGGCCGAGACGAGTCACCTCGAAGCGGCCGGCCATGCTCTCGGTCAGGCCTTGCGCGATGAGCAAGGGGGCCGAGCCCAGGATGACCACACGGAGGTCTCGGCCTAACGCGGCGTCTTCATCCCACAGGCGCTTGACCTCGCGGGTCCAGTCGGCGACGTGCTGGATCTCGTCCAGCACCAGCACGCAGGCACCGGCTTGAGTGGCCAGAAGGCGTGCGGTTTCCCACTGGGAGGCCAGCCAGACCCGCCCCGTTGCAGCCTGTCCATCAGCACTTGCGCTGTGCTGCGCCAAGCCAGGGCGGGCCTTGAGCTTGTCCAGAGCCTGGCGGACCAGGGTGCTTTTGCCCACTTGGCGAGGCCCCGCCACCACTTGCAGAAAGCGCCGGGGCTCCTGCAAGCGCTGGATCAGGCCTGGAAGCTCGGTGCGCTCGAACGACGACGCCATGACTAACTCGATAGTTTGAGTAATTTTGCCCACACTATTGAGTAAAGCACAATACGGATCGATCCCTTGTACGTCAGTCGGCCTTCTTCCAGCTCTGCGCCAGCGAGGCCCAGCCTTGCGGCCCCAGCCGCTCCATCGTCGCCATGTTGGCCTCGTAGATCGTCTCGGCCTCCGGGAAGGCCGCCACCGCGCGGTCGATGCTGTCCTCGCGGATCAGGTGCAGCGTGGGGTAGGGTGAGCGGTTGGTGGCGTTGGTGATGTCGTCGGCTGCCGTGCCTTCGAAGCGGTAGTCCGGGTGGAAGCTGGCCACCTGGATCACGCCTTCCAGCCCCAGATCGGCCACGGTGTCTTCGGCCACGCTGAGGAAGTCGTTGAAGTCCGCAAAGTCGGTGAACACCTGCGGGTGCACCAGCAGCGTGGTCTCCAGGCGCTCGGGCGGGGCCTTGGCCAGGCGCTGCAGTTCTTCCATCAGGTCGCTCAGCAGACCAGCGGGGTCTGTGGCCTCGCTCTGCACGTAGCGCACCAGCCCCTTGACCTGCGGCGCCTTGGCAAAGGGGCAGAGGTTCAGGCCGATGACGGCGTGTTCCACCCAGGCGCGGGTCTGGGTCAGGGCCGGGGAGTCGGTGAGCATGGGCAGAGTCCGTTGGGGAGCTGTCTTCAGAACTTGTGAAGCATGTCGGCGCGCCCGCGCGGATGTGCGGGGATGCTTCGCAGGCGCTCAGTGTCCCTCAGTGTCTCGATGGCCGGCGGCGGCCGCCACAATCCTGCGGATGACCGACTCCTACCCCCAGCGCATCGTCTGCCTCACCGAGGAGACCACCGAATGGCTGTACCTGCTGGGGCAGGAGCAGCGCATCGTGGGCATCAGCGGCTACACGGTGCGGCCGCCGCGCGCGCGGCAGGAAAAGCCGCGCATCAGCTCGTTCCTGGACGGCAAGATCGACCGCATCGTGGCGCTGGAGCCCGATCTGGTGATCGGCTTTTCCGACATGCAGGCGGCGCTGGCCGACAAGCTCATCCGCGCCGGGCTGAACGTGCTGGTAACCAACCAACGCAGCGTGGCGCAGATCTTCCAGACGCTGCGCCTGGTGGCGGGGCTGGTGGGCGCGCAGGCGCGTGCGGAGGCCTGGATCACGCAGTGCCAGGCGCGCCATGCGCAGATCGCCCAGGCGGCGAGTACCTGGGCGCGCCGGCCGCGCGTGTACTTCGAGGAGTGGGACGAGCCGATGATCAGCGCCATCCGCTGGGTGTCGGAGCTGGTCACGGTGGCGGGCGGGGACGACGTGTTCCCCGAGCTCGCCGTGCAATCCATGGGCCGGGACCGCGTGATCGCCGATGCGCAGGAACCCGCCTGCCGCGCGCCCGACCTCATCATCGGTTCGTGGTGCGGCAAGAAGTTCCGCCCCGAGAAGGTGGCGGCACGCGCGGGCTGGGCCGAGGTGCCGGCGGTGCGCCACGGTGATCTGCACGAGATCAAGTCGCCCGACATCCTGCAGCCTGGCCCGGCGGCGTTGACCGACGGGCTGGAAAGACTGCACGCGATCTGCGCGAACTGGGCGGCACGACAGTAGGCCTGGTCGCCGGGTGTGGGGGCTGCAGAGGGCCTGGCTGAAGTCTTGAGTCAAGCCTTAAGAAAGGTTACCGCCAGAACGCCCGCTTTGGGCGCGCGGTGCGCCAACTGCTTGTCGAAGGTGGCAAACCGTTCGCCTTCGCGCCGCTGCGCCGCGTGCAGGGCGTCGGCGAAGTCCAGACCCATCTCGTAGCCTTGCAGCGCTCGCTGGGTCAGCACCGGCTCCAACGCATCGACGTTCTGCAAGGCGAGCAGGTCGCGAAAGCTGGCGGCGATGACGTCAGCGCTGAGCTTGTAGCTGCCACGCAGCACCCACTCGCACTCCATCAGCACCGAGGGTGCGATGGTGCAGGGTTCTGACGCCACCAGTTTCTCGGCCAAGCGGGCCTGCCTAGCGTCGTCGCCGACGATGAGTCTGACGATGACGTTGGTATCGAGTGCGGCCATCGGCACTCAGCGCGTGCGTTTGCGGGCGGCTACGGTGGCTGGCGACCGAGCAGCCTGGCCGGACGCCGCCTTGGTACCGGAGGCCGCGCGGGCCCCTTGCGCAGCCTGGGCCGCCATGCGCAGTACCGCAGCGTCCATGTCCTTCAGGCTGACTGTCGGCCCGGCATAGGCCACGCGCCGGCGTATGGCCGCCAGGCCTTCGGGCAAAGAAGCCTTTGTCGCCACGGCAGCCGGTCGCAGCAGCACGCCTTCAGGGGTATCGTGGACTTCCAGCTGTGTGCCTGGTGCCCAGCGCAGCGCAGTCCTCAGCGTCTTCGGAATGATGACCTGCCCCTTGCTGGACAGCGTGGTGGTTTGCATCGCGCGGCTCCGCTGCGGTAAGAATTCCATCTTACTGCGTCGGCTGTCGTCTTCAATCCGCCTTGATGTCGTTGTCCTTCACCACCTTGGCCCAGGTATCGATCTGGGCGTCGATGAAGGCGCGGGCGGCTTCGGGGGTGTCGGTGCGCACATCGATGCCCTGACCCGCCAACTTGGCCGCCACCTCGGGTGACTTCAGCACGGCGTTGATCGCCGCGTTCATCTGCCGCACCAACTCGGGCGGGGTCTTGGCCGGGGCCAGCACGGCCCACCAGGCCGGAGCATCAAAGCCGGCAAAGCCGCTCTCGGCCACGGTGGGCACGTCGGGCAGGTTGCCCGAGCGCCGGCTGGTGGTGACCGCCAGGGCGCGCAGGCGCTTGCTGTCGAGGTGCGGCTTGGTCAGGAACACCGAGCCGATGGACAGCGGCACATGGCCGGCCAGCGCGTCGTTCATCAAGGGGCCGCCGCCGCGGTAGGGCACGTGCACGAGGTTGAGCTTTTGGCCG
>Ga0315901_10003521_pt1 | contig 20287 bp, 17 predicted proteins | sample LakEriMetagenome_10_FD_203761 | JGI IMG/M metagenome (GOLD analysis project Ga0315901, IMG submission 203761) | Freshwater fungal communities from buoy surface, Lake Erie, Ohio, United States - Buoy 2 MA116 | ecosystem: Environmental > Aquatic > Freshwater > Lake | place: USA: Lake Erie, Ohio... | reverse complement strand
ACAAGGTGTTAACTGGGCTAATATTTGCAAAGATTGTTACGAAGAATATTAGACAAAAAATAACCTCCGTAGGCATTACGCTTACGGAGGTTTTTCTATTTGTATATGTTACTGAGGCTGTCTGTTCTTTAGTACCTTAACTCGTTTAGCGAAGTTCTGTAATGTAAAGGGTTCACTAAACTGTTTCTTATATGCATCAGCGACAGTAAGTCCGGGCTGTATTTCACGTAGACCAACTGACTTCTCTTCTTTAAGCATCCATTTCTGCTGTTCGATAGAGAGTTGATGCAGTTGTTTAAGTAGTTCACCAGATTGTTTCTGTCTTTCAGGTACTGGTACGCTACGGTTGTCTTCGATTGCTTTAAGCTTGGTGTCTAGTTCCTTATATTGAGTAGTGAAGTCTTTAGGTTCGTAGGTTTTAGAGGCTGCTCGTAGTTCATCAGTGATATAAGCTAGAACAGGATCGGTAGGTGTGAATGCTTTACCTCCGGTCCGTGAGCCACTGATGACTTGGAAGGCTTGACGGTTCTTATACAGTTCCTCGGTAACAGGTGTCTGTCTATATCTACGTGTGTTAACAAGATCGAGCCACGGAATAGGTTCTGCTCGCCCTTCCATAACACGATCTTTAACTTCTGTAGCACCCTTCCAAATAGCCTCTTCGATCTTACCAGTGCGCTTATATACCTGTTCACCAGTAGCATAGCCCTGTGCAAGTGACTTACCAATACCACCCATTAACGCACCTAGTGTATTATGGATACTATTAGTAATGCTGCTATCAGTTGCAATGAGCTTATTAACACGGTCTTTATCACTATCAGACTGTACTAAGTTCTCTCCTCTAAGCATACCACCAGCATCGAGGCGTACACCATTCTGAGCAAGGATAGCTGCTAACGGAGGCGGAACACCTGGGGCAAATGCAGCAGAGATAGCCTGAGCAAACTGACTGCCCATAGTAGTATCTGCAACTTTATCCTTTTGTCCAGCCTTGTAAGCACCTAATCCCCTAATGGCCTGTGTGATAGCCTCTGTAATAGGACGTGCTTCTTGCGGAGAGAATAACTTATAGACATGGTCAGGCGAGAATGGGATTTCTTCTCCTAATACATGCCTACGATACATGATGTCAGGACGGACAAAACCCACATAACCAGACCGCTCATAAGCATTGTTCTGACGGTAGTACCAGTCATATGCTTCTTTATCCCAATTAGCCATCTCATATTCAAAAGCTATTTTAGGAAGAACAATACCGCCGATAACTGCACCAGCTAACTTAGGATCACTAATCATACGCTGGTAGAAGTTCTTATTCGACTGGATCATAACACGGAAGTATGGGATAGTATCATCCACCATTTGCAGTGAAGAATTGCCCATACGTTTCGTGAAGTCACCAGTCAGCGTACGCACCTCATTCTGCATCTTCTTAAATACAGCTTCAGGTATCTTATCTTCACCACCGTATTTAAGAGCGTTGAACGATACCTGCCTATTATAGTGCATCCATTTAGCAGCATCACGATAGGAGGTAATAGCAAGCTTCATCTGTTTAAAAGGTTCAGCAACCGCACTACCAACTAACCTAGCAACAGGAGGCACATGCACGTCCATAAACTTCTCTAGTTCCCTAGTGTGTTCTAGGTTCTTAGCGAGTGTATTGAACGTCATTCCTTTACCATCGAGCAGTGCACCTTCGATAGTATCTTGGAATGTATCTACTGTATTCTGTGCCCACTTAGTAGCCCAAGCACGGAAAGCAGGCATCTTCATCATTGCACCGAACCAGCCGTCATCAGTAGCTAATCCAGTTAACATGTTATCAGCAAGACGAATACGGTTCTGTTTCCACCATAGCTGTGCGCCACCATATACAGCTTCTGCCTGACCAACTAATAGATCAGCAGGCTTTAACACATGTGACACACTCTCGATAGCATTGATAGTCTTAAGTGCCGCACCTTCACCAGCAACAGCATTAACAGCTTTACCAATGTTACCAGCAATAGGACCAACACTGCCACGAGGACGCATGATCTGAATACCAGCGTTCTCAAGCATAGTAGACATAGGAGCAAAGCCTAAATTCCATGCACCAGTAGCGCCACGCTGTAACATAGAAGTCATAGCACGCCAAATAGACGCATCCATAGGACCAGCTTGTAGAGCCCTAGTGAGCATCGGTTCACGGAACTTAATGAACGTAGTTTTACCGTTATTGCCAGTCAGTTTAACAGGAATGAATTCACTAAGATCACGCTTCTGTGACATAGCATACACTTCTGCATCAGAGAAAGCTGTTCTTCCTCCGCTACCTACTAACTTCTCTTCAATAACAGCGTCTGCGTTCTTACCGCTCATAATCCTTTCTACAGCATCACGCTTAAACAGTTCTGCTTCTCGCCAGTTATGATACTGATTACTCCGTTTAAACAGTGCGTTATGTGGGTCCATTAAGAACTCAGCACCTTCTGCACCTTCACGAATATCACGCTGCGAGAATGGATTAACACGCATGCCTAACTGACTAGACGGATCAGGATCACCCTGTAACTGTCTAGTAGCTTTAGCAAACACACGCGAGATGCCCTTAGCTCCCTTCAATTCATCTTCAATCATGGGAGCATACGAGCCGTCATGATGCTTATTGATACGAGCAATTACCTCAGGCTCAATAAGACCATCCTTCTCTAACTGCTTCATCCATGCACGATTATTCTCGTCAAACGCTTTCACGTAACGAGAGCCAATCTGCATATTATCGCCGGGAACATCAGGACCGTTTTTAATCATCTCCTTTAGTTCATCGGTAGAATGCTGCTGTAATTGGAACCTCTTATCCATACGTGTCTTGAGATCGTCTTGTAACTTAACAATCTCCTGCATCACGTCATTAGCTTTGGCAACATCCTTAGCATTTACAGCAGCAGTGTGTTCGATATACTTCTGCTGGATATTCGCGTTTACTTCATCGATATAACGACCACGGTTAGACAACTCACTGCGAGCTAGTAAATACTTACTGACGTTATCCCATCCATCCGTGCCGTCCTCTTTACGATAATCACGTAGAGCGGTACGCATATCATCTAAGTTCTTTAACGGCGTAACTTGCTGATCACCGAGGAAACCATATTCTGCATGATTACGCTTAGAAGTACCAGCAGCAGACGGACTATGAAGACCGATTTCATTAGCTCCCTCTACTCCCTTAGCATAGCTACCTTCAGCCTTAGCGATAGCACTCTGAATAGGAGCACGTTCGTCTAATACCTGATTGGCTTTAAGATATGCAGTACCAGCTAATTCCTTAGTAGTCTCTGTAACACTAGGACCAGCGACGTTAGCCTTAGATGCATAAGCAGGACCAGTATCTGCAATGTTAGGCATAATCTTAGGACGAATACCAGCGGCTGCACCTAACATAGCGAAAATGCCAAGCGACTGCACACCTGGAATAATACCACTGATAGCACCGATCTGTTCGGCCTTGTCAGTAGCATTAGCAGTTACAGGAGGCTCTACGCCATCAGCAGTATTCAGTTCAGGAAAGTTAACAGCCGCTAATGGTACAGGTTCCTTCGGCAGTGTCTCAGTATATTCTTCCGGCTTAACATCACGACCTAAACCAGCTTGAATACCAGCAGTCGCACCCGCAGCCACGCCGCCAACAGCCAGTTTACCAGCAGTTGTAGTAGCTTGGTTGCCGGGAAGTAGAAACTCAGCAGCAATACGTGCAGCTTTAGGAAGCCCCTTAGCAATGCCAACTGGAATAAGTGCCTGAGTAGCATTCTGTAGAACATTCTCGGTATTCGTCTTCAAATTATCAGTAGGCACACCCATGAAGTTGTCAATAGCGTCCCCGACCTCCTCATTCTTCCTATAGAAAGGAATGCCGAAGCGATCGGGTAATTGCTGACGTTCAAAGGCTACATATTCCGGAGTATTCTGATATTTACTTACAAACTCTTTAATCTGTTCCGATGTAGCATCAGGATTTGCAGCTTGCCATTCAGCTTGTTTGTTAGCAAGAAATTCCTGTACCTTATCAAAGCCGCCTTCGCGATAACGTGCTCTCTGTAAGTTCTCAGGGATGCTACCACTACGTTCTCCGAATGAGCTTACAATCTGGTCAACAGCCTGCACACCTTCAATGATAGAAGTAGGCAGACGTGCAACAGCAGAAGGAACTACCCTTAAAGTAGCCTTGTTACGCCGGTCAGCTTCTGGTGTAGACTGTGCTGCAATAGCTTGTTCCTGCAATCGACGTTGTTCTTCGCCTAATGCAGCGCCGTAATCAGCACCTTCACGGAAGTAATCAAGAATGCCCATTAAAATTCATCCTCACTCCCATCATATCCCATAGGCTTTACAGTAGGAGCTTGTGCAGTAGCAGCAGGAACAGGAATATTAGGAGTTGTAGTAGGAGCAACCGGAGCTTTAACACCAGTATACTGTTTAACCACAACTTGGCCACGAGGTCCGACAGGTTTAGTAGGATCGACTACAAGCTTCTCACGTGCTCCAGGCATACCAGCTTGTAATTTCCTAAATCCGTCAGCATCCATCTGAACTTCAAAATATTCTCTGCCATCCACATCGATCTTCTTATTATCCTGTGGAGTAGTCTGAGCTAATTGAGCACCTGCCGCATTACGGTCCTTAGCAGTCATAGGGTTAGCACCGAATTGCTTAAGATATGCAGACGATGCATCTAGACGTGCTTTAGAACTACCGCCACCAGTATCCCAACCAGCAAAACGCCAATTCTTGTTAATAATTTTCTGTGCCTCAGCGAGACTGCCAGCGTTCTGTAATTCCTGAACCATCTGAGGATTTTCGTCAGCAAGGAACCTACCCTGAGTACGCGCAGACGGCATCTCTTCACCATTCTGTCTACCGTACTGAATAGCCTTAGCCAGCCGATCACCACGCCAAGACATTAACAGGCCACTAGTACCTGCTTGTCCACTCTCGCTAGGATCAGACCACTTACGATGTAGATTACCCTTAGAGAAACCGCTTTCAATCTGACCTGTACCAGCAACCGCAGCAAGTCCATACGGATTAGTCAGCCCTTTCTCCTTAACACCTTCCATAAACTCATTGAAGATTTCAGGATCATTAGGACCAACCTTACCGCTACGATAACGAGAGCCGCCAGTACCTAAACCAGCAGCTTCCGCATCCTTAGCGTTCTCGATATTAGCCTGTCCAACAGAACGAGTTTCATTATACCTACGAATAGGTCGAAATGCCTCGTCTTTATCCTTCTGTTCCCTAGCAGCCTTCAGTTCTTTGTCACGTTGGTCGAACGAAGCCTGCTGTCTGAACTCTGCATTCTGATTATCTAAGAACTTTTGAGCAAGAGTCCACGGATCAGTAGGATTTAGGTTAGGAGTAGTAGCCATTATTCCCACCTATTTGAAGTTTGTTCCTGCCGACCGAACGATTTGAACAAATTACCCAATGCCTGCCCACCCTGAACCATCGTATTCGCATATCCAAGGTTAGGAGTGATATAATCGACCTTACCACCCTGTTTACCAGCAGCCTCTGTAAGCATTCCTTCACTATTCTGCGATCCAGACAGGAAAGACCTTAGAGAGTTGTTAGCATTAGCAGTAGTACGATCACCAGAGTCATCCTTAGAGAACTGTACAGCAGGCATACCACGTGCACGGCCACCAAAGAAGTTAATCAGGTTCTGTAACTGGCCGACATTGCTCTTAGACATACGATCTGCCATTTCAAGTGACTGAACACCTGTCTTAGCGAACGCATCTCCGGTAGCATCAGCACGTTCTCTAGCGAATTTAGACAGTACAGCAGACGCATCACCACCACGACGGCCCACTCCCCGTAGAGCAGCAGCAGTAGACTCGTCAAATGAACCTTGAATACCGCTATTAGCATCCTGAAATAGCATAGCACGAATGCCTTCAGGATTTACCTTAGCGTATTTAAGCTCTTTAAGGTACTTATCTTCCTCTTCCCTATCCTGCACCTGATCTGCATAGTTCTGTTCCATTACACGACGACGTAACGGAAGATCATTATACAGTTGTGCAGTCTGTTCTCTACGCTGCAACTGTTGAATTTCATCATACTTAGTAGACGGCGTAACTACCCATCCCTTACCTGGGACAAACATAGTAACATTGCCGTCTGCATCAGTACCACCGAGTTTATCTTCTCGACGTACAGTACCAGCCTGTTCCATTTGATCAATACGTTCACGTTCGCGCATCATCGCGTTCATGATATTAATCATCTGGTTAGTTTTATTAGCGCTTTCTGTAGCATTAGCGCCCATAAGGCCACCGGCAATACTACCAGCAGCACCTAATCCAGCAGCAATTAGAGGTAAGACCATTAGAACACCTCATCAAGCGGCGTCAGCTTACGAGTAGAAGAACTGGTAGGAGCCTTAGTACGATCGGCCACACCAGTAGTAGAACCAATTAGACCATTGTTAGACGCAGCACCACTAGCAGCAGGCAGACCGTTATTAATACCCGAACCTGTACCAGCCTTACCTAACAACACATCAGTATCGAAGAACGACTGTCCACTGAGAGCGTTAAGAACATCGCCTTCAAGCCTGCTAGACAACGACCCCTTAAGGCTATCAATCGTACCACGTTCCTTATCGAGATTAAATCCACTGTTAAAGTCCCACTCATTAGCCTTAGAGCGAACCTTACCGACAGCATCATCCAACTGTGTACGATAACCACCAAGAACAGTACCACCAAGCGAGTTAGCCTTAGCCAGACCCATCTTAGTCATATTTTCTAGTTCTCGATCGGCGATAGCACGGCCAGCTTCATTCATACCGCCACGAGCGAGAGCCCTGTCAAGTGCAGTAACTGCTTCCTGCTTCTGACTATCGAGAATAGACTGTAGAATAGGATCGTCAGCGGTATCATTGAATGCTTGTAGACCGAAGTCATCAGCAAACGTATTCTTGACTTCCGCACCCACCTTATTACGCTGTGTAGTACGAACGCCAGAGATAGCATCTTCAAGCAGTGAAGGAGAGAACAGGTTACTAGTGTCCTCAACAATCTCAGGAAGACCAGTACGAGCCTTATCGAGAGAGCTTCTATACAGCCCCATGATGCCATATGGATCGAGTTCAGGATCAATACCTTTAGACTCTAACCGGCGACGACCATCAGACAATGCAGCATCATAAGCACCGCTAACTTTACGGCCTGTCTGCTCAATCTTGTTGGCCTTCTCTAAAGCAGCTTCATTCTTAAGACGCTCTTCACGCTCTAAAGCCTGTTGTTCGGCCTTAGCATTGCGTTCTGCTTCTGCCTGCTTGGCTTCCTGAGCATTCTTCTCCATCTGCATCATCATGGCAATCATAGCACCATTACCACCGCCTTTGTGATAATGATACTCGTTAGGAATTAACTTCCACATCACACAGTCCTCTTTTTATGATATGTCCCAACTTCTGGGTAGCCAATGCGAGGCAGGATATTACTAAGTGATTTAGAGTGAGCAGCACCCATCCAAATTTCTACAGAAGAACGCAATCTAGCCCACTCTTCAAATGCTTTAATCAATTTCAAGAACGCCCTAGTACCACGATAAGCAGGACGTATAAACAACAACTCTTGCTGTGCATACCTCTGCTTATTGAAGAGATATTTGCCGCAAGACGCATAGATAAAACCTAACGGCTCATGGTCCCTATAAACGAGGAAGATGTTAAGATACTCACGGTCCATGTCGCTCATAACAAGACGGCAAGTAGCTCTAACTTCTCCCTCGTCATATTGAAGATGCGGCCCATTCTCAGAGACGAACACCTTACCCATGGCCACTATGTCATTAACATGTTCGTCCGTTAACAACTCAGTGACCGTATACATTATTCCTTCCTTGCAATCGGGGTGTTAGTCTGTGCACGAAGGAAAATGTTGACCACACCGACAATACCAATAACCAACGGCTCCCACTGGTCAGGGATGACGTTAGAATAAGTACCAGCCTCGATCGCAGCGAAGATGATAATGAATGTATTGAAGATAACCGTCTTATAGCCCTTAAGAAAATCCATAGTATCCACCTTCTACGCTTCAGTTACACTATTCGTACCACCTGAGACAAGCGGTAGTGGTGCACGCGGAGGTAAAGGATACCCATTAGGCCAGCGGTAACCCATTATACCACCTGCCACGAATGGGTCAATACCTACCTTGTTGCCCTGATTACCACCTAATAACATCACTCGATCTGCTTTATTTGCTCCGGCGACAAATGCGACATGGCCTCCAATAACTTTTCCCGCGCTATTAGTCCTTCGTTTGTAAGCGATTGCTCCCACTGCCGGATAATCGAGCTTCTGTCCCCACTTTGCATAGTCAAGAGCCCATCCCGTTCGTGTTGATGTGATCCCAACTTCTTCAAGACAGGAACCGACGAATGCAGCGCACCATGGTGTTTCATCGTCTTTAATCCCTGCCATCTTAATGCGAGACCACATACGAACGATCAACGGAGCATGTTTAATACCTACGATCTCACGTAAGCCAACATACTCCTTAGCCTTGTCAAACCACGGTGTACGACTCATAAACAAATCTCCTTGAATAGGTGCACTCATCTAAACCATCCTCTGAACTTAACTAGATGTTCTCCAAGAGTAACCGTTGCAACAAATAAACTAACAGCAGTAATGATTAACCACTTGCCGAATGTGCCTACTGTTCTAACCTTACCCATGAATTGGATAGCTTCATTCAGTTCTTCTACTTCTTCCTTACGCAAACCCTGCAAGAATTTCTGAGTGTGTTTAGGAAGGTCTACTAATCTTACACGCTCAAAGTCGTCATCCTCATCATCTTCTTGGTACCTGTTTTCGGCCATGGTAGTTACCCGTTATAATAAACAGTGACATTACAACCATAACCAACAGTAGGAGCAGCTAGTCCTTCGACGGTGATGGTAGAGCTAGAGTTAGTAACATTTACAATAACCGCAGTAGCAACACTGGTAGGAACGAATGAAAGGTTTAATGCTTCTGTGCGATATGTGGTATTGGCACTAACGGTCCTAGTAGATACCTCATTCCCAGGGTTGCTACTAAGATAGACACTAGCTGTTCCGGCACTGACTTTGACGTTGCCATTAAACACCGCCATCACAGTATCATCAGTCCAAGCAACAAAGATCGTCGTGAGGGCTGTGATAGTTGTAGATGCAGTACTGGACGTGAAGTCAGAAGTTAATGCTACACGAGTAAATTTACTAAGTCTGTTAAACCAACTAGATACACCACGCCAAGCAGTAGTATCTTGAAACTGGGAACTACCATTAGTATAAACACCACCAACAAGTGCCCTAGTTGTATCACCTGTCTTATACGGAATACCAGTAGTAGTATCGATAGTGTAAGCAGTAGTAGAATACTCTAGCGTCATAGTACCACTGTTCATATACGCATAGATATAATACAGTGTACTAGAAGACATACCAGAATTAGACAGCGTTACACCACCAGTAGGAATTAACTGTGTAGTGTTATCGATGATAATCTTATTGCCTTTGTAAGGAGACAACTTGATCTGTGTAGCCGAGACATAATCTAACCTGCACTGACTGTTATAATCAGCGAGGGTTGCAGCGGCTACAATATCGAACAACAGCGTCCAGTTAGCAATATCAGTAGCAAATGCACCAGACGAGGTATGAGCAGCGATACAGAAGTAATACTTGGTAGGCGCAACAAACACAATATCATTACGATAATATGCAGTCGCAGCAGCCCAAGCACCCTTATAGATAGGAACTTCTACATTGTTACGCCAGTGAGTAGGATTAGCAGTACGATAAGCAGCAAACGTACCACTAGCAGGAGACGTGTGCGCCACCTGACAGTAATACACGTAACCACTTACCGGATCAAATACACGATCACCGACTAAGTAAGCAGTAGATAAGGCCCACTCACCACGGTAGATAACACCACCAGTCAAACCCCCTAGAATACCATCAAGCGCTCGCCAGTTGTCCCACTCGTAGGCGTTCCATCTAGGGAAGTCATAATTGATGATATTGAATTTGAAGCTTCCGGTTAGTTCTTTGATTGCACCTGTCATGGCTGTATGTTCCCACGATGATATAAGAATGAGATACCAGAGATTTTAAGTGGTTCAGTACCGACACCAGACAGGCGTATCTTAGCAAGCTTACATTCAAAAGGAAATTCATATAGAGTCTGTTCTCTGGTACGATTACCTAATCCATAAGACTGCTGACCATAACCAAAACCACCTGCATCTGTTCCTACGAATGAAGACTCGGCAGCTTTGGTTACGTAAACATTGCTATTACTGGTTAACAATTCCTCAGACACTAGATCACGATAGATATTATCAACGAATGCAGTAAGAGTAAATTTAGCTGTTCCACTGGTATTGAAGGCTACGTATTTATTGAGCTTCTTATACATACGTTGGCCATAATCAGACCATGGGCCTTCTGCAACCCACTTAATAGGAATGCCCTTATACTCTTCCCACACACCATAGTTAGTAGCCACATCATCGTTAAAAGTACCAGACGATGTATGAGCTTCTAAACAGACGTAAATCTTACTCTCACCACTAGACTGCTTAACACGATCACCAACAATATAATTAGTGCCAGCAGTCCAAGTGTAATCCCATTCGTCTAGCTCGTCACCGTAGTATTTACGATCACGAGTACCAAATTCATAAATCTTACCATCCTTCATCATGTAGACTTCACCTGTCTTAGACAAGCAGCCACAATCGAAGGAAAGATCACGATACCTAATCCAGCGACGAATTTTCAACTCTGGATTAAACTGATAGATGTATCCGATATTCTCATCATTGATAGGAGCAGCACTCATAAACACACCACCCCCCTGCACACCGTATGTAGAAGGAATAGCTCCAACCTCCATAACGAATGTGTTCTTATCAATGACAGTAATGATCTTACGAGTGCCATTGATATTAGCAGCAGTTAAACCAAGCATATCAACAGCACCAGTAACCTCAACGAAGTCACCGGGGCTAACAGTATGAGCAGTACGCGATCGAACTAGAACCTGAGGAACACCACCAAAGTCTTCTACGCAATAAATACCATCATCATCTAACTCGAAAGCAGAAGCACTATCGAACTTAGGAACGAATAGCATGTACTGACGGTCACGGGTATTAATCAGAGCCCACACACGATAACGAAGCGTATACTCGGATAACCTAGCGAAGTGTTCGTTCAGTGCAGGATCAATTAACTGAGATAACCTAGAAGGGATAACAACGCCAGACTGTGCAGATAACGCAAATGCAGGAACACCGGCGTAATCGCACATGAACAGGTCATTACCAACGTTCTTGATTACACGATGATTAAGCGATCCATGCTGCGGGATTTGATCACCGAAAGAAGGCTTATGCGTAGTACCGTCATATGTTCCCAAAGTACCAAGCATAGCAGTGTCATTGAACGCGACGAATACATTACTACGGATGCTACCAACGCCAGTAATAACGGGATCAACGGTTGTAGTAACGCGACCAAGATCGACCTGTACAGCGTCATCGGGAGAGGGATTACCAGTAAAGACACCACTTGTTCCTTCCGCACTAATTTCTACGATGGTAGGTGTATTTGTAGAAGGGGTATTAGGATTATTGGCACCATGAAGCAACGTATATCCATCACTGGTCTGAACATAGTCAGCAGGATAGACATACGTGTTGCTAGATGTAGCAGGATCAACGAGATATTGAACAGGGCCTAACGAAGGACGATTGTTATTAATCTCGATAGGCTTATCATTATCTCTGCCATTAACAACAATCATAGTCTGCTTCCATGTGTCATACGAATACTGATCACACGGTCCCCAACCACGAGGATTACCAGCGGTTGCGTAGGCAGTAGATAAATTCCAGATGTTAGTCTTTACACCTGTATCACGATGAACACGAGCAATCTCACCACAGTCATCCATACAGATGATATAATTCTGAAAGAACGCTGCTTCGATGATGTTACCAGCTAGTGTATGATCGTCACGGAAGTATGTAAACGAGGTACTAACACTAGCAGTCGATCCAGTAGTTCTAGTCTGAATACGAATGGTGTTAGGATCAATTACACGAATGCCATGTGTGCGGTTAATCTCTGCATTCGGGATACCACTGACATCACCGACAACATTACTGATAGTGATATGATTACCGCTGACAAACGAATGACCAGTGATCGGAATATCAATCCAACCACTAGCACTAACAGCCCAGGTACTAGTAAGATTTACAGAAGCAAAGTCATTACCGTCTCGCAGCGTGTGGATTAGTTTATAACCCGGTCTAGGCGAAACAGCATTATCAATATCAATTACAACGTTATCAGCTACAGTAAGGAACCGACTAGATAAGTTAAACTGAGCATCAGCCACATTCCATCCACCACCGAAATCTACGATGCTGGCCGTCTTCATAATGCTACCAGAAGCTTTACGCATCATGCCACTCGGTAACGTTCTGCGAGCTATAAGAATAGAGAGACCTATTATCCTTCATCTCTAAACGTTCTAGCTGCATTAGGTGTTCATTGTACAGCGAGGTAAACAACTGAATAAGCGTCTGGTTAGCTGCATCGTTCATAACGTACATCATTGCGGCACGCCGTACGATAAGCTCTTCATGCATATTCACTTCGTCATTCTCTGAATAAGGTAACGTGTCCTTAGTGCGATAACGAACGTGAATAACATCAGATGCATTCAGTGGATAAATACGAAAAGGGCATGTAACATCTCGGTAAGGAGTGAAACATGCCACATTTAGATTAACTAGCGGTCGATTATTAGGGGCTTTAGGTAATGGATTGTTGTAGTCCTGATACCAGATGTATTGAATATCGTTCACAGATTTAATTAAGTCAGTCAAATCCTCTACGGTCTTACCAGTTGTGCCGTCGAGAGTAAATGTACTGACAGAAGAATAATCATCCCAGAACCGTTTAATAAATAAATCAGCATATGCTAGTTGCACATACTGTACGATCTTCGGCTGTGCGTATGTCTGTGTACTCAATCCCGCAGATAAGCCTAATAGCTCTTGTACACGGGTAATAATAACTGACAGCTTCGCCATAACATCCCTCACAAAGTTGTACCTACGCACTCTGGATTGAACAAAGCGCGTAGGTACTTATTGTTAATTACGCCTGAACGTGACGAGCGCCGTACAGGTTACCCTTAAGCCCCTGGAACTTCACCTTATGCAGTCGCGTCCCATTGGGCACGTTACCAGCAGCAGGAGTCCAAGTACCACGAGGATCACCAGAAGTAAGGGTCTGAGTAGCAACACGAGCGACGAAAGTACCCTGCGAAGAGTTCAGAACGTCGTCGGTATAAGAAACGCCCTCACCGATGTAAGCATACGGCAGACCAAGAACGTCACCATAACCAACGTTAATAGTCGTAGCAGCAGTCACAGCAGCGGTAATACGAGTAACACGCCTAAACGCTTTAGTACCGACTACAGGAGTAGTACCGTTCAGCGTAAAGCTCTGTGCCATCGGCTGTCCAAGGTAATCAAGACCATAGACAGTAACGTTAGAGGTAGCAGCACCAGAAGCCACAACCGTAATGTTACGACCGAAACGGCCCATGTAAGCTTCGCTAATGTTCTGGTTATTAGCAAAGGCGGTAACAAAGGTAGTCGTGTCAACAGCAGTAGCAATAGACTGTGCAGACAGAATACCAGCAGCAGCCGCCGCAAGCAGAGGAACCTGCGGAGACAAGTCAGCGGGAATATGCCCATTAATATCTACGTCTGCCGCATAAGACATATTCGGGACGTACATATTAACCCCAGTGGGATAATACGAACCAAGCGCACTCATTTACGCATTCCTTTCAATCGGCTGGCGAACTACCTTAGGCTGATGATCCTTACTGACTTCAGCTTCAAGGTTCATATTAATAAGCGGAACCACCTCACCGAAACCAGCACGTTCAAGAGCTTTAGTAGAGAAATACATCTGCGAATGTCCACGAGGGAAGAACACCATATATCCCTTGTCTTCAATCACAGGCTGCTTCTTAATAATCCGTTCCTTCTCATCAAAGACCGAAATCTCACGATGAAAAGGGCCTTCCATCTCTACAATCTTATATGCAGGGACGGGACCATCAGAAGCAACAGGAGCATCAAATACACGATTAGACATTTAATTACTCCTTACGCCAGCATAACGGCATGAGTTCGATACGCCTTCCAAAGACAAAGCTGACCCTGCCAAACAACACGACGCCCAACAGCATCAACATTCCACGGCGAAGACAGTTCCTTCACCTTCATGTTAACGCCCTTGAGAATATGCAGTCGGAGATACTGGTCATTGATGAAGTAAGCCTTATTAGTCGGGCAGTCTTCATCGTACATGATCGGGATATTGTCGTGAGCAACACCCTTGAAGCCAAGATCAACAACTTCCTTCTTAATTTCAGAAAGATTGATGACCAGCTTATCACGCACCGCCTGTCGATAGATACGATACACATCACGGCCGCAGATGATAACGGAGGGACGCTCCTTCTTCATCGTAAGGTCCATGAGAATATCATCAAAGGCTTCTTCAATATTAGTAGACGCCAGCGTACCAGCGAAATCATACGAAGAAGTACGCCAGTAGCTATTATCAGCCCTAGACAGACCACCATAAGTACCAGTAGTCGGATCATCAGGAATAGCAGCTTCCAGACCGAACGGATCAAGACCGGGACCGCTACCATACATATAAGTAGAGAACTTCTCCTGAATGCTCTGATCCAGAATTTCCATCTTAGCTTTCATAAGCTTGAAAATCTGGGTAGCACCCTTGTTCTCGTCTTCTTCCTGATCGCTGATGATAACAGTACCAGCAACACGCGACCAACCATAACGAACCGTCTCAAACTCGGAAGTCTGAGCGGTCGGAAGGTTGCCGTAGTAAGCATAAGAAGTGACGTTAGGATTACGACCAACAATCAGCGGGTTCGTAACATCCTTACCACCATCTTCAAACTCGATACGGTTATTCGCAAAAATCCAGGCCACAAGAGCATTGGACTTCACGTAAGACATAATAAGCTTCTTACGCGACTTGGTAATAACCGAATGGAGTACAGTATCAAGCGGAGTGACCGCAGCCATGTGTTAATTCCTCATTACTAAAGACCAGCAGACTTAAGAATAGTATTCCAGTCTGCATTCGGATTGATACTTCCGTCATCGATAGGCTTATGTGAGACACTGCTACCGTTAGGAAATGGCTTCTGTTTGCGCGCGGACGGTGCCGGTTCTTTATTCTTCGCGCTCTTAAGCTGCTCAATCTGCGGCCCTAGAGGTAATGAGAAATCAAGATTGTACTTATAAGCGACGTCTCGGATAGCGTTGTAAGCCTTCTGCGGAGTCATATCCGGATGTTCACCTAGCAGCTTATCCATTGCAACTTCATGGACTTCTGCATACTGGTTTTCGTCACAGAACTTCTGCCAAGCGGCTTCTGCTTTCCTAAGTTCTTCGCTCTCAACACGCTTTTGCTCTAGCGGTGCAACTAAAGGCTTCAACCGATCGTCAAGCATCTTTGAGACTGCTGACATTTCGATTGCATTCCCGGCATCTGCTCCGAGAATGTCAGTCACATTATGCCCCATTGCTAGGACATTTTCAAGCACTTTCTTGGCGGTGGCTAATGGGTCTCTCTTATACGCAAGAACCATATTAATGCCTTCCGCAAATTCATCGGTAGACATACCATTGTTCTTGATTACACCACGCAGGTTATCAAGCGTCTTGTCCTCGTTCTCATACTTCTGTAGCTTTGCAGTACGTTCATCAAGAACACTCGACAGACGCTGCGCCTTCTCAAACAACCGTCGTTCCGTACCAGCCTTAGCAATAATAGCACCAGACTGAGGATCAACGATATTGTTTTGAGCGTCTACGAAGTTTGCACCTTGCTTGCGTAACTTGCTTGCATCCTGCTTTGGTTCTTCTTTATTTCCTTTATCCTTTCCTGCGTCCTTTGCGACAACAGGCTTATCTCCTGATCCGTCAACGTCATCAACAGAGCCATCATCTGCTCCGCCATCTTCGTCTTCTGAACGGTCATCTACATCCTCCTCTGGCTCATCTTCATCATCAGAAGGCGCATCAGCAGGATCATATTCAGTACCATCAATCTCATCCATGTTATCGATCATGGACATAATATTCTTTTCGTCTTTAACGTGCCTAGCCATTACTTACTTCCTTAAGCTGCTTGCTGTTGCTGAAGTTCTTGTACAACCTGTCCGACTGCTTCTCGAATAGGCGTGCCTTGTGCAATCATCTGCCCTAAGAACTGTTTAGCACTATCGGGTAGACTATCTACTAATTTTTCCATCTGCTGAATTAATTCTCCACCAGACGGCTCTTCTCCACCTTCACCAGTTGCTTGACCTTCCGCCGGAGCATCTTCACTCGGAGCAGACTGACCACGCTGCAACTGCTGTTCGATTGACTGAATAATCATCTGCCAATCTTCATCACGAATAACTACTTCATCAAATGCCCTTTCCATAACTTTAAGTGCAATAAGAATAGCAACAGGAGCCGCAGAAGCAAACTGTCCCAATGCCTGCGAAATCTGTACAGCCTGCTGCTTTTTAACCGCGCTGGTAGGTTTAAGAGTAGACCCACCAACTACAGTAGCAGTAAACTTAATACCCTGATCGAGGAATGCACTACGGAACTCTTCCCATACCATTGCATCCTTCTCACCTAAGATATTAGCAACAGTGTCTCTACTCATATTACGTAAGCACACATGAAGCAGCTTAGTACCGATCTCTCCGATAAATTCCTCTACCGCATCGATCTTTTCATCTAAACGTGTCTGTGTAGTGCTTTCGTAGCTTTCAATAGCCTTGTTAGTCGTATTCGTCTTATATTCTACACCACGCATAACGGATGTAACAGACGACACACGATCAATAGCTTCTAACAAACGTCCCTTGTCAAAGATGACCGTATTAAGGAACTGTGCAGACTGCGGAACGAAAGGAACAAATAGCTTCGTCATATCCGTTTCAAGTGGGACATTAACGCCTAATGCACTTTTCTGTTCAGTACCAGCTAAGAAGTTTTCTACAACGGTATCATCTTTAACGACATTACTATTGTAGATGACCTTACCTGTAATATAAGCACGTACCTTCGCAACCTCATTGTTAATCGCATTAATAGCATCTTGCTGATCTAAGAACATAAGTGTCTCAGACCTAGCATAGAAGCCATCAGGATCATCATAGAAATTAAGGCGAACTAATGGGAAGAAGTCAGGATACTGATACGGATCATCCCATACCCATAGCGGCCACTTCCAATCGCAAGCATTAAACAGATACACACGACGAACTACTTTATCCCACACATACCAGACTTCAGTACGCTGTGCACGCTTATACGAGTATTCATCATCAAAGCCGTAATCAGCATGCGTCTTTTCATCGTTAGCACGTAGGAATGAAAAGTTATTCTCGCTATCTTCATTACCTAAGTCATCTTCATCGATCTTCATAATATGCGAAGGCTTGAAGATGCTCATATACTCATCAGACTCTGCATCCTTCTTACCGTACAACGCCTTAAGCATCTCAGTAGGAACATAGTCACGATACATAATCCAACGGCATTCATCCATCATAGTCGCGTCAGTATCAACTAACACGTCATGAGGAGCTTTGAATTTAGCGAACGGAGAACTAGGGCTAAGAAGATCGATCTTACTCTCTAATGCCTCTAACTTACCTTCAATGTCTTTAATTTCTGCCGGCTTCTTAGCTTCCATTAACTGCTTCGATAACGTCTCTAATTCCTTAATAGCCTCGTCGCTAGTCATTTCCTTCTCAACGTAACCAACTTCCATCCATGCTTCATTAGTCAGCGTGGTATTGATTACGGCACGACGAGCTTTAGGCTTTAAATTGATACCTGGGGCAGTCTTAATACGAAACAGTGCATTGATAAGCCGTTCCGCAGTCTTCATAAACTCTTCAAATTCAGGGTTATCAGCACTAATCTCTACTGTAGGGTTCTTAGCATAAACAGCAGGAACTAACGACGATGTATTAGCAAAGACGATATTCTCTGTTTCCTTGCCACGCGTAGTCAGTCGAGTACCAATATCACGGCCTACTTCATCACTGCTATGCGGGTCTTTCTGGGAATGATGGTCGTTGCGGTAATACTGAACAGCTTCTTCCCACCGCTTTAATTCACCACTGTTCTTTAGTTTAGCAAGTGATGCCTTCTTACGTGACTTCCAAAGAGGGCCAAGCTTCTTAGATACAGCAATACGATCCTCTGCCATCATACGATACATAGGTTCGTTTTCGTTCTCTGCTTCTTCAACAGGAACATCTACACCGTCATTGACCAGCTTATTAATCTTCTGATCGAGTTCTTTAGTATCAGGTTGCTTGGCCATCTTATCCCTCAATGCCTATGAGCGTAATTGTCAACAGCACGTTCAATCTCTTGCCACTCAGTCATGTAGCTAGGTATGTGTATGCCTGTATTGGTAGAGATAGTAGCAGGTTCTGGTGCGTGGGACAACAGGTATTTGATAGTATCCATAGCGTGATCGTTCTTATCAGTAGGCTTATCTACACGTTCACCGCTAGTATTCGACTGCCAGTAGTACGCTGTAATTTCTTCTTCAAACCATGTAAGACGATCTGAATGGTATAGATAAGGTGCACTGGGTTCGCCAGTAATAGGATGTAAATGATATTCTCTATTCTGTAAGTACGAACCTACCTTAATAATACCATTGTCAATGTCGTTGTTACCACGTGTGAATAGCAGCTTACCGTTACTACTATCGAAGAATAGATCACTGATAGATTTACCGACTGTCTTATTATCACCTGCTTTACGACGGAATATATCGGGATCAGCCATAATCCATGGGACAGTAGCTGAGTACCTATTCATAATATCTAACATTTCACGTGATTGCCACTCGATACTAGCTTCTGATTTATGGAAACCGTCGAGTAGGAAGATGTTACTTTTAGTGTCAGTGAACGCTAGAATGAAACACGATGGACTAACCATACCGAAGTCATAACCAGCTAACCACTTAGGCCGCATACCATTACGAATACAATCACGTAAGTACAGCATTAACCTATCGTGTTTGATACTGTGCGAAATGCTAGAATATTCTGGATAGACAAGTCCTTCATAAGCAGCCCACTCTCCTTTAAGAAAGCGGTTCCTCATCTGTCCAGTGTATGTAGCTTCCAGGCCCTTAATGAAGTCGCCTTCTAGGACGTGAGAGTTTTCGTATGTGCTACCTTCAATGAGATCGATAATGATCTTAGGCTTACCGTCAATTAATTCAGGCTTACCATCACTGTCTCGATCGCATAACAAATCATCCGTAATAGTACCGTCTAACTGATACTTCTTAAGAGGCTCAATTAGTTTCTTATAAACCCAGTTACGTGTAGGGTTACTAGAAATGAAGAACCAACGAGGACCAGTACGCGGCATAGTAGGGTCTTTGCCACGATAGATAGCACTACCACGGAGACGGCCCATAAGATCGAGGAAGTCTTTATGAATAATTTCAGGGTCTTCGATCTGGTCTAATACAATAAGGTCATACGTAGCAGACAGAAGGTTAGATGTACTACCACCGTCTTCTGTAGCCTTACGCTGTGACACGTATCTGAAATTAATAGTCGTACCGTTATTAAGTACGCATGTGTTATCTGAGTTCTTGCTAAGAGGAAAAGACTTAATCCACTCAGCAGGACAGAACTCTAAGAACGTCCTACGCATGGTGTCATTAAGCTTAGGATACGTAGACCTAGCCATCAGAATATTACAGCCAGGATAATCAATAGCTACCTGAATAATAGCCTTGACTACCATAGCAGAAGTCTTCCCGTTACCAAACCCTCCTCCGAAGAATTGGATTTTGTTACGGGAAGCAAAGAAGCGTTCGTGAATACCACCTTCTTTAAGAATATATGTCTTAGCCATCAGTCAAACACATAACCTGAGCCAGCAAGAATAGTAGCACTAGCAACACTGATATTATTTAACGGTATTGCAGACCATGTAACCGCATCTTTCCAATACATAGGTGCGTCAGGACGAGTATACACGATACGGCAAGATGGCAACTGTCTAGCTTCTTCTGATTTATCTAACGAGTCAGTAGTAAC